>Ga0065711_1007794_pt1 | contig 18905 bp, 11 predicted proteins | sample Hoacrofraction12_FD_59098 | JGI IMG/M metagenome (GOLD analysis project Ga0065711, IMG submission 59098) | Hoatzin crop microbial communities from Cojedes, Venezuela - Epithelial fraction 12 v2 (version 2) | ecosystem: Host-associated > Birds > Digestive system > Esophagus > Crop | place... | reverse complement strand
GTACACTCTAACTCTTCATCCAGGTCGTTGATGAAGAAGTTAAACAAGACTGGGCCCAGTACTGACCCCTGGGGGACACCACTAGTTACCAGCCTCCAACTAGACTCAGAGCCGCTGATGACAAGCCTCTGAGTTCTGCCATTGAGCCAGTTCTCAATCCACCTCACTGTCCACTCATCTAGCCCACACTTCCTGAGCTTCCTCAGGAGGATGTTATGAGAGACCGTGTCGAAAGCCTTGCTGAAGTCTAGGTAGACAACATCCTTGGCTCTCCCCTCATCTACCCAGCCAATCATGTCATCATAGAAAGCTATGAGATTGGTCAGACATGATTTCCCCTTGGTAAATCCATGCTGACTACTGATAAGAGAGTACTATTGGATAGGATTCAGACAAAATTTTTCAGTGGTGTAGATGTGGAAAAGAATGAAGTATGAGAATCAGGAAGTAGTGAAGTAGTTTGGAGAAGAGCATATGAGGTAATTCATGAGAGTATGGAGCATCAGGACTGTGAACTAAGAAAAGTAAGAGAAAGGAAATAAGTGAAAAAACAATGATACTTCTAGGAGAGACTTAATTCATAGGAAGGAAAAAAAAAAACACTGCTAAAACTTAAGCAATTCTTTACACCATTTAAATGATTTAAAACAAGAGTAGGCACAGAATAGTACTGTTTGATGTTGGAAGGAAACTCTGGAGGTCATCTTGTCTGACTCAGTGCTCAAACAGAGTCACCTAGAACAGGTTGCCCATCATCGGTTATGCATCATCTGCAAACTTGCTGAGGGTACACTCTGCCCCATCATCCAGATCATTAATGAAGATTTTAAACTGGACTGGAGACAACATTCACCCCTGGGGTACACCACTAGTTACTAACATCCAACTAGACTTTGTTCTCCTGATCACCACCCTCTTGGCCCAATCCTTCAGCCAGATTTCAGCCTACCTCCCTGTCTGCTCATCTAGCCCATACATCAACAATTTGTCTCTGAGAATCTTACAGTAAACGGCGTCAACGGCTTTACTGAAGTCCAGGCAGACAATATCCACTGCTCTGGCTTCATCTACCAGGCCAGTCATTTCATCACAGAAGTTTATCAAGTTGGTCAAGCAAGTGTTCTCCTTGGTGAAGCCGTGTTCACAATTCTTGCTGATTTTCTTGCCTTTGATATTTTCTTTCCTATCGTTCTGTGTTCATCTTCCTTTCATTACCTTTGGAACATGGTAAAAGATAAACTTTCTTGTAGTGTTTGTTAGAGTAGTTGTTACCTGCATAACAATTAAGTTTTTGCCATACGCTATATTATGAAATTATATTATACAATGACATGATTATGATGACTAATCAATAACACTATGAAGTACTTTATTTTGCAAGGTTTAGCATGTTTGGTACTTCTTATGTTGATAACATCCTTTTCATTTTTCATTAGCTGAAAATATCTTATGAGGATATCCCTGGTTATATGTGAAGCTGCACAGATTTTGTGGCACACTACTTATGACAGTGGATAGAAGAAGACATTTGAGTAATGGTTTTGCTAAATTTCAACAATGGCAAACATTCTTCAAGACAGCTTTATTGTTTTTTGTGTGATTGATGAAAAATATTAATTCCATTAATTACCTTGACTCCTATACTTGCATCTTGGTTTCATTAAGTGTAGGAATTCCACTTTAAATAATCACTTTAACAAACATTAACTGGAATCATAGAATTGTAGCATATCCTGAGTTGCAAGAGACCTATGAGGACCATGGAGTCCAACTTCTGACTCCACACAGGTCAATGTGAAAGTTAAGCCATGTAACTAAGAGTATTGTCCAAATGCTTCTTGAACATTAACAGGCTTAGGGCCATGATCACTTCCCCGGGAAGCTTGTTCCAGTGCTTGACAACCCTCTTGGTGGTGGTCCCTGACACTGCCTTAAGTCATTCTTTCATGTCCTATCACCAGACACCAAAGGGAAGAGATCAGCACCTCCCTCTCCACTCCCCTTCATGAGGAAGTTGTAGACAGCAATGAGGTCACCCTTCAATCTCCGCTTCTCTAAACTGAACAAACAGTATCCTCAGCCACTCCTCAGAAGTCATGGCCTCTAGTACTTTCACCATCTTTGTTGTTCTCCTTTGGGCACATTCTAATATTTTTATATCTTATATTACACCATCCCAGGTGCAGAATCTGACATATTTCCTTATTAGGCTTCATAGTTGGTGATTGCTGAGAAATCTCATCTGTCAAGATCTCTCTGTAAGGCCTCTTTACCCTCAAGGGAATCAGTGGCTTGTTCCTAACTCAGTATCACTGGCAAACTTACTTCATGTGCACTGAACTCCTGTGTGCAGGTCATTGATAAAAATGTTGAAGAGAACTGGTCATAAACCTGAGTCCTGGGGAATTACGCTAGTGACTGGTCACCAGCCAGGTGTTACCCCATTTGCTACAACTCTTTGAGTCTGACCCTTCAGCCAGTTGCTCACACATCATACTGTTTACACTTCTAGCTGCATGCTGGACATTTTCTCCAGGAGGATATTGTGCAAATACGTATCAAAAGCTTTGCTAAAATAAATAAAAGAACTCCACTTGCATGGCCTTGCCTGCATCCATTAGGCGGATAATTTTGCCATAAAACAGTATTAAGTTAGTAAGGCGTAACTTTCCCTTCATGAACCCATGTTTGTTTTGACCAATGACAGTATTGTGTTTCAAGAGTTTTTCACTAACTCTCAGACTACTCTTTTCCTTATTTTTACCTGACATTGAAGTGAGACTGACTGACCTATAATTACCTTCTTGTCCTTCTTGAGTACTGGAATACTATTTGCTGGTTTCCTGTTTAGTGGGACCTCTCCAGATCCCCAAGACCATTATTCCAGTTCCAGAGTCTCGTATCTGTTGTGGAAGGGCGTCTGGGCAGAAAAAATAGATAGGTGAACCTTCTGCTGCTGTCCTTAGCAGACACTTGTTCCCATTCACTTTTATCGCTTAAATCACTGTCTTCTGAGTCGTGGAGAGAGACCCTCTCTTGTCCTGTGTTATACTTATCTGACATTTCTATGCCAGTGAGAGTAGAGTATGGTTCCACCAGTCAATCTCTTACTCAGACTCTTGGATGCTCCTCAACCTGTTAACTTTCTCCTGAAGCTCAGCTATAAAGCAGAGCAGTTCCTTTAACTGGGCTCACATCTTACAGGTCCTCTCACCACTGCTCTCAGACACCAGTGGAAACCTTGGGCACACTGCAGCCGGAGACTTGAATGGCTGCATATTTGCTTGGGAGCTCTGCTTGGATAGCTGCATTGGTCCCAATGGGTGCTAATACCACAGGGGACACTAAGAACATAGCTTTCTGTAAGGTTGTTACCATTGCTTGAGCTCCCTGCAGGAAGATTATGACTGAGGGAAGGAGCCTGGGGGCAGGCAGTCTGGTTGGTGAGGCTGCAGTCCCCCAAGGTCTTGGTGTCCTTCAGCAGATGTTCATCCTTCTTGCTGCCTGGTCCCTTCCTGCACACAGCTCAAGGATGTCAGGGGCTCAGAAACCCCTTCAGACACTTCCCCTTTAGGTGCCTTATAAGCCTCACATGCCTTTTATCACTTGGCAACTGCTGCTGCTAGCCTTGGCTTCCCATGGTTTGAACTGTGATACATGAACAGTATTTGACTTCTTAAAAAGCCTGTCATCAGGATTTTGTTATCTTATAAAGCAGAGGTTGCATCAAAGTACTGTGTTAGCATGCAATGGGAAAGATTTAAAAAGAGCTCACACTCCCCCAAAAAATCTGTTTCCATTTTCTGAAATACGTTGTAAACTTTCTGATGACATACATATGCATGTATGCCTAAACCAAATCTTCAAATTATTATAAATTATGAGATCTAAGTTCTAGACTTGGTCAACTACTCAAAAGGTCCCTTTCGGTTGAGAAAATTCTGTAAAAATGCAATACGATTATCTGACAAAATGGGGACTCAGACAATTCTAAATTTGTATTTTACCTGTTTGATGAATTTAATTCAAAGATTATTGAAGATCAAGATTTTTTTGATGACTAAAGACTTGAAGCTTCCTGTCTCAACTTTGTGATATGGTGTCATTAAAGACAGGATGAAAAGAGTAGGAAAACAGCAAAGTAATGTTGGTCCTTCATTGAGACACAGGAGTCTACATTTTATTATGCTTTTTTTTTTTTATTTTAGGTTAAATTTTATGATCGGTGCATTATTTTTTATTATAACTCGTTTTGGATTCTTCTTTGCTTTATTTTATTTTTCATCAACATGTACAATAAATATTTCTTCCACCCCACTGGCAATTAAAGTTGCTTAAAATTTTTATTGTTTGAAAAATTGTAGGCTTTACTTTTTCCCTCTCTTCTCCTCTCCTCTTCTCTCCGCTCCTCCTCTTTCCCTCCCCTCCCATCCTTTTGGCCTGCCTTGTTTGTAATGGTCCAGCTTCATGCAACTGAGGTAGACAGATTGTTTTTCATGGTCTGATAGCTAAGACACCTTTTTAACACGTGGAAGATTTAGGTTCAACCTTTCTCAAGATGAGAAAAGTCTAAGATCCAATTCATTCACTTCCATTGATCTATTACCTAAAAAGTAGTCACAAGCTTGGCTGTAGCCCTAACCACATCAAACTTTTTGGTCAGCTCCAACTAAAATATCAGCATCTGTGTCTCCAGAACAGTCATGTGTGACTACAGCTAGATATTCAGGGAGCTTTGAGTCTAAATAAGAAAATGTACAATGAAATTAGAGGCTTATAGATCTAGGAAGTCTTGAAAAGAAGACAGATTAGACTGTTGTTGTGAACTCAGTCATCTAAAACTCACCCTAAACTGGATGAGGTTTAAGCAGTCAGCAACCTCAAATTGTCATATGATTGAATTACCTTATGTCAAAAACACTGACAGCTGGCCAAGTTGAAAAATCTGATAATAACTAGCTTTGTTCCACCTTTAACTGCTCATTACAGCATGAGAAATGAAACTGCCATATTATTTCCTGCCAGAGATGGTACTCACAAATTGAAATTATTATTTATTAAAGTAATAATGTCCCTTTTTTCCGTATTTTCCATTTGTTATAAAGAGGCAGACAACAGATAAATTTTAAAAGAACATGGACTAAGCATCCTACACCTCACCAAATGACTATATTTATAAAAGAAATTTCGTACCTTTAAGATACATTTTTTCAAATATTTCTTAGAAAAAATCAGGGAAAAAAGATTGTTATTTTTGCATAATTCCAGTTTGAAAATAACAGAAAGTGGCTGTCATGTTACACAAAGCACAGGAATGACGCTGGATACTTAGAGAGCAACCATGTAATTTCCTGAAAATAGTCCTTAAAGGATGTGCTGTCAATCAATGCTCTGATTTCTTCATTTTATGAAAATTCAGATTATGAGTCATACTTTTTCTGCTAATCTGTTATTTTCTCCTTTCAAGGAAAAGCAAGTTTGTACTAGATCCTTCATTACTCCTACCCACAAAAGTATATGGAATATATTTTGTAAAAAGAGAGTAAGGGATGTGTTGGAAATCAGGGAAATTTACACATCCTTATGAACTCCTTTCCTCAGTCAGTCCCTCTCTTTCTCTTATTTTCTCAGCTGTTATTCCATAATCTCACTTTAACTTGGTAGGATTTTATCTTAATTGTATACTGAAAGTTTATCTTATAGAAACTCACATCATTGGCAAGTATAGTGAAAGTCAATTTCCAATTCCCTTGCTGACACAGTGGTACTTCATTCCACAAGTTGTTCTCTTGGGTTGAATTCTTGACATCTGGCTTTGGCCATAGACTAGTTTAGCATCTACTCTATCATTTTATCTAAACTTAGAAGAAAAAGAGCAACTGGTGGAGTGAAAGACTTCTAGAGACAAATTGCTCCATATTAAGACAGAATGAATGCGACATCTTCACCAATTCTGAACATCTGAAAGCTGGTTATGTAGTTTGAGTTATCAAATCAGATCTTCATTATTGCTAGTGGTGAGAAAAAGTGCAACTGAAGTGGATAAAATAGGTGCTTACTGTCACTTGAAGTACTCTGATATATATTGATCTCCAAGTTTCTTCAAAAGAGTGCAGATTTCATTTAAGTACTATTGCATACAGCTTAGCCTCATTCAGGTTCATTGTGTAGCATACAGTATTACAAACCACTTTAGGCACTTGCGTGTAAGCAGCTGGATCCCTTTGGCAAAGACCAGTACTGTGGCTGGTTTTTACTCAGGGTCTAATTTGGATCTAGTATCAAAGATACACCTGTAGATGCATTTTTACAAGCAACATATGTGTATAGTGTAGAATGGTTTGGGTTGGAAGGGACCTTATAGATCATCTAGCTCTAAATCCCCTGCCATGGGAAGGGACATCTTCCAATAGAATAGGTTGCTCAAAGTCCCATCTAACCTGGCCTTGAACACTTCCAGGGAGGGGACATCCACAACTTCTCTGGGCAACCTGTCTCAGTGCATCACAATCCTCATAGCAAAGATTTTTTTTGTTATATCTAATCTAAATGTACCATCTTACGGTTTAAAGTCATTACTCTTTGTCCTGTCACTGCATATCCTTGTAAAAAGTCCCTCTCCAGTTTTCTTGTAGGACCCTTCAGGTACTGGAAGGCTGCTAGAAGGTCACCCCAGAGCCTTGTCTTCTGCAAGCTGAACAGCCCCAACTCTCTCAGCCTTTCTTCATAGGAGAGGTGTCCTAGCCCTCAGATAATCTTTGTGGCCCTCCTCTGGACCTGCTTCAACAGGTTCATGTCTTTCTTATACTGAGGGATTCAGAGCTGGATGCAGTACTTCAGGTGGAGTCTCACCAGAGCAGAGCAGAATCACCTCCCTCCACCTGCTGGCCACAGTGCTTTTTATGCGGCCCAGGAGATGTTTGGCCTTCTGGGCTGTGAGCGCACGTAGCCGGATCATGTTGAGCTTCTCGTCCAGCAGCACCTGCAAGTCCTTCTCCTCAGGATTGCTCTAAATCCATTCTCCACCCAGACTGTATTTGTGCTTGGGATTGCTCCAACCCATGTACAGGACCTTGCACCTGGCCTTGTAGAACTTCATGAGGTTCACACAGGTCCACCTCTCAAGACTGTCAAGGTCCCTCTGGATGCCATCCCTTCCCTCCAGAGACTGATAGAGAGGTTTGTTGGGGACCTGGCACCCAGTGAAGGTGGTCAGCCCTGCACAGAACATGGTCCTCTGCCTTCTTCTTTTATTTTTTTAAAAATTACCAATATGTTTTACCTGAAATGAAGTTTCAGTCTGACATACTATTATATGGACTAATATGTGAAGTCAATTTTGTATTCCTCTTTGTTTCTTAACATCTGATTTAACAAACATTCTGTAATAATTTCATTGTTATTAAATGAAAAAACAAAATAAAGTATAATAAATGTTCCTCCTTTAATAATTCTTGTTATTTTAAATGGCTGGAAGAAAGTGGTGAGTATTTTCCTCCAAGTTTTAGAAATTGTACATATGCAACATTAGATTAATAACTGAGCTACACTTAATGCCATGAGTTAAACAGTACCCTTTCTCATGAATTAATGCAAAACCCCCATCTTTTCAGAATGAAAAAAATCAATATTGCTGATATGAAATGCTGTCCTTAGCATTGTGACTTTGCCCCCCACCCCCCGAGTCCTGCAGTTTAAAGCTCTCCACAGCAGGCTGGCTGGCCTGTTGCAAAAGATCCTCTTGCCTCTTCTAGACAGGTGGGTCCCATCCCTCTCTAACAAGTTATAGTCATTGAAGTAAGTCCCATTGTCATAAATACCAAACCCCTCACGGCGACACCAGCCACAAAGCCAAGAGTTGATATCCATAATGCGCCTGTTTCCAGCCGATCCCCTTCCTCCAACAGGTAAAATAGAGGAAAAGATAACTTGGGAACCAAAGCTTTTTGCTTTCACCCCCAGGGCTTTGAAATCTTCCTTAATTCTGCCAACATTCCGACTTGCAGTGTCATTTATGCCTACATGAAAGAGCAACAGTGGATAGTAGTCTGTGCTCTTCACAAGATGTGGCACCCTCTCGGTCACATCATGAACCTTAGCTCCCAGAAGGCAGCACACCTTGAGTGCCTCCATGTGAGTTCGGCCGATGGGCTCCCCAGTGCCCCTTAACAAGGAGTCACCCACCATGAGTACCTGTCATTTCTTTTTATGGTACCTGCTGTGTGCTGCTGAAGTAGTTTCCACTTGCAAACCTTGCTCCTGCAGATATATGTTTATTAATGCCTCATATTTATTTTTGGTAGTTATGATAGATGAAATGCTTCCAACTTAGTGCATGAGTGTCATTCTCTCTGCAGGAAAATAAGATGAACTCAGGTAAATAGCTGATGTCCTCTGAAACAAGGAACTAACCCTTGAGACCAGGGTCGCTGATCAAGAGGAGTTCAAGAAGTTATAGAGGTAGATCAGCAATGCCCCAGAAGATGCATTCGATCAGACCAACATCTAGAACAGCATCAGTGCTACTGAGGAAGGAGCAAGGGAGATGCAGAAGCTCATCAACGAATGCAACAGTCTAGTCTCCAGGTTAACATACTCAACTTCACTTAAAAAGGGCTTCAAGGAGACTTGAAGGACAAGGAACTGCAGTGGCAGTGTTTTGCCTTGGAAAGTGGCAACATATTCCTTCGCACTGGTGGTATCTGCCAAAAGACAGGAACATTTTTCATTTGGTTATTGACCTTATACATAGGTGTGAAACACGAGCAAGTTACATCAGCCACATCCAGAAGTGAGTGTCTTTTTGAAACATCTGAACATGCTGCCAGAAAATAACAGAAATGCATTTTGTGATGCTTAGTTTTAAGTTACAATGATGACTTCATAGTGTAGAGGAAGATATATAGGACATGATCTGTAGGACACTAAATGCTAAGTATATGCTGGAAAGACCTTCCTTCAGCTGGTGGATGAATATTTCTATCTGTAAAAAAGAACTCAAGGATATTCCATGTCAACAACATTTAAATTATTGTCCTAATTAGGAAAAACATAATATTAGTACCATTTTATGAGCTAGTCAATGAGAATTGTAGCAGAAGCTGTGACACACTGAAGCTGAATGAAATCATCCGTGTCATGAAGGAGGGAAACACAATGTCAGATGTTGATTACCATCGCGTGAACAAGGCTAATTACAAACTAAGGAAGGACAATTAAACTGAATTTTTAGACAGTCCAGGAATGGAGCAGATAGATACCTGAAAATGCAAACACGTGTGTTTGTGTCTGTATTTGGCTCTGGTCCTGGTGAATGCCACAGATTTATAATATAATCGTCCAAATCTGATCTACAACAGTGACTATCATGCACTTAGTGTCAATGCCTTTCCAGGATTACCAAAAGCCAGAAATATCTACATCTCTTGCTTAATTTTAAGGAAAAATGTGTGAACTACATGAAAATTAAGAAGCTCATAAAGAAGATCATAAAGCCACTGTAGAAAAAAGTAAAATATTTTCAAATGTCAGGAGCTTTGAGAAGATACTGTACTGGAGCTTCGAAAGCAATTTATACTACTTCAGGATAGTCTGAAAAATGTGTCAAAAAAAATGTCCTAGCTAAGTAGCAGTGAAAGAAAGTTAGTAAATTCCAGTTTAAAAAAAAAAAATCATAAAAGTTCTTAAAATCTGACAGGTTAAATTTAAAAATACAGTAAGTCAGGACAAAAAACCACTGAAGAAATAGTAGAAGAGTGCATAAAAAATAACAGTAAGTCATTCTTCAAGCAGATCAGATGAACAATGCTTGATGAGAATTTTATAAGGTCAGTATATGATCAAAACCTGAGAGGAGTGTTCAGAGAAGATAAAGTCAGAGCAGAGACGTATAAGGATTTCTTTTCCATCTCTAGTCATAATGAAGAAGACTTGGCAAGTTTCACCAATTCAGCAACCTTTATTTTTTCTTTTTTTTGCAGGGGACAGGCGTTGCACCACAGGTATGTCTGGCCAGTAATATATCAGGAAAAAAAAAGCAGAAAGAAATCGCTTTCTGTAACCATATGGTATTTACTCCAAATTTTTAGGAAGTGAAAGATTAAACATCTGAATAGTTAATTGCATTGTAGACTAGGTTATGTGATAAAAGGTCATCTGCACTCCCATGAAATAAGCACAAAGAAATAATGGCAGACAGAAGACCTCAAATAATATCCTACTCTGGTTACTCCCAGCTAATCACAGGAGCCAACAGGCTATCAAAGGCCAATCTCCAGAAGCCCAGAGAATTACAGGGGTAGAAAGGCAGGTGGGAACAAAAAGTACCCAGACGGGGGAAGGAAGAGATCGAGTACAGCCCTGCAGAGAAGGACTAGGGGATACTGGAGGATGAAAAATTTGTCGTTGAGCTGATAATGTGTGCTTGCAGCGCAGAAGGACAATCATATCCTGGGCTGCACAAAAAGCAATGTGACCAGCAGGTTGAGGGAGGTGACTCTTCTACTCCATTCTTGTGAGACCCCACCTGGAGTACTGCAGCCAGCTTTAGAGTTATCAGTACAAGAAAGACATGGGCCTGTTAGAGTGGGTCCAGAGGAAGGCCAAGAAAATGATCAGAAGGCTGGATCATAGAATCATAGAATCATAGAATGATAGAATGTTTTGGATTGGAAGGGACCTTTAGAGGTCATCTAACCCAACCCCCCCTGCAGTGAGCAGGGGTATCTGCAACTAGACCAGGTTGCTCAGAGCATCTTCCAACCTGGCCTCGAATGTTTCCAGAGACAGGGCCTCCACTACCTCTTTGGACAACTGATTCCAGTGTTTCACCACCCTCATGGTAAAAAAATCCTTTCTTATATGGCGTCTAAATATACTCTTCCTTAGTTTCCAGTGTTTCACCACGTTCATGGTAAATAATATCTTCCTTATATTTAGTCTAAATCTACCCTGTCTTAGTTTAAAGGCATTACTTCTTGTCCTATCACAACAAGCCCTCCTGAAAATATTTCCCCCATCTTTCCTGTAGGCCTCCTTCAGATACTGAAAGACTGCTATAAGGTTTCCCCTCAGCCTTCTCTTCTCCAGGCTGAACAGCCCCAACTCTTTCAGCCTTTCCTCACAGAAAAGGTGCTCTAGCCCTCGGATCGCCTTTGTGGCCCTCCTCTGGACCCGCTCCAACACATCCATGTCCTTCTTGTTTTGAGTGTTCCAGAGCTGGATGCAGTACTCCAGGTGGGGTCTCACAAGAGTGGAGTAGATGGGCAGAATCACCTTCCTCGACCTGCTGACCACATTTCTCTTGGTGCAGCCCAGGTATGGTTGGCCTTCTGGACTCCGAGCGCTCATTGTTGGCTCATGTCCAGCTTTGCATCCACCAGTGCCCCCAACTCCTTCTCTGCAGCTTTCCTGTGAAGAAAGGCTGAGAGAGTTGGGGTTGTTCAGCCTGAAGAAGAGAAGGCTCCAGGGAAACCTGATTGTGGCCTTTCAATACTTAAAGCGGGCTTATAAGAAAGACAAAGACTTTTTATCAGGGCCTGTAGTGACAGAACAAGGGGTAATGGTTTTAAACTGAAAGTGGTTAGGTTTAAATTGGACATAAGAACAAAATTCTTTTCTATGAGGGTGGTGAGACACTGGACCAGATTACCCAGAGAAGTTGTGGGTGCCCCATCATTGGAATTGTTCAAGGTCAGGTTGGAACGGGGCTTTAAGGAACCTGAGCTAGTGCAAAATGTCCCTGCCTATGACAGGGGATTTGAAATAGATGATCTTTAAAGGTCCCTTGCAACAGAAACAATGATTCTCTGATTCTATTCTGTTCAGCATAACTGCAAAAGTACTGAAGTGACAAAACCTGTTGCTATTAAAGTAACAGAGAGAAAGTCAGCTATGAAGAACTGCAGAGCAACTTCAGAATAAGAACTAGATTCGTTTAAAAATGGCAGATGAAAGTAAATGAAAATCAGAGTAAAGTGATATTGAAAATCCTTTTTACACAGAGTAACTGGCTCTGAGTAGATGGTTACCATACTAAATGAGGTCTTGAGGTTATAATTGTTAGTTGTATACAAAAATACCAGTGCAGTAGTGGTTCAAAGTTTCACATCTTAGGAACTGTTAGGGAAGTAATTCAGAACTGAAAAAGAAACTACTTTAATGTTATTTTAAAGTCTATAGAAGAACTGAAGAAGACATGTATGTACAGAAGAATGAAAAGGGTGATGATGTAAAACAGCTTCCATATAAAAAAAGAGTAAGTTCATGTTTAAATATAAAATTATACTTCATCTGGAAAAGAGCTAAAGGAAGAGCACAAAGAGAGGAGGGATTGCAGTAATGTCAGAAAACAAGTGGCATGGGTAATGTGGTTTAGAGAATAACAGCTTATTAAGTTTTCTGTAACAAGAACTGAGAAACTAGAAAATGGTAAAATTTAAATAAATTAAAGAAATTTCTTCTCATAATGTGTAGTTATGTTGACCTTTGTGAGAAATGGAAAAAAAATCTGGGTTATTGTATTTTCTAAAAAGTAAAATTTCAGCTGAATCTGGTTATGTTCAACAATGGGACAGCATTGTAGAGACATTCCTAACCACCCCATCTCTCTAAAAATAGGACAAAGCTGTTCACTGGCCGTGTGTTATCTGTCATGTAGAGGGAGAAAAATCTATAATGTGGTCACCAAACAACAGGAAAACTTTCTGGAAAAATGGTGTTGACAATAACAAAATATACTTGGTACAATACACAGAAAGAAAAGGTTTCCTATCTTCAATACTGGCATTGTAAATGAAGTAAATCAAAGAACTTCTCTCATCTGACATAAAAAAATAGCATTAAGTTCTGAATTAGAAATTATGCGTTAGTTTTGAGTAATTATAGTCCAGTTTAATATATTTTTAAAAATTCAAGAATGATGTCAGCATAGCACAGGACTGCATATTATAGAACAAAAGTAGTAATAAAAGTGGAAATACTGAAAGATATTGTACTAAAACCAATGATTCCACAGATCTTCCACTCAAAGATAGAAATAACACCACTTCCTCTGTTCCCTTCCCCTGAGATATTATTTATGAACACAAAAAATAATCTCCCCCTATAGTGGAGACAGGAGCTATTTTGCTCAGATAGAGATACAGCATCACAGAATCAGAGTTGCATGGCTTGGAAGGGACCTCTGGGAATAATCCATTCCAACCTCCTTGCCGAAGCAGGGTCACTCACAGCAGGTTGCACAGGATCTTGTTCAGGCGGGCTTTGAATATCTACAGAGCAGGAGACTCCACAACCTTTCTGGGCAACCTGTTCCAGTGCTCTGTCACCCTCAAAGTACATAAGTTCATCCTCATGTTCAGATGGAACTTCCTATGCTTCAGTTTGTGTCCATTGCCCCTTGTCCTGTCACTGGGCACCACTGAAAAGTGTCTGGCCCCATCCTCTTGACTTCCACCCTTCAGAAATTTATAGGCATTTATAAGATCCCCTCTCAGTTGTCTCTTCTTCGGGCTAAACAAGCCCAGCTCCCTCATCCTTTCCTCGTAAGAGGGATGCTCCAGTCCCCTCATCATCCTCGTAGCCATCCACTGGACTCTTTCCAGTAGTTCTTCATCTTTCTTGAACTGGGGAGGCCAAAACTGGACACAGTACTCCGGATGAGGCCTCCCTAGAGCAGAGTAGAGCAGGAGGACAAACTCAACTGACAAAAGACCAAACTCAGAAAATATTTCTATGAAGGCATATATTTATGTTCTGAGTTTACGAATGTAGACAGATAAGAAGAGATGTTAAAAAACCGATAATGTTTTGGTCTCCATTAAATATACAAATTTTATTAAGTTGTATAAAAATGATATTCAATTTTAAATGCTAGGAATTTATGAGCGCATAGAATCATTATAAAACCAGAATCATTCTATGGTCAGGATAATGTACAGGTGTTTTTGGTGTTGAATGAAAAATATATTAAATGAATGTCGCAAATATATCACATAACATAATTTCCATTGGCAGGCAGGTGTTTAGCCATTTCCAGGAAAGAAAGGCTTCGTCATGCGTAGTGGTAGCTTGGGAGGACAAATGCCATAACCATGAATGTTACCCCTGATGCTGTGAAAAGCAGAAAAGTCCTCGACTCTGTGTAAGCACTACTCAGCAGTAGCTAAACCACCAGTGTGTTATCAGCACTGTTTTGATCACAAATCATATCACCATACAAGCTGCTATGAAGAAAATTACCTCAGCCAAAGTCAGTACAGAAGTTAGAGGATATCTAAGATGGTCCCCCACCAGCTCTGACTGCATCTAAAATTTTCAAATCTGAATTGTTTTCCAGCTGCCTTCTCATCTGTTCCTGGACACATGATGACGTACATTCAGGTTCTTCTGCTTTCACACATCCTTATTCCTTCTTAGAGGAAGAAGTGACTGTAGTGCACTCAAAACAGGTATGGGGTGGAGAACCAGGAGCAGAATAGGTACTTTATGCAATTTTTCAGTCACTGCTCAGGTAGTCTCAATGTCTACAGTTTCATACTGCACTCTTAGTTCAACAGATAATTATATATTAACTGCATTACATTAATTATGTGCAAATTATTCAGTATATAATGGTGGCGTTTTTAAGTATTGTTTATAGTAACCCCCACACACTGAGTGTGATTTATTTCACTTAATTTTATCCCTGATAAAACTAGACTTCTGTGCTTAACTGGTCACCTAGTCTCTCTGTTTAATCACTAAGGAGAGCTAAGAATTTTCATAAGGTGATTCATGCTGTCACAAACTGGTTGTCCAGCATAAGGTGGTGACTTCACAGAATCAATTAATCACAGAATGGTTGAGGTAGGAAAGGACCTCTGGAAGCCACCTTGCCCAACTCCTCTGCTCAGGCAGAGTCACCTAGATCTGGTTGCCCAGGATCATGTCCAGATGCCTTCTGGGTATCTCCAAGAGTAGAGACTCCACAACCACACAGACCTCTGCTTTGGATTGTCTGTCAGTAATTAAAAAGAGATGCTTCATGATTATCACTTTTGAAGTCCTCCAAAATGAGAACCATACCACTTAAAGTAGATACTTACACTATTAGGAGTCAGCAGCAGGTTGTCCACAGAAAAATTAAATTCACTGGCTTTAATTTTCTAAAGTCAATGACTACGGAAGTTTCAGGCATGAACTGCACCTTGAAGTTGTCTAATTCTCTCTATCAGCAATAAAAGCAGTTCTGAGTATCATACTAGATGTCTGTCCTGGTTTTGGCTGGGATAGAGTTAATTTTCTTCCTAGTAGCTGCTGTGTTTTGGATTTAGTATGAGATGAATGTGGATAACACACTGTTGTTTTTAGTTGTTGCTAAGAAATCAAGAACTTGTTTTCAGTTTCCGTGTTCAGTTAATGAGCAGGTGTACAAGAATTGGGAGGGAGCATAGCCAAGCAGCTAATCCAAGCTGGCCAATGGAAATATTCTATACCATAGACTTCATGCTCATTTTATAAATGGGGGTCGGCTGGGGGGCAAGAATGCTTTTTTCTGGAAGTTTGACCTTTTTTCTGTGAATTTGATCTTTTCTGTGAGTTTAAAATTTTTCCATGAGTTTCTTAATTATCATCGTTATTCTTATTATTGTTACAATTATTATTATTATTATTTCCTCTGATGTCTTCTTAAACTGCCTTTGTCTCAGCCCACAAGTCTTACTTTTCGTCCTTTCTACTCTCCATCCCACTGTGGGGGGGAGGGATGAGTAGGTGAGAGGCTGAGCCGTCCTAGTGGCCAGCTGCTGGGTTAAATCATGACAACACCAAATGTTCAAAATGCTTAATTTATGCTAGAAATTCTCACTCCCCTGTAGTTCTGGAAATATTGCTATATATTAATTATTTTATTCTCTTGAAATGCAAGTATTAGACAAATTAATATTTTCTACAGCACTGGCATTTTAAAATATAATTTGATAAATTTGCTGCTAACTCTTTATGACTATCAACACAATTTCAAAACTTCCAAGCAGAGAACTGGTATCTAATTGTTTTTTAACTCAGAAAAACAATTTCACCATGACTCCATGGAAATCAGGATTGTTTGAGAGACCTAGGAGAAAAAGAAGTTTATTTTGCATGAAATTAACAAAAACAATTATGATAAAACATATTGTAAGGTGGATGTAAGACTGGATTCCTTCTTCCTGTGTTTTATTTACACAAACAATGACAAGCTGAGTGCTGAAGGAAAAGATGATTTACACAAATACATCAATTTGCTATTTCGGAAGAAGGGGATGTTTTCCATTTAGAAATTATGAAACTGTTGACTATTTTTATCATTAAAACCTAATTGAATTCAGTTTGGAAGTAATTTATGTTTCTTAAGCAACAGGAGAAGTAAGAGCCAAAGAGTTGAAATGATCAGCTGGTTTATCTGTAGAACCCATCTGTACAACTTCCTCCTGATGCTGAATGTCATCATATGGGAGTGTTTCAATTCCCCTGCAACTGGTTTCAAACATATGGAACAAAGTCTGAATTTGAGATTCTTTTGTTTATTTGTTTAACCTACAGGTCATTTGTTATCATTTTAGACTTAAAAAATAAATAAATACCAAATGATCCACCATCTATTGGGGCTCAACAGGCAGTCTGCCTGGAGACAAGATTTTTCACCCGGATGAATTGTTAGCAAGTGCAGGAAGGAAAGTAGTAGAGGAATGTTATGAAACAGATTCAGTGATGCATTGCATCTGTCTTTAATATTCTTCTGGTGGGATTCCTACAGCATTTAGCTCACAGCCTTCCTTACCTTAACCACTCACTTTTCACATGAAGTGAAAAGCGTGATCAAGGCTGAAATGCATATTCCCAACAGTGAGAAGGCAGTGCTGGTCAAGTGTATTAACTTGGTAAGAGATTCCAGATAAACTTGTGGTGTTCTACACTGGAGATATTTTTCATAATTGTACAGTAAAGAATAATTCTGTCAAGACATTTACTTATTTGGTGGTTTTAAATGCTCTAAAACTTCATTTTCCTTGAAAAATATGCATGGTTTCTTTTTTTTATAGGAGTAAATATTTGGGTTAAAAGTAGAATGTATTGAGAACATACTCATAATTATTTTGTATCTCATTTTAATTTGAGGTATTTTTAACAAAAACTGCACGTTAGTTATTTGTGGTGAGGAATGGAAGGAAAGCAGAAAGGGGTGAAGTTCATAAATTGAGACTGCAGCTCTAAGGACTACAGACACATCTGTTGAGCATAGTATGTAACTGCATCTATGTAAAGCAGGATCTTATATATAAAAGATCTAGTTCTTCATTCAGTGCTTTTTTTGAGGTGTATTATGAAAAATGGAATGTCAACAGGAAAGAATGAGAGCTGATTGTCTTGTAGAACATTTGGCATTTCCAGAGGACATAAAAGACAGCCAAAACTTTAATGAGTAGGAGCACATTTTTCAAACACATTATTCCCTTAGTTTGGAGCTGTACTGGCAACAGAAAAAGACTAATATTTTGGCCTTCATTTTTTTAGGTTTAGTGACTAATCTTCTAGAACAGTGTTTCATTTCTGAATCCTGGATTCTGCTGTAGCTTTTGACTACCAAATTTTAAAGCAATCAAACAAACAAAATAAATACTGTAAAAAATCTTACTGATGTATTTGAGACAAAGACTTAAGGTTTTCTTATTTTTTTTATCAATACTGGATGAGGATTTCCCAAGAAGTACATTTTGTTGACAAGGAATTCTATCAGAAGTACAAAATCAGAGAAATTGATATGTTCAATACCTTTCATTGATATTGGGAGAAAAAAAACACAAAAAAACCAAACAATGTAACTGCAACTGTGTTCCAGAACTGGTGATAAAAAATAAAATTAATAGTCTCTGATATAGGTGATCAAGGAAGGAAAAGAGTATGAGACCATTATGAATTCTTATGAAGTGGTTTCTGCATACTGGCAAAGAAATATTTTAATTCTATATGTTGTGCTGTCAGATATTTTGAAATGTAAGCACAATGGTATATTAGACATTTTACAGACAAAATTTTTGCAGCCTTTTTAGGAGTCAATATATCATATTTTTAAAAAGTATTTCTTATAATATGCTATGTTAAACATACACATAATTTTTATTTTTATGGGCTTTAAGATCTTGATGATGTACACCAGTTTAAAAGATGTATAGGTTCAGCTGACAAATGGTTACTTTTTTATATTTCTGTTCAGCACTAGATGGCACTCTGAATTTAAACTGTAATATACTTTTTTCTTTTCTCCGAATACAGGGAACATGTTACCTTTGTTCTATAGTTAAAATCCATCATATAAATTAATCAAATAATTTCAGTTTTCCCAAATGCAGTAGTAGGATGCCTCCTAAGGCCTATTACGATGCTATCAAATAATAAAGAACATAAAAGAAAGAATCAGTCAATTTATAATATACTGAGACACTCCCACTGAAATTCAAAAGCTTCTTTAATCTAAAAAAGCAAAGCATTTGATGTTATTTAAATGTTTGTTATAATATTTAAGTTGCTTAATGTGCAAATTTAAGAGTCTTTAGGACTTCTATTTAAAGGTAACCACTAATCTGTGTTGTAAAACAGTGGGAACTTTGCAGAATACTCTGTGTTGTATATCTGTAATTTATATTAAGCATACCAAATCTTCTTGGGCAGTTAGTATAAACTGAGATCTCTATTAAAAATGAGCTTTGGATGCATAATTTACATAAACATAATGATATGATTATTACATATTAAAATAAAATAGACCTAAATATATAAATATATAAATAAATATACCCTAAAATCCATAAACTTACTACATTTTATAAAATATTGTCTCTCTGTCTTCTATTATTTAGCTGAAGATAACAAGACTTCCCCCCCCC
>Ga0065711_1038319_pt1 | contig 18907 bp, 11 predicted proteins | sample Hoacrofraction12_FD_59098 | JGI IMG/M metagenome (GOLD analysis project Ga0065711, IMG submission 59098) | Hoatzin crop microbial communities from Cojedes, Venezuela - Epithelial fraction 12 v2 (version 2) | ecosystem: Host-associated > Birds > Digestive system > Esophagus > Crop | place... | reverse complement strand
GTCACGGGCAAAACAGACTGAACTTGGGGAGAAAAGGGAGTTTAATTCATCACCAATCAAATCAGAGTAGGGTAGTGAGAAATAAATCCAGATCTTAAAACACCTTCCCCCCACCCCTCCCTTCTTCCTGGGCTCAGCTTCACTCCCGTTTCTCTCCCTTCTCCCCCTGAGCGGCGCAGGGGGACAGGGAATGGGGGTTGGGGGTCAGTTCATCACACATTGTTTCTGCTGCTCCTTCCTCCTCAGGGGGAGGACTCCTCACACTCTGCCCCTGCTCCAGCACAAAGGTTCCTCTCACAGGAGACAGTTCTCCACAAATCTCTCCAACGTGAGTCCTGCCCATGGGCTGCAGCTCTTCACAAACTGCCCCAGCGTGGGTCCTTCCCACAGGGTGCAGTCCCTCAGGAACAGGCTGCTCCAGTGTGGGTCCCCCACAGGGTCACAAGCCCTGCCAGCAAACCTGCTCCAGCGTGGGCTCCTCTCTTCATGGGTCCACGGGTCCTGCCAGGAGCCTGCTCCAGTGCGGGCTCCCCATGGGGTCACAGCCTCCTTCGGGCATCCACCTGCTCCAGCGTGGGATCCTCCACAGGCTACAGGTGGAGATCTGCTCCACCATGGACCTCCATGGACTGCAGGGGAACAACCTGCCTCACCATGGTCTTCATCACGAGCTGCAAGAGAAAACTCTCTGCTCCGGCATCTCAAGCACCTCCTCCCCCTCCTCCTTCACTGACCTTGGTGTCTGCAGAGCTGTTTCTCTCACTTCATCTCATTCCTCTCTCCCAAGTGCCATTTCACCAGAGATTTTTTTCCCCCTTCTTAAAAACATTGTCACAGAGGCGCTACCACCATCGCTGATGGGCTTAGCCTTGGCCGTCTTTGAGCCAGCTGGCACTGGCTTTATCAGACATGGGGGAAGCTTCTAGCAGCTTCTCACAGAAGCCACCCGCTACCAAAACCTTGCCACACAAACCCGTAACACACTGTCTTTCCAAAAGCTATCACATTACTCCAGTATCCAGAAGTTAAGAGAGCAATAAGAACCTGGCATCCTTTTTGCAATCAAAAATAACGGAATATATTCCATTTGGTACCCCATTTCATAACTACATTTCTACTTCATTCTCTGTTTCTCTGAGGAAGAAACATTTTAAGAGACTATCACATTTTAACAGAAAGACAACAGCCTCTGCTCGATGCTGTGATTTTCCATGTCTGGCATGTATTTATGTAGAAATACACTCCACTTACAAATTCAAAAGTACTGAAGAAATATCCAGGTAGGAACATAAATCTCAAAACTGCACAGAAAAATTAACAAATCATAAAGTAGTGTTGGTTGGTGGTGCTTGGCTTTTGGGGGGAGGGAAGTTGTGTTTCTTTTAAAGTAAACCCTCACTACATCCTTACGCTGTTCATAGCCATCAAGTGGAAATTCAGCACTTGAAACAAGCAGCAAGGACCAAGACATCAACTGACAGAGGACAGGATTTAGTTTTTAGTCAAAGTTCTCTCCCCAACAAACTAACAACTAGTGAAATGCAACTCCTGATGCTGATTTGGATAAATTCTATATCATACCCTAACAACAACAACAACAAAAGGTACAAACTGCACAACCACACTAACCAGAGAGAAGATTAATGACGCAATACAAACCCTCCTTTGTCATGAGGCTGTATCTCATTCCTGTCACTCCTGCCTTGACTTGCAAGGGAAACGAGAACACGTGGGGGTTTTTTCAAAGCATCGATATTATGTGTAATAAAACCAGTGTCAAGTACATCTACAAAGAGCTGAAGTTTCCTTCACACTAACAGAAGGAATTCAGGGGAGCATGGGCACCAGTCCCAAGGCTGGATTTCCTCGAAACTGTCTACCAAAAGAAAGAGATGGAAACTCCTTGAATCACCTAGAGTGCACAGAAGCTCAGACTGCAGGTTCATCCACAGAGGAAACTCAAAGCAGCTCCATGAAACAGTAACCAATGTTACTATTGGTAACCAATGCTTGCATCCAGAGGGTAGTGGTCAACAGCTCAACATCCAGATGGAGATCAGCAACAAGTGGTCTCCCTCAGGGCACCATTACTGTTCAACATCCATCAGTGACACAGACAGTGGGATCGAATGCACCCTCAGCAAGTTTGGCAACCACACCAAGCTGTGTGGTGCAGTCAACATGTCTGAGGGAAGGGATGCCATCCAGAGGAACCTTGAGAGGTGGGCCTGTGCGAACCTCATGAAGTTCAACATGCCCAAGTGCAGGGACCTGCATGTGGATCGGGGCAATCCCCAGTATCAATACAGGCTGGAGGATGATGGGATTGAGAGCAGCCCTGCCGAGAAGGTCTTGGGGTACTGGTGGATGGACATGAGCCAACAATGTGCACTTGCAGCCCAGAAAGCCAATTGCCTCCTGGGCTGCACCAAGAGAACCACGGCCAGCGGTCAAGGGAAGTGATTCTGCCCCTCCACTCCACTCTGGGGAGAACGCACCTCGAGTCCTGCGTCCAGCTCTGGAGCCCTCAGCACAGGAAAGACATGGACCTGTTGGAGTGGGTCCAGAGGAGGCCACAAAAATGCTGAGAGGGCTGGAACACCTCTCCTGCAAGGAAAGACTGAGAGAGTTGGGGCTGTTCAGCCTGGAGAAGAGAAGGCTGCAGGGAGAGCTTATTGCGGCCTTCCACTACTTAAAGAGGGCCTATAAGAAAGATGGGGACAAACTTTTTAGCAAGGCCTGTTGTGATAGGACAAGGGGTAATGGTTTTAAACTACAAGAGGGTAGATTTAGACTGGATATAAGGAAGAAATTTTCTACAATGAGGGTAGTGAAACACTGGAAGAGGTTGCCCAGAGAGGTGGTAGATGACCCATCCCTGGAAACATTCAAGGCCAGGCTGGATGGGGCTCTGAGCAACCTGATCTAGTTGAAGATGTCCCTGCTCACTGCAGTGGGTTAGGCTAGATGACCTCTAAAGGTCCCTTTCAACCCAAATTATTCTATGATTCTGTGAACCAATCCTCCCTCTTAACAGTCTCATAAGCTAATATTAGTTTGTTATTGTTGTACCAGATCACATATTTTCCTGTGCTCCCTCTTGACTCCTCCTTCCTCTCTACATATATTTACCCTTTCCAGACGGAAGCAATACTCCCAACACACCCATTCAGCCATTAACTGACATCTCCAGCAGGAAGCAAGACTGAGGCATCAGCACACACTGAAAGGGATCAGAACAGCAACACCCTTCTTTTGCAACAAATGCACTTTTCAAAAGTTTCGATATCAAACACATTTAACTGGGAACTAACTCCTGTTGCCTTCTCCCCTCTCCTTTAGGGTAGCTATGGGGTGGCTACAGTTGCTTCTGCACAGGTTCTTATTAGGGGAATGGGAACTTGCAGAGACATGTAAATGTTCATCTGAAAAAACGTAAAATACCTTTTGAAATAAAAATCAGTTACCATTTGTCTCTATTACAGTCATCCATTCCTAATGTGTCTAACAAAAAAAAAAAGGCAATAGAGTCCGGAGAGATTTAATAAGCTCTTGTGAAAGCTCCATCAGCTATTTCATTCCTGCAACAATCTAAAAAGACAGTTTAATTAATAATTTATTTAAGGAACCAATGTAACTAATTACTCAAAGTAGCAAGTACTTGTCATTTTATGAGCAAATATAGACAAGACTAAGGAACACTCAGATTTTAAAGGCCCCATTATTTTTTTTAAATATTTTTTACGTAGTGCTGCCTGATTTAGAGGCTTAGGTAACTCATTCCCAAAGTTAATCCTCAACAGGTTCTTTCAGTGCCACCAAAGAATTTTAGAGACACAAGACAATTCCACCTCTGTCAACTCAGTTCTGCTTTGCAACTTTACTTCTTTTTATAAGTGGCAATAAATTGTCTCAAAAATCTATTTGTGTACATGTGTGTGTGTCCCCCCCCCTTTTTTTTTTTTTATTAAAACACACCACTTTAAAAGTTGATATTGAGGTCACTGACCAAAATCACCAAAAGTTAACTAGTAGATCTCCAAGCAGAACCAAAGCCCTGGACAGTCACACTTCAGGAACGAAGTGGCATGTGCTGGTCATCTTTCTTCAAGCTAGTTTGATACCTCCTCATTTTTTTTAATTGTTAAGAGCGAAGATTTCCCTATGGTTCTAATCCAGTTTCTTCTAGTGAAACACATACTGTAGATAGGTCTAAAAGAACGGGCCCAGGGTTCCTGCATGTTATTTCCAAATTAGAGTCCATTCAGAATCAAGCTTTTATCTTACTGTTCCAGTAACATCACATACGTATCATCTGCATAAAATCCCAATGAACTTTCTTTCATAGCAGTAATGAATGTCATCATAGCTACTTTCCTACTACATGAATTTCACTTTAAATTTTTAGTATGGCAATTACAGTCACTGGAAGTGAATTATCCCAATCTCTACCATTTCAGACATGATGGCTTTAGTTAGGATAGAAATTAATTCTTTTCATGGTAGATTACAGTAAACACATGCCACTAGATTTTCTATTACAGGATGTTCTTGATATGACTAAACTGTTTTAATTTTTTATTTATCAAAATGAAGACATTGCCATTTCACCCTCCTCTCATACAGAACAGCATCTCTGTCATACAAATTTAGACTTTTTTTTATCTCATATATACTGCTCACAATCCTATCTATCCTCCACAACCTTCTCAACATCAGGAGATGGACTAATAATCCTAGCTTGTAAATAAGCATAAAATACACATTACAGATGTGTATCAGGACTCGGAAAGAAAAGAAAGATCTAGTCTTGTGTTGGCATTCTTGTTAACTCAGGTTTTAGCAGGCTGTGTTTAGTGTTTATTTTGACAAGCTAGGGTCTCTCTCCACTCCACCTGCTCCTTAAATTCATACTGTTGGCAATGAAGATTGCTGTTCTATGCATGCGCAAAGGTTTACTTGAAACAGCAAGGGAAGAAACACGACATTCAGTGGTACCACACAAACATAAAACGAGAAAAGGAAAAGTTCAGACATTAAGAGCAATGAATGAATATTCTTCTTCATGTGTTTGCAACTTGCTATAAGGAACTCGGAATAGTTCAAAGAAAGTACATTTTCATAGTTAAGTATGGTTGAAATATTAAGCAAAACCACTAGTTAGCTGCTCAAAAGTTTTTCAAGGCAAAACAAGCAAACTTGCTGATAGGATGGGGGCTGCTGCATTACAAACACCTTTGGAAGAAGCATTCCCAAACAGTGCCCAGGACGAAAGTAGGTTTTTCATTAGACGGTTATATCTCCTGTCTTATCATAAACTATATTTCACAGATAAGACGACTAAATACTTCAGATTTTATACGTTACTTGAGTCCAGTATATTTCAAGTATTAAAAGCAACCGTTTTAAAGAAAAGACTAATGGTAACGCAGTAAGAGTGAACACATTCTCTAATGATGCGCAGTTTGGAAACAGTTCTTAAAAACCACTGCTCTGAACAGCACTATTATATCTAGTATACATACTAACTGCTGGCATTCACTTCCCAATAATTACAAAGGAAACTGATAATACTGCGAAGTTCAGTAAGAACTTCAACTGTATGCATTAAAAATAAATAAATTACCATTGTTAATGACAAAAATAGTGATAAAGCCATTCAGACATTTCCATCCTCAATGAATGGACGGTCTTAAAGTCTTTAAAAGTCATTTTCTGAGTCAAAACCCAAAAACCAAGTGAACAACATTTCACGTCACATTATTTCATCTTCTGCAAATTGTATGCAATAGCTAAGTGTTACTACAGTCAGAAAAAGCAGTCTTAAGACAGTTCTTTATATACACTGCTTTCAAACCACAATACATGAATTTATGTTCTTCAGGATTTCAAAGCGACTGTGTAAAGTCAACTGTAGTTACTGCACACATTAAAATATTCTATCCTAAGCATTAAAATCTCTCTGAAAGGGCTTATGCTAACACATCTTGGTTCACAGAAACATTTCAACAACATCAACTACCTGACAACCAGTGACCCCAACTTTCTGGGGACTAGTCATAATAAATCATCTGTTTGCACTGCTACTTTTCAAAATTTCTTCTCCTGGCCTTTCAGACCATGGACTGCAAACAATGCAAGACACTTGGCATCTGAAAGCAAAAGCCAAAATGTCTCTCCATGAAAAACCACTGAAGCAAGCAACTGCCTTTTTTCCCTAAATGGATTTTTTGAGCAGCAAAGAAGTTGCACTGACATACTATCTATACACAAAGCAAAGTTAACCCTACCCCTGTGCTACACATTTTAATACGAAGAATTCCATCTTTGTATTTAAAGCTCTACAAAATACTCAACATGATGCTTCGGGTAGAAAAAGGCTGACCAAATGGGCAGGACTGATCTGGAAGCTACTTGTCATCATGAAGGATGACAAATTACAAGCTAGTCAATGTGTCAGGTAATCTTATTCTTAGAGACCATCCTTCAAAACTGCCTTTGATAGAAAATGGTTTTGGAAAGCAAGAAAGTGTTTTCTTAGCTTAACTCTTAATAAACAAAATGTCAAAAGCTATTCTATTCACTCTTCACAAGACAGTCTACCAACATTTCTATGCTCCTTCAGCAGCATCTGGATATTACCTCCCCAAAAGCCATCCCAATGAAAGATCTTAAAATCTGAGCGGCTGAACACCCTCAAAATCATGCATTTTTATCAGATTCTTTCCTCCCCACACTAACAGAAGCAGAAGAAATATCCTTCTTCATGTCCCCTGCACTAATGCTTTAGATGGGGAAAATATCTTCAGCAGGGTTTGTTGTGGTAGGACAAGGAGCAATGGCTTTAAACTAAGGGAGGGTAGATTTAGACCAGATAAAAGGAAGAAATTTTTTATGATAAGGGTGATGAAACACTGCAACAGATTGCCCAGAGAGGTAGTGGAGGGCCCATCCCTAGAAACATTCAAGGCCAGCCTGGACGGGGCTCTGAGCAACCTGGTCTAGTTGAAGATGTCCCTGCTCACTGCAGGGGGTTGGGCTAGATGACCTCTAAAGGTCCCTTCCAACCCAAAGCATTCTATGATTCTAAGGTTCTATTCTATAATGCTTTCCACTGAAAATTCACCTTGTGCATTCTTCAGGCTCTGGAAATTAGACAACTAGAAGAGGGCTAATAGGGGAAATGTACCTGAACTGCAAACTGATACTATCTGTTCCAGCAGATTTTATGGCTTTTGGATAAACAGGAGGTTAATGCTGTCAAATAACACAACTAAAGCTTAGCTCTAATTTGTAGATTTGTAGGCATATCATTTTAAATCTCTGGTGCTGATAGATTTGCATTCTGGAGGATTCCCATGCAGCAAAGTGTACGTGTACCACACTCAGCCTTGTCTGGCACTCATGCAACCAATGGAAAGTTTCAAACCAGTGCACTTTGCAGGCAGTCAGGCTGGTCACCTCTTCAAAATGCCACCCCTTGTTGCTCAAGAAACAGGAGTCAATCCCAACTGTCACAACGAAGAACACCTCTATGGGTCTAGAGTCATAGAATCACCTACGTTGGAAAAGATCCTTAAGATCATCGAGTCCAACCATAAACCTAACACTGTCAAGTCCACCAATAAATCATGTCCCTAAGTGGCCACATTTACACATCTTTTATATATCTTGTAGCGCTTGTGACTCAACTGCTTCCCTGGGCACCCTGTTCCAGTGCTTGACAACCCTTTCGGTGAAGAAATTTTTCCTAATATCCAATGTAAACCTCCCCTGACGAAGCTTAAGGCTGTTTCATCCTATCACTTGTTACTTGGGAGAAGAGAGCAACACCCACCTTGCTACAACCTCCTTTCAGGTAGCTGTAGGGAGAACAAGGTCTCCCCTCAGCCTCCTCTTCTTCAGACTAAACAGCCCCAGTTCCCTCAGCCTCCTCACAGGACTTGTTCCCTAGACCCTTCACCAGCTTTGTTGCTGTTCTTTGGACACACTCCAGCAACTGATATGGGGGACAGTTCAGCCACTGGACATGTGAAAAGAAATACAACAAACAAAGGCTAAGTTCCTCCGCAATAAGGCAAAAAGAATAGGTAAACAAGACATCAGTGCAGAAAATTCTTCAACAGGGCAATTCACTAAGTGACGTGAGAGCAATAAAAGTCTTTTCTGACACTTTTGATGTAGATTCATGCATTGACGGAACAGGCCAAACAAGCAGCATGGATGCTTCTTGTAAGAGTTTGCTAGGGTGAAGTGATGTTTTGCTAGAGGCAAAAACAACTGAAGAGAAAGAATTAAAAATAAATAGGCCAGAACAAAGCATATTTTCAATCTCAGTTGCAAAAAACAATGTAGCAACAATTTTCTCTTCTTTTAGTATGAAAAATAATGCTGGCAAATCGCAATGTCACCAACATAAAACAGACTGAACACTAAAGACTCTTTAGTGCTTGCTTTTTTTTTCATTATTTCAAGAGAAAACTGTTTGCTGTACTGAGAAGTTTCTCTACATGTAGTGAAGGGAAAGTACAAAACCAACATGTAAATCTAATATGCTCAATCTGTATGTGAGTTTCCACTGAAATAAAACAAATTAATCTTCAGAACTATTTGAACACTTAAAGAAGTTTTAAAAATAAGGCTCACACTTGCTGCATTTGCTCTCAGCCACTAGGATTTCATTTATGCACGGTTTAGCATTTTTTCCAAAGTAACTGTACATAGGCCCCAATAAGCAGTAGTTTAGGTCATGAAAGTCAAATAAAATCAACAGACAAATAGATGTGGGAGGGACCTTTAGTTATTGATCCCCATCAAATGTGTTTTCTATTTTGTTCTAAAGACCTCGGACACTGGAAACAAATCTCCAGGTAAAACATCCCAGTGGTTGACTTGTACTGCTTTTAAGGATCGCCCAATCCTTAAAAGAAAAAGTTTTATTGCAATTTACTGTTGTTACTTCTTGCCCAGTCTATTGGAGACAAATGGAGTTCTTTCCTCTCTACACTGAAGTATTATTACCACGTTGCTTCTCAGTTGTATTTTTACAGGTTAGAATAAACTATCTCTACTCTTCACTTCTCCTTTGGAAGTCCCATACTTTGTACATTTTTCTGAATAAGGTAATGTTTCTTCTTTAAAGATAAGGAGTTCAGTGATAAGAAAGAGTCCATTTCAGAGGTGGGACTTGTGTCTCCTCATTTTTCCTTATCAAATTTTAGTCAAAGTATGAAAACAAACACTGTATGTCATCCACATCATCCATGTTGGCTCTGCAAGCTTTTGAAATGGGATACTCACCAGGTAAGCACAGAAAAAAAGGCTTAGAGGAAAAAGAATATTAAACTGGTATAAATATTTCTATAAGTATACACATTTTTATAGGTTAGGATAAATTATCACTACTCTTCATTCCTCCTTTAGAAGTCACACACTCCAGACCCCAAGTATTCTTATTCCTCCCTTCTGCACCGTGTTTTACCTGCTACTTATCTCTCCTAAAATACAGTGCCCAAAACGGGGCAGAATAATGCAGAGGGTTTACCAATGCTGAACAGAGCAGAAACTTTACTTCATGTGCAGCATGCCTGCAGACAACCTTCGTCTTTATACAGCCCAGTATTACATGCCTTTCATCAAAAGAGCTTGACATGACTGAATCACGTTCAATTTGTGACCAGCTACGGCCTCACAGCATTTTCTGCAGAACGGAAAAGTAAATGAGTTATTCCCATGTTTTATCTGCTGGGTTCTTGTTAGCAGCTTGTGCAGGGAGTAGTGCTGAATCAGTCCTGAACTGAGACCTCATTTACTTCAGACCACTTCTCCAAATTACCAAGCTCCCTTGAAATTCAGAAACTGTCCCTTCAGCATCCCAGCAGACGCTCTCCACTCTGCCGCAAACATCCATATCATTAGCACACTAACTACTGCTGTCTTCAGACAGATGAGCCTCGGGACTATACAGCAATTCCCTGTGAAAGTGGAATGCGGAAAACTACAGGATACAGTTTGCAAAACAATTTTGGACCTGACTTGCATTCCTCTTCTCTAAGCCATTCTTCCCTTGCATACCTTGTGAATATCCCATTTCAAGGGCTTACTGGATGTCATGTTTCTTTCCATACCTTCATCAACATTTCGTAAGCAAAAGTTAGGAGACTCAATCCCATCTCTGAAACTAATTCCTTCCCACCACTGAGCTCCTCTTCTTTAAAGAGGAACGTTACCCTATTCAAAACGGCAATGCTCTGCTTTCTCTTTTAGCTGGGGTTTCATTAGATCTACTTAACCACTCTGATTCCCCCAGGTGATCCTACCCGCTTTTTAAAGTTTTAATTTTGACTTACCAAGGGAACTGGAGGGCTGATAGGGTCACTCCAACTTCATAACCTTAAACATACAGGCCTAAAGACATGTCAGTCAGGTCACATCTGGTGTTCAGACACCACTATTCAAAAGGTTTTGAGCACATAGCACATGACATTAGCATGTCTAGAAAAGGATCCAAACAGACTTCAGTTTAAAGAAACATGACCCCTAAGAATAGCCTTCATTCATACACTAGAAAAGTACTCTGTTGTAAAATAAATTACTATCTTAGCTGTTGGAATTTTAAATGGTTTTGTTGTCTGAGCAGTACTTTCCCAAAACATGAAATACCTAGTTTGACTTCAGTTGATCTTAAATCCAGAACCTCAGAAGACAAATAGATACTTAACTCCTAGTCTCATCAAAAGCCATTAAGGTGATTAAACACATTTGGAAGTCTGAGCCTTGGTCTCTCTGATTCTGAAGTCCCCACCTGCAAAACAATGACAATTTCTCCCTGCTATTTCCCATCGTATGAGGGCAAACATGAACTACTCAGATAAGATGATCACAGAGACTAAGCAACTGCATTGGTTCAATTCTTGTATTTTCCTTTACAGATTTCAGTGTACTTCCTGTGGCAGTACATTTTCATGCAATCCAAGATATATATTTATACACCTCTGTTTCTGAAAGTATTGCTCTTAATGCTGGCACAAATGCAGCAGAACGAACAGTAATCAATTGGATTTGGCCTTACGAAACAAGTGTCATTTTGATAAATGATCCTAATTAAGTTGATATTTCAGGTAGAAAGTGTATTGAGTTAATGTGTTGGCACCTCTCTAGTTACAGTCAGACAAGTACAGATGTTGCAATAAAGTAGCAGTAGTACATTATTAACTTTGCAAGTCACTCAGTTTGCATTCACAGAATTTGATCAAAGCCACATAACTCAGCAACTTCAAGAAAATGCTGCTTTTAAGTTTTAATTATTCAGCAACATACACAAGTAGTAGCCCCAGGAAATTTCAAAGCTATAGGTCATTTCTTCATGATCCCTCTCCAGCATGGAAGTGATTAATTAGTCTAGCAGCAGCACAGTACTTAGGGCAGAGAGTCACGTTTGTTTAGAAAACCTTGCTCAAACAGCAAAAGACAAAACCCATGTCTCTTCTCTTTTACATAAATCTAATTACAGAATATCCTGTTAAGGCTAAAAGACACCATACATTTACATAAATCTAATTACAAGATATCTTGTTAAGGCTAAAAGACATCACACGCTTATGGAGTGCTTTCTTATGCTGTGGAAGTCTTTGATAACATGGCACACAGTTGGCAAATACACGTTTGTTTTCCATTTAGCAATGGCAGAAGATAAAATAACACACCAGTTGTCTGCTCTGAAGTCAAAGCAGTCTTACGTTTTCCTCATTCTTCTACCAACTCCTCTGTAGAGACCAATTTATTGCACTTACCAATTTACACAGACTTGCAGCTACAGGTTCTATTGAAACACAACTCCTGCAGTGAAGGAGCCGCTTTCTCACCTGGCTCTCCCACTGTCATGGGGTACGACTGCAGGCTGGCAGCTCAGGCCCCGGTCAGGCAGGTCACCACAAGCATCGGCGAGACTCCGCACAGGTCTGTCGCTGCCAGCTTGCCGCACTCTGACACCGGCTTGAGCTAACTCCGGAGATAACAGCGCTTCCCCCCTCAGACAGCGCAGGGTGACACATCGCTTCTGGGATGGACGACGAGCTGCCAGCCTGCTGTGCAGCAAGCAGCAGCCTAACAAAGGCTCCTTGCCCCTCTCCAAACACATCTTGGAAACATTTCCAGAAGCACAGGGACCGAAAGGGACAAAGCACTTCCTACACGCAGCAAGTTTCAAGAACCACGCCACAACTACTCAAACCCTGGCCCTTTGGAAACAGTCTTCCCTTCCCTTGTCAAGTTTGGCCTGCTAAAAACAAGCATGCACTGAAAATAATTTCTGATGTTTCTTGTATCCAATTACCCGTCTCCTCAGGGGTTTCCTCTTGCAAGACAGCAGAGAGGAAACCGTTTATTTTATTTTCTTCAGATCCACAGAAAAGTTCCCTCTGGAGAAGAAGATTCTGTTCTTGACGCTGACCTGTTAAAAATCAGGACATTCTCCACAAGTTGTTTACCCCACAGACACAATCTTGACATCAGATCAGTCTGCTTTCATGTAGCAGACCATGAGGCGGGGGATCAGTCACCATGGTTGTAACATCTTTCAGGCTGACACATCTACTAAGCTGGTCTAGAAATGGATGTACCATGGGCGTGACAACAGAAGAACATGACTTCAGGCAGCCATGCTTCTGTCAGATTCAGATAACTCAATACAAAACAAAAAAAATTAAAAATTGCACTCCATAGAAAAATACATACCTCTACATTGTAATGAGAACAGCCATATAGAGAGCAGAGACAGGGAAAAAAAATAACAATAAATTCAGTTGAATGTGACAGTAAAATACTCTCCTCTGCTCACAACATAATGGAATATTCAGGCATCATTCTAGAAAACAGTACAAATTATATAGCTATTTCCTTGATGAAACTATATAATTAGTAGCATTGCCAGTCTTAATTGGTTTTAAAATTATTTATATCCACAAAATAACCATGAGAACACCAAGAAAATGTCACTTTTAACTATGTCCTTACATGTCTGCTTAACTTGCTCGATTTTCCCTATAACTGTGTATTCTAAGAAACTTTAGCCAAAAAAAAAAAAAAATCTAGAGCAATCAGGATGTGGGGTATGAAGAAAAACACGTGTACTGTTAACCTTTATCACAAGTTGAAAATTGCACGTAAGAAGTGTGGGATGTATTGATAATTACTATTTGCAGAAATACAGCATGAAAACAGCCAGGTCATCCACTTGGTGCAGAAAAAGCATCCTTCAGCTATGAAGCACCTTTCTAGCAGATACTAATATCTGACAACTCCACTTCGGTTTGAAAACCTCTATAACGATTTCAAGAACGGAAGCAAGTCAAATAAATTAGAATGACACAACACCATAGTGGTGCGAACTCTCTCTTTCTTTCACTCACTAGAAAAAACTGTTTTGACTTGTCATTTTGCACGTTTAACACAAATGTAAATATCAGACAGGCACTGGAAGCCTATGAAGTTGTTCATGCTATTTTTTCAGGATTTTTTTTTTAATTTCAAAAAGAAATGAAGTTTTCATTTTCTGCAAATTTTGCCTTTGGCAGGGTATCTAACACCACCAAAAAATCTTGCTGGATGGACAAGGAATCTTAGAAATCAAATATTTCTCCTCCCTCACAACAGTTTTTTCCAGCATGGACAGATCTTGTAAGGCAGTTAAATAAGTCTAATGCTTTCAGATCACTAAGCACTAGCACTACAGCCAAAGAGACTGACTCATGTGCAAGACCATAAGCAGACCCAGCAAATGCCATTGTGTTCTGTATACTCATATCAACTCTTCAGAGATCTGTTCGTGTTCACTCTTCATGTCAGACAGGGAAGTACAAAGAAAAACAACAATAAACGAAGCTTCATTCAACAGCGCCAAAGCATTGCCAGTAGTACCAGATGAAGTTACCTATGCTGTTGCCATAATAATGACAGGTACAAGGATTTCCAACAGTCTCATTCACAAAGGTGGCTCTACCTGTCAACATCATCGAAGATACTTCTTGGTGCTTTTCTTAGAGGGACTGATCCTGGTTACATGGTTGCTTCCTGCAAGAACAAACAACTAAATACTAGGTTCTGCCAGTGGTAATGACACCACTGCTGATGCATAGAATTAAAGAATTATCACCATCAACCACAGCACTCAGCTAGTGGTGTGTGCAAACACAGCTTGAGGGAAGCATGTGATGTGCAGAAGTTAACCTGGAGACTGTACCAACTCTACCAACCACTCTTACAAGAAGAGGCTTCTAACTGTGCTGAGGACAAACATTTTCAGTTCTTCCCAGACCAGCATCAGGTTACACATGCACCTGACACACCACTCTGCCTGGCTCTGATACAGAGATGGTGCCAGTCTGCAGTGCTGGAGTGGTAGCCAGCAGAAGGGAGACAACAGCGGTTAACTGCTGCTCAGTGCCAAGGATGTCTTACTGACACAGTTCCCATGAGTTGTGCAGAACCTCACATGAATAGTATTTTCCCCAAAAAATGACCCATCCAAACTAGAGCTGGAATCTCTTCTTGTGCACTCTGAGAAAACACAGGTGCTGACAGCTATCTCTGAACTTCCCTGTCTTCACAGAGCAGGACCAAGACACAGACAGAGTCCAACAGAGGAAACATATTAAGGCGGAACATGCGGCTTTCTGTGGCTATCTGCAAAGGAGTTAAAACAGTGCCTAAAAGAAGCATTGAGAGGTCTGATGCTTTGATTTGGTGACAACCTGGCTAAGGCGTTTTTAGAGAGAAGAGAGGAGCACATCATCTGCTCAAAAGAAAAATGTTAAAGTAATACAAGAGAGCCCTAACATTATTCTAGCAGTAAAGCTACGAAAGACTGAAGGAGAAGACACCACTGGGATCATACACTACCATGACAGCAAGATACATTTGTCCTCAGGCAGTACTGTACATCAGTATGGCCTGGAATCAACTGTTCTGTTTTCAACCTTGCATACATCTATTCATAACAAAGTGCAATTCATAAGGGAAATGGACAGTAAATAATTGCTTTATTTATTACAACAATAAAAATTACCAAGGTCATAAATACACAGGAAGAGAGTTTGAGATTTGGAATCTAGGAAAAAAAAAGTTTCTGTATCACAATCATTTCCTCCTTAATCATGGATAAATCTATCTTAAATATTCCTTTACACACACTGCATCTGTAAAAGGGACAGAGTTCAATACCAATGACATTCAATGATTAAACAGCACTATTTAGTTCAGTAATTTTGATATCCTATTTAATCACTTTTCAATGGAAAGAGCATGTCTGCACTAAGTACCACTCAGAACACCTTCTAAAAATGGGGTATTACTACCTGTAGACTTCCTATTTACAAACTTTCTTTTGAAATTTTTTTCCCATCACAGATTGCCAAATATTCCTGCGCTAGTGACTCAGAAGCAAGAATACACAAAAGTTGCAATTCATTTCACTGCACCATCTTGTGGTTAACAGTTGCAGCCACACAAAGAATGATCGAAACATACCGCCAAGCATTGACAAGACTTCTGCTCTGCCCTGTGCTTTCGGGATTAAACCCAATTCTTTCAAAGGATGTCATGGAAAGCTCTCAGTCTCATTCCTTCAGTTAGGTTGCAGCAGAGGGTAGAAAACACTGCAATGTCTCAGTTATTGGGTATTTATTTGGTTAGGGAGCAAGTTTTAAGCGTCCACAATCATCTAGCCTGGTCATCTGGTTTAACTCAGCATTTTACCTCCCCCTTGACCACTTCACACTCCCAACAGACAGCTGTACCTTACAAATGCAACCACACCCGACCAAGTTCAGGCATGCAAGATGAGAACCTGGACAAAGAGACATGTGGCACTGCGAAGGGTTGTACCACCTTACACCGAAACTCAGGTCCGAGATGTGAAAGCAGATGTACCAATTTAAGAAACTTCACGCACAGTGGCTCCTTGAATCTTCACTTCAGTGAAAACCGCAGTGTGTTTGCAAACAGCCACAGACCCTGGCTAAAACTGAGTATAGTGATTATACTCCCTCCTAGAAACTCTTGTGCAGGTAAAGGAGGCAAGGAGAATTTTCATACAGGTACCATCAGCATGAACACATTTTAAAAACCAGCCCAGCATACGTTATTGTTTTCCAGTATTCTTAGGCCAGACAGAAAAAAACAGCAACCAGTACTCTCACTGCCATATTTATAAATGTCTTAATGCTGCTTCTGAGGTCAAGTGGGTTTGTCCAAATGAATACAGCAATTCTACTATACAGGGCAGTCACAGGGATGAAAACCAGTAAACACTTCACTAGATCAGTTGATACATTCTTATAAAGATTAGTTTTTGATAACTGTTAATGAATATTCAAGTAGTTAATATTTGGAAGGCATTTAGGCTTTGCAACTAAATGACAAAAAGCTGGGAGTTTAATATTTCTCCATAAAATCACTTTTTAAAATTTTACAAAATATCAATAAAGTATTAACTTCCCAGGAGTAGAGAGCTATTAGCTCATCCCGATTTGCGAATTTAAAACTATCTCATCTCCTCAAAAACCATTAGCCACCAAAATATTTATGCACCAGCTGTTATAAAAGCCACTTTACGAAAACTAGATAATTTTACTGTTCAACAGTGACAAATGAAGCAGACACCGGTATAAATGAAGAAAAATGCCTAAAAGATCACTAAGGGGAAAAGGAGGAAGCACCCTCGCTACTGATGATATAAATGAAGACCCCTTAATAGGCTAAGTTTTAAATGGCATAGTTACTCATGGAAAAGTTACTAACACAGTAAATCTGTATAAATAACTTTAAGTGTTCTAGTGCTGATTCAGTAACACTTGGAGCCATCAATGCAATTACTAGCTGTTAAACCGGAATAATGAGCTCTCATTTAGGCAACAAGTACAAATGAAAGAAAAATGCTCCATCTTAAACTAGGCAGATTTTTCCTCCTTAAACACACTGGTCAATTAACAAATACTGTTTCAGCATGCCATTGTTGCTCCACAAAAATCACTATACCTCCCCGTAGTTTACATACCTCCCAATCAACTTCTATCCCGTAGGCTCACTGCCTGCAATTACTTTACCGACAATATTCAAATCACTACACTGAAACCTTTCATCACTCTCTTGTGTTCACGCTCTGCACAAGATGAAGAGCATAGAGCTTGCTCAGAAACACTCAAATTTCCCTTTCAGTGGTAAACTTCAGAAGCACCAGCACAAGGTACTGCCCAGACCCACATCACAGACATTTTAGCATCTTCTTGCTGTAGCAGTGTATATACTGTGACAATCGTTAAGCAAAAAGTTACCATCACTAATCTGTGACAGGCTAATTTGCTTCATAAAAAGTCTGTGTCTTAGGTACTTCTTCCTAGAGTTTACATCAGCATCCTTGATGCTATATTAAAATGCTTGTACTGTCCAATCTGCAAAAAGCCAAGGTGAATAAATTCATATCCAAAATTTATTTATAGTAGTCTTTTTAACTAACATTTAACATTATTTAAACCTATGCTAGAAGCTAACCTAACTAAAATCTGTTCTGGAAAGCTTAAACAATATATTAAAAAGCAGTACATGTCTTACAATAAAATTATGAATATGCACCAGTGTCTGACGCACACGGAACTACAAATTCCCAGAGCGGTAACCCAGTTTTGCTAGCAGCATCCTCTTCTGCAGGACAAGAGGCTTCTTCATTCCATTTATTGCCTAGTTCCTTCATAATCAAGGATCTGACTGGGAGCTGAAGAGGCAGGAAAACTTTATGCATTTTCACATGAAGAATAAGTATCTTGAGGTGGACCTGACAACCCCTACACACACACACATCCCACACGCAAAAATATGAAAACATATGTCTGATGAGAAACAACAGAATTACCACAGTGTAGTTTTGATAAGACTTCTGAAAGCTGAGGTAAAGGCAATTTCACAAACAGAGGAAAAAACTGCAGAGTTCTTAGCGTAGTTTCAGCAGGAGTATTACAGATATTATGCAAGAATACAAGAGGAACTGTGAAAAGGATTTTTAAGAAGCAAAAGGATTTCTAAGCACAAAAGTAGAAGAGGAAGAGCTTGTTTTCGTAAGTCTAACATTCTTTCCAAAAACATATGCAGTTTAGAACGAGATAAAAAAGAGAAGACAGGTTTAAGTGGGAGGAATGGACACTTCACAGACCCTAATAAGATGGATAGGAATGCACTCCTCTCTCTAATTGTTAACTTTTTCTACAAAGGTAGATAAATGAAGGCTTGCTTTCATTCACTAATAAAAAGCATATGTACAATTTTATAACCTAACATACTCTATTTAGCTTCACACCACCATTTAGCTTTGATGAGCACTGCACATATGTCACACCCAAGTGAACAGTACAGTTAAGACAAAGTAACTTCACAGTAGCTTCTCAATTTAGTCAGTCTATGTTAGGGTCCAATATGGACATAAAGACAAGATTTGTTACTTCAGGTGCTATCTCCGAAATACAACAGAAGCCTCATTTGCTGAAAAGCACTTTATGGCACGCATACAACCCAGGATCTGATAGACACACAATTAAATAAATTAGATTTTCAAAACAGCAGAAAAACTCTAAATGTTAAGAAACGCACTTAACAAAAACAGCCTTCCAGAAAATTAAACCTTGTGCGGGCATTTTCAGCTAAACATCAAAAAGAACATCTGAATGTCAGCTTACTTGCATCAACTAAAAGCCCTTTTGGTCACTTAAGTGGCAATGTTATGGCACTTCCTTGCTCATTCTTGTCAGTTTTTTGTAAATAATCTTTAAACAACCTCTGATAAACACTTCGCCTTACTCTTCCAGGGTCTGGACTAGGATGAAGAACCTTTGCACACATCTTTGCAGAAGTGGGGGGGGGG
>Ga0065711_1038318_pt1 | contig 18907 bp, 10 predicted proteins | sample Hoacrofraction12_FD_59098 | JGI IMG/M metagenome (GOLD analysis project Ga0065711, IMG submission 59098) | Hoatzin crop microbial communities from Cojedes, Venezuela - Epithelial fraction 12 v2 (version 2) | ecosystem: Host-associated > Birds > Digestive system > Esophagus > Crop | place... | reverse complement strand
TCCTCGTAGGGGAGATGTTCCAGTCCCCTCATCATCCTTGTAGCCCTCCGCTGGACTCTCTCCAGTAGCTCTTCATCTTTCTTGAACTGGGGAGCCCAGAACTGGACACAGCACTCCAGATGGGGCCTCACTAGGGCAGAGTAGAGGGATCACCCTGCTCCAAATAATGCCTTCCCTGGAAGGGAGCATGTAGACCATCAGGTGGACCTTCTGCTGAGATGACTGAAGCATTTTCCTTTATGAACACTACTTCCTGTAATTGCTGTAACGGCATTCTGTCACTGCATGCCTTGTTTTGTCTTCTTTTTGCTTATGGAAGGTTATGAGGTCACACTTCACAGTTGTTAGGAGAACCAGAATTTCTGTGGTTCCACCCATGCAGTAAAAAATCCCAGATTGTTCTGGCAGCTTGTTTTCATTTTGATTCCCACTCCGAATTGGTGTTCTTAGCTCTGTTTCATCATCATTGCTCCAAAAAGCAAGCAACAGAGTAAATAATCAGAATCCGGTTTTGAATGCTAATTGAACTGCAGCAATAGAATTCTCCCCCTGGAAAAAAAATGTTCCACAGGAGTACTCTCTCTGAAACCATAAACCTTTCCTTCCACCATAAAATACTGGCCTTTGGTGGGGATCAGCTGTAGTGACAATTTTTACAAGCAGATGCCTCTTTCTGCAGCACATTAAACATATTTTGTAAGGCTCCTGAAGCAGTGGAACGGAGACCCTTTTCTTGTCCCCCCAGAAGTAGTCTAAGTGCTCTGTGTCTTCTGTTTTTTAGCGAGGATATCCTGCTGCATGCACTCCAGTTTAAGTAAGAAGCTGACCAGGTCTGTTGTCTCTAAATTAGAGATAAATACAGAAGAACAAGAATAGACAGCAATTCTCCAGTTACGCAAAGCCATTTTTATCATAAGTACTTTTCACAGCCATGAAGCGTTTTTTATTAATGATGTTAAAGAACATGCTGTTTTATCTGGGCACTGAAACCCTGAAAAATCAAAAGACAGACAGGAATATTTAAAGAACTCCATCAATCTAATACATCTTAAATGGGAAATAATTTTTTTTCAAAAGCTAAATTTGGTTTGCTACTGCAATGGAAAAGGGTTTCTTGCAGCCCATGGGACCACTGAAATTCTTTTAGCTGAACCCTGGCATGAGTATTTACAGATCAAGCAATGATTTCTGCAGAATTTTGGTTTTGCTTAATTCAGTGGTTTGGTTTATTTTTTCATAAAAATCTACCCACATGATGCACAGAACAACACAATTTCTCCATACAGATTTTCTAGATTCTCAGTGTGAATTATTTTCATTTTTGGCAAATTATTTTAGCTTTGGAAATCAAGAAACTGCTTACTAGCAATGATATATTTTAAACTTTCCCATGAAGAATGCCTCCACTTCTGAAGGGCAGCATGGGAATGCAGTGGGTGCACTGGTGGCTCAAGGCCACAATACTGTGTCATAATTACAGATCCCTGAAACAAGCAGAGGCGTATCTTCCCATTCCAAAACTGCATTGATATTACAAGGGGAAAAGGCAGATAAGGCCCACATTCAGGAAAACACGTAAATGTGCTTACCCAAAGCAGACTTCACGTCCTAATTCTTTTTCCTTTCTTACCCCCTTCCATTAGTCTTCCCTTTTCCCACTCCTTTCACTTTTTTACTATTTAATTTGCCATACCTAAGAATCTCCATCACTTAAAGTGACAGTATTTACAGAAGTTCATGACAGCTCCTCTGCTCCTGTGCTACACCATGTCGTATCTCCATTGTAAACTCTTGGTGCAGGCTTTTTTCTTTTTATGTTCTTGTACAGAACCCATCAAAACTGGGATCCCAGCCATGGGGGGCGCCTTGCACTAACACCGTAAATATGGTGAAAATAATAGGCAAATCCAACTCTGCAAAACATACCAGGTGCCAGCTCCTATCCTGGGGCTTCATTGACAATTGCTTAGTGAAAAAACAGAAGGCAGATTGATACCTGGGACGTACTGTCCCTTCCCTGTCGAGTGCCCTTTCTCACGCTCAATGGCAGATGCAACAGCTCTGCCTGCACAACGTTGGGATCTACAGGAGAGAAGCTTATGCAAATGAATGCATGTTGCCAGCAGGATCCCTTTGGAAATGTAAAGTTCCAAGAGGTGTGGAGGGCAGGTAAATCAGAGAACACTGAGTTGTTAGGGTCTGGAGAAACCCAACTGCAGGAGAACACACCTCGCAAGCAGTCATGGAGTCTGCCACAGAAAGCTGCTGCCTCTTGTTCTGCCCCCATCACTCACATATACTGCTGGGCTACCCTAGATTTTGCAATGTCTCATTATGAAAAGGGCAAGCTTCATGCTCCCAGGGGAATAGTTCAGGGCCTCTGCCGATAATTTCCGTGTCGTAAAATGATTTGAGAAGCCTTTTTTAAAAACTAAACCATGGATGAAATAGTCCTGTCCCACGCACTGGGAAAATCTTTAAGAAATACAAAAAGTCATTACTTGCTGAGGTTTTCAATGTGGCTTCTTCAGTTTGTGTAACACCAGTTACTTGGCTCCTTAGGGTCTACATAAGGAACGAAAAGACTTGTCAAGGAAGGAATTAGGAAATCATACAGCACAGTATCTTCCAAATCAGAACAGATCCCAGAAAACCTTAATCCTACTCCTGTACTTTAGTAACTATTAGACCTTTCTTTAGCAAATGTTTTATGTTGGCCACAATAGAGGGGTGGAAACAGCAGATAGGAGGGGTAGGATATTTTTCGTTGTCTCTGTGTGTGCATCCATGTCACTTCATGGATCTTCATGGTCTTCGCCACCCAACACAGGAATCGTGCTTGTCCTTACTTCAGACTTCAGTGCTACAATCATCTGTCACTGTTGATAGACCTGTTCACACCAGGTCTAACTGGATCCAAATCTTGCATTGCTTCCTTTAGGAGCTGTGACTTGAAGGCATACAGAGACATGAAACAGCTTTCCCAGAACCAAGTGTAGTTTCATCTCAACAGTGAGAATGCAATCGTAACTAGAAAAGTGTTTCACTTAACAAATAATATACCAGTTTCTGTCTTATCTAAAATTTTGGTAGATTTGTCCACGCATCTCCTTCTGCTTCATGATGTTTGCAGTCTGTTTTCATCTATGTATCTGTGGTCTCTGTTTACTTCTATCTCCATTACCATGTTTCTGAATCCTACCTGTATTTTCCTCTGGGATATACAACAGAAGAAATTCAGAGTCAAATATTACAGGGACTGACATGTTCTAGTTATCACAAACGGTGCTTTTATGAAGGTGGGGCATCCCTCTCTTTTGCATACTGTCAGGAATTTAACTCCTGGCTGCCATCTAAGCCCAGCTCATCAACAGCTGAGAACTTGCAGGTCCTAACATTGCAAGTTCCCTGCCAGCTCAGCACAAAGAACTTCTGCTGGCTGGCTGTTTCACAGCATTGGCCAAGGAGGACAGCAGAAGAAGCTTTACATGCAGTACACTCCCAGTCTTAGATGAGCAGCTCTTGGGAAACACCCAGGTGCATCACTAATACACAAGGAAAAGGTTTTCAGAAGCTTTCCCCTCCTGCTTTTCACACACAGCTAATACACATACTTGTCCTCAATGAATTTACACATACTATGTACGTTTCCAATACTGTATGCACAATTAATGAAATAATAATCTATTTATAGTATACTGATTTCAGCTGAGAGTTGTGAAATTTCTGAAAGGCTTAGAAGTTGGTAGCGATCAAATTTCACTGTCCTCAAGCTTTAATTTATTCTTCCCACACAATACAAATTAACTGCTGGCAGTAAAGTAGTTCACTATAGGGCAGAGCTACCCTGCACTTACTAGGTTCAACAGCGACCTCCGAAAGGTCTGTGAACAAAGTTGCCACTTGTGTAACAAACAGCAGCCTTTGCTCTTGGTTTAGCTGCATAAGGACGCACACGAAGTGAGTGCATCGGGCAGGCTGGACTGGGATTTATGTATTGAACAGTTTGATTTCTAGATTTGGGACAATGGCTTTTTAGGAGACTAGAGATTTCTCTACAGCACTTGGTTTTTGCTTTTGAGAAAGTTAATACTTTTGTGACAAGAACAGCAGCAAAAACGTTCTTCCTTATGAAATTTGGTCCTGTTTGACTCTCATGTTTTTGACACTCTCCAGTTAAATAACCACAGTCCTCATGAATTGTAGCCACACATACACACACATACGTCTACACGCACATGGTAACTGTGATATAGATCATGTAGTGCAGTTGAAAATTACACAACCACATTCCTCATAATCTGAGCTACACCAAAATTAGCAAGTACAGCAATTCACAGACAACAGCTACTTCTGGTTTGGTTTACTGCTTCCCTGACTCATCAGCTGCTTCTGCATACAGAGCCTCATGACTCAGAGGTGGCAAACCATGCCACCAGTATAGGAGGACAGAGAACTGCTTCAGGCCATCTTTTCCTCTCTATTCTTTTCACCCAGATTTCTCTCCTCACTCAACTCCTCTCTCTTCCAAACTTCACCTTGAACCTAAACAGCCCCCATCTTCTTCCCACCGCATCAAGCACCAATCCACACTACGTCCTCTTCACCTAACTGCACATCTCATTTTCACCACTGCCACAGAGCAATGCTAGAGAGCTCACTGCTGAGCTAGGGCACTCTTAAGCCGAACGTAGCCAAGGAACCACTCTAGGGGATGGGGGATGGAGGAAACCTGTTGTGGGGTGGGAGAATGTCACTAGTGGCTGTGTAAGATAGGCTATGACTTGCACTAAACTGTGAAACAGAGATCTTGCTAGAAAAGGAAGGAGACAAAGCTGCCGGCTGTGTGTTGGAATGTATGGGAGATTCTGGCATGTGGCACTGGCTGGATAACCTAAAGAGCATAACAAGTTTGCTGAGGACCTGGCTTGCAGTGCCAAGTTCATCCAATCAGTAAATCTCCTACTGTTTTACTACTTTAAATCAAGTTACAGCTGCTAGATTGCATAATGCTCCAATGCAGATTGCAACAGCCAACAACCAAATGCTTGATCTTATACTTTTGTGCATTAAGTTCTACTCTCCACCTGCTTTCTTCCTTGAGGACACCTCAGGCCATTATGGGTTAGACAGCTAGAGTCCAGGAGACTGACAGAACTTTTCCAAGCCCTCATTTTTCTATATAGTTCTGAAGCAGCTCCAGGACCAACCAGGTTTGCTTGTTCTGTTGCTGATGAGCACTGCATACAGCCCTGGACTACTGAAAATACCCTCTGCACGCCAAGGGACAAGCACAAGTGCAGCAGCACCCAGGGAGGAACTGAGAGCACAGATGAGATGTGCCCATGCTGTTCACGGCAGCAGAGCAAAAGAGAGCCTGGCTGTGCTGACACAGGAAGGGGCTAGCCATAATTCATCTCAGCTTTCTCATCTGCAACAGCAGTGAAGGCCATGTGTCACCTGGCAGGGCTCCCAGCAGATCTGGTGAGCATGCAGACAGGCAAGAGGAGCCTGTGGGACACGTGTCCCAAGGACAGGGCAGAGAAAACAGAGAGAGCCTAGGGATGAGTTACGTGACTGAGAGCCTCTCTTGGCCCTGCAGGCCGTTCTGGACGCAATCTCCTAGCAACACGGAGTCCACAAGCTCTGCCCTTCCACGCTGGACAGCCAGGTCTTTATGGAGTATTGCTGCCAGCATGAGCACAACCCCGTGGTGAGTGGGAGCAAGGGACCCCGGGAGGTGTGGTAAGCACCTTGCGCTTCTTTGTTCATCTGCCTCTCCTTCTGTCGTGTTCACTCTTCCCCCTGAAGCTCCAGCTGGAGAAGAGCCACACCCACCAGAATTAGCAGGGTTTGGACCTGAGTTTTTCCCTCTTAAATATGCTAATGGGAGAACAGGCAAAACAAGCAAGTCACTTTTCTCAGCCCCTGGCTTGTAACCTAGTTCCTTGCCTGGCTTCTGAATTGCAGCATCTAGCACGGCTCCCTTCCCACACCCTGAGACCTTAGAGCCTGAGTGGTCCTGTATGTTTGGGCTTTAGCTTTGACACCAACCAGTGAACTCCCCCGCCGTGTGTGGGTTTCACCCAGGGCAAACAATGTAGCTGAACTGTCACAGCACAGGCCAGATGTAGTGAGCATTTTATTCCTGCTTTCTTCAGACAAGCAAAGTAAGTCTCAAGACACACTTCCCTATAAAGCCAGTATTTCCTTTACTAATGAGAGGTTTTTGGTTTCAGGTACAAGGAAAAGCTGTCATCAAGATGCTTGCCAGCACACAGCACCAAACAGAAGTTCTCAGATTTGCTTGATGGCCAGTGTTTGCGGTTCTTAAAAAGCAGTCTGGATGATTTCAGAAATGGCTTCCCTCCTCCGTGTGATAACATCATCATCTGTAGCATCATCATCATCCTGCTACAGGGTAGATCCCACCTGGCTCAGCAAAAGGCACAGGAAACATCTGCTAAACCCAACTGCAAGCTCAGGTCAAAGCAGGAAGCCAGGAACGATTTCACGAAGGAGATGCACCACCATGTAAGCCACCACCCTCAGGTATTTCACTCTCATTTGAAAGACAGCATCTTTCCAGAGGTAAAGACAATATAGTTTTTGCTATTCTTCCTTGAAGAGAGCATCCATCCATTCAGCACTTGAAATGCAAAACCAGTCCAGGATTTTGTTCCCTCTTGCCTTATAAACCCCCTGCCCCTCATTTCTACTTTCAAACAGGAAGGCAACAAAGCCTGAATCACCATAAAAATGTACCTCTGATCTTATTATAAGGAAAGCTATAAGGAGCTGGCAGGTTTCTGAGACACCTTGCTAACATGGTCAGACTAGTCACACAGGTCAGTTACTGAACCAGTCCCACACTTTCTCATCAATATAAGACAATGGAGAGCAGAGGCTTTACCCTACAGCCTTGAAAACATCGCGTGATAACCCTGAACATATCAGAAATAGTAAAGAATCTCTCATTCAAACAGAATAAATTGTGATCATATACCTTTTCCTATATTATGACACACACGCCTCCTAAAAAAGTGAGGATTACAGTCTATAACTGTCAGTGGGACTTCAGGGCCCAAATCCCACAGCAGCGGATGAAAACTCTGGCCCCTGACCCAAACCCCCTGATTTGACAGGAGCTTTGTACATACAGACTGCCAAAGTGCAAAGCAAAGCAGCAGTCGGTTTATTTTGTAGTGCTGCCAAGTGTGTCTGTTTACATCGGCATTTGCTGGTGGGAAGAGAGGAGACAGAGAGAGAGACCTGTTATGTTTATTTTCCTCATTTTGGATTCAGCCTGACTGAGCACAGTTTCAACAATCCATACCCAGTTTTATGTAAACTGCATTACGAGGGCACATTTAAAATTAGCAAACCAATGGCACACATTTCCGTGACCTGTGACTCAGATTCCACAAGAATGCCACTCCGACGTTACAAAGGTGAAGGATGCTCCACTGCAGTATGATAGGACAGACTCTGGGGAAGCATGTTTGAAATGCGTTGTTGCTACATCGATGCTCAACACTCACATCATTCTTTTTTTGAAGTCGAAGACAAACTTTCTACGTACTTCTGAGGGACCAGGTGACTCAGTACTTCTGAAAATCCCACTGCAATGCTCTAGGAGTCTCATTTTTTTCTTTTGTTAGCCTATGCTCAACTTCTTGTTGATTTGAAAGAATTCTGGAGCTTAAAATGTATGCTGCTGCATTGAAACCTAGAAGCACACTACCTCTACGTATCATTTTACTGAAGAAAGGTAAAGGTCTTGCATAGTAAGCAAGGGATTTTTACAGTCTCTGCTGACTGGGTTGACTGTGCCTATGCATATGAGTGAGACTGCAGACCTACAATCAGTGTCTGCTTTGTTTTGACCCTGACATGTCACAGGCTGATATCTTCCCTTGTTCCTGAAATAAACATAGGTATTGAAGGCTGCAATGAGATGATTTTGCTAGCCTGCATTACATTCTTATTTATGCAGGTGATCAACTAACTCTAACCGAAATTCTGAAATGTGGCTATCTTTTACCAGGCAGTATCAGTGGGGCGAGAGCAGCACAGCTGAGCTCTCTGGAGTCTTACCATGCACAAATCCTACAGTCTCAGTGCTTAAGTGCACCAAACTTACTGGCACAGATGAGAAAAGAGACCAAAATGGCTCACTTTCAGAGTCTCTTCCTGATTCCCAATGTCTGTTGCACTTAAATGCACACTTGCTAGACCCAGAGATAGGGCCAGAATGTGTAATTCTTATTCCCTAGCCCTCCTCCCAGCTAGTCAGTGGCAGCTGCTGGCAAACAAATGCTTTATATGTCAGCCTTGATACAAATAGCTTGTGTCTACCAGCTTACACAAGGAGGCTGTGTGTGTGACAGCCCTGGGCTCCTGTCCTGGGGCAGAGCAACACTAGCTAAAGGCACGATAGGCACTAGCTTCCCTGGAGATATGCCAGACGGCAGACGTCTTAAGTGACCAGTGTAGGCAGAAGGATGGAGGAAAACTATGTTCAAAGAGCTCAGACCGCGGAGTTAAAGAAACACGGGGGCTCCTAGGGGCCTAATCCTGCTAGGAAGCCTAAGGCATCTCCTTCCTTAGGATCTGTGCACATGCACAGATCTGGAACAAACCGTCCCCTTCAGCAGATGTAGTTCATCTCTCAGCCCCACCTGAGGAGGTGCAGAGACATGCTGCAGAAGGTCAGCGGCTCAGAATCACTGCCCCTCAGCCTGCCTGCTGAATGCAAAGCTTTGGCACTCCGACGTGACGAGCACCTGCGCTTAGCGGGATTTTATTCTAGTACAGTAAACAAAGTTCATCAACTGTTTGGATGGGCAGGTTGGCAGCCTCGCTCTAGGAGTACAACCATTTACAGCTCTTGAAGAAAATGCTGCATTTGATTATTTGCACTATTTTTTCAGCACAAAAGTGGCACTGAGAAAGAAACATTGCAGGGGGAAGGAGAGGGCAAATGCTGTGCAAGAACCTACTGCACTGCCTGTCCACCTCCACCTTCCTCAGGAAGGCACACAACCCAGCACACTTCTGCTATTTCTAGGCCCATGCAACTTGCAGAATCTAGCTCATCTGTCTCCATTCCTTGTCAGACCCTGGGCACCAGCCCCAGTGCAATGTTGCACTTTGTTGTGCCTGCCGGCCTCAATTTTGAGTATTTAAACACTTGTGGCCAAAAGCAGTGCTGGTTCCTAGGATGGGAACCATTAAGCTAGACCTTCAGCCCCGTCGGCAATACCTTGTATAGGTTAGCTGTATCCCTTGACACCACAGTCAGGGCAAAGCAGGGAATACTTTTGGGAGGCAACAAAAATCACACCACTGGTTGGTTCTAGCATGTGACCTGGGTCTCAGGATGGAGTCACTGCATCAAGTGCTGGTTTGTTAAGCACAAATTACTGGCTCATGTCTTGCCTTTTCCTCTAACATGACTGGGTGGGAAATGACTTTATGCTTTCTCCTGTCATCAGACCAAAGCAGCACATGACGAAGAAACCAATGACATCCTCCTTCAAACATTTAACTCGGGAAAGAGGAACTTGCGGGAACAGTTTCCGAATAGGGCATGCAGATTTGATGTCAGCATAACTGTATTTCAAGGCATGTGAAAGATTCCTGTTACAGCCTTATTTATACCCCTGGCTTCTTATTTCAGGGAGGAGAAATACTTAACATCCATTAAGATACCCCCATACAACTCTGTGATACCAGATCTGTAATCAAGCCTGTTTTGAAGTTAAACACTACCAGCAGAGCTTACAGACCATTTGGGAGAATCCTTTCCCAAGAGAGTTGTAAAGAGTCCTCCTATGGTAGGCAGCCAGGGAATACAGAAAAATAAGCAAATTCAGGGAATTGAGAGCTTCATTTTGAATTCAGTCATGTGATTAATGAAACGATCTAATTGCTTAGCATTAATGCGTTAATGGCAGCTTTCACAAAAGCATCATCTAAACAAAGGGGGCATGGACACCCACATTCAGAAATTCTGTAAAAGTCTGGCCTAAGTAATCTGCTGAAGATTAAGAGTATCTTGACCTCCTGAGAATGAAACACTTGCACTTAGTGATTCATGAAGAAGTGTAAAAGAATATATAGCCAGGCTGGGGGTGAGAAAAGTGCTCGTCAAAAGAAAGCAAGTTCACTTAGAGGCCTCTGTGACTTATTTCTGTTCTACTCCTCTACATGTCCTTGGCTCATGTGATACTTCATTTAGATAGACTTTGGACAAAGCTTAGCAAAATCCTCACTCAGAAGTGATGCCTGGCACTGAATCCAAGGGAATATTTACAATGGTGTAAAAGCCCTATTTCTAATAAGCCGACTGATGACACCAGTGACATGGCTCTAAAGCCCCCTTCAATTATGACAAAAAGCTTAATTTCACAGTAAATAAACACCACAGCTAGGCTAAGAGAATACACATGGCATGCTCCAGCTGAAAAAAGGCATTTGCCTGTAAAGCTTGCTGACATGGGTAATGTGTTGTAAGAAAGTGCAAAATGACACCACACTCTACACCAGCTCCCTGCTGTGTGTCCTCTCAGAAGCTGTTCTTTCCCAGGAGCTAAAAACACATTTGTGGTATTTTCTCAGAATCAACTGTTTTCTGTCTCCAGCTTAGAAGGTTATACCTGTCAGCTACAAACACAGATGTCCTTTCTTCTGATCACAAAACTCAAGCTTACATTTGTTTTCTCGGTGCTCTTCAGACTTTGGACTTTGATAAATTTCTGTGTTAAAAGTTGTTTGAAAATAAATATTTGGATGTCTTTTATGCTGCATGGGCCTGACAATGTAAAGAATCTACATGGAACTCAAAGCATAATGTCTCTAGGACATTAGACAAACATGGGAGTCTAGCAGCATGAATTTGCTGTAACATTTTATTTATGATTCAATTTCTAAGACCTACTGGCTACTACAGCTTCAGTGAACCCTGAGGTGAGCTTGAGACACTTAACATTGCACAGAATTTAGCCAAATATTACACTATGCTTTATGCTTTGGGGTCTCTGCTGCTCCCCATCACTGGCAAAATAAGATAATAAAACGGAATAACGTCAGATTATTCTTTCAGTCTATTCCTGTACAGTATACTGACCTTGCTACTCTGCTGTGTGCAGAACTTCCACTGAGAAACAAAGACATTTTTTGGTATTCTCATTATGTTTCTAAAGAGTGCAGAGGTTAAAATACTGTGCACACAGAAATACTTAATTGAGCGAGATCTATAGATCTGCAACTTTGATCCCTTTCTACTGGGCTCCAAGAGGAGGTTTTCACTGGTTCAGTGTTTCTTTTTCTCTGCCTTGCAGTGTCTTGTATTTTCTCCCTCCTCTTTCAAATCCTTAGAAGGGATTTAAGTCTAACGTCGGAGGAGTTAAAAAAGTATCAGGCGCCACTCATGAAATCGCACAGGAAATGCAACTGTACCAGCTAGGGAAAAGGCGAATGGAGAACAACCAAATAGAAAGCATGACTTGCAAAGAGAGGGACTAATAAATTTTAAAAAACAGGCAAATAATGGCTCATGGGAAACAAATCTATGAGGAAAAGGGATTTAGGGAAAGATTTCATTCCTTGATATTACTGACACAGTACACAAGTGAGAGAGAAAGCACAGCTGCAGTAAGAGACTGGCCTGGGCAAGTGATCAGCTCTACCTCAAACCCAAGAAGGAATTCCAAGTCAGATTACTACGGATAAGTAGGAAAGAACGGCATTAGACCTGTTATATGTTTTGAGTCAGCTAAGTGAGGATGAAATGCATTACAATATGGAAAAATAGTAGAACAAACTCAGAATCACAAGCTGTTTCCTTGAAAATCATGGAGAACCAATGTACTTCCAAAGCATCCATTCAATTTGCAGATGACACCCAGCTAGAAAACACAACAAGGGTGCTGAAGGGCTTCAAATGGATTCAAAATGATCCTGACATGTTGGACAAAACCTGGATAATAAGAGAGTGAAAAGAACAGAGCCGAATGCCTTATCCCAAGCAGAACTTCTGAGCTGTGCAAATACCAAATGAGGAACAACTGGCTAGGCAGAAGTTCAGCAAGGGAATGATACAGGGATTTGAGTAGATTGCAAATGTCAGCAACGTCCTGGTTGTGCAAAAAAAAGGAAGCATCCTGTGGTGAAAACAAAGACGAACATGAGATAACCCTCCGTAGTTCTCAGCCTGGGTAAGACCACCTCTGTGGGTGACGTCTGTGTCCAGGTTTGGTTACTGTTCTTTCAGAAGGATGTAAACAAATCCAAAAGAAAATGGGGAGAGCTGCAGGAATGATTTCACATCTATGGCCAACGTGCCAAGATGGAGCAAACTGATTTTCTAATACAGATAAGAGATAGCTGAGGACATGCATAAGAAGCTCCAATTAAGTACAAGGGTGATAAAAAGAAATGGGAAATACTTTGCTTCCGTGTTTCTTTGGGACAAGGTGAGTTGAGGGGAAGCAGACAGATTTAGGTTAAAAACTAGAAACAATTTTCTAACAGAAAGGACAGTTAAATAATTAAATACATCATCCTGAAGGCTCTGGTTTATTTCTCTTTCCAGACCACCTTACACCATCATCAGCAAGTGGATGTTGTCTTATGGTAAAAGGGTAAAACAGACTTTTTGTTTGTAAGATAAAAAGTATTTTCGAAGAGAATTCACAGACCCTCTTAGATTTTACAGTTATTTTGGTGGCTATGAAGAACAAAGCCCTTAAGATATAACTAAGCTTTACTGTCTTGTAATACTTTGATTCTACTACTAGAATTATAAACATTTGAGTATGTAACTGGCAGCAGTTGGGAACCTGTGCCTGCTGACAGGCAGAAACATATTTGTCATCCATATGCATATTGGAGGGGAGGAGTTTAAAAATAAATACATTCATGGATGACCTACAGGCCACCAGCAGCCTGCAGACACCAGCACTAACCTGGACTCGTGAGGTCCCTTTCAGCCTATTGCCTTTGATTCTTTGGACACATGGAAAGGCTCTGACGGTGCCTGGCTTTCTTTCACCATGATTGTAAGCCACATAGACATGCATGCTGATTCATTATGAGAAACAGCTTTTCCCCTCTGTTCACTGTCTGCCTTCCAGATTTTAATGGCTGATAATGTAGAGCAGGTCTGGATCTGGGGCATCCTCATTACTAACCACTCTGAAGGCCAGTTCTGAGGACGGCACTCCCACCAGTTCTAATCTGCCTGCTCCTCTGCTCTCCCTACATTCTTCAGTGTCTTATTGCAGAGAGCAACTTAGTGGTCAGCAAGGACAGAAGTTACTGAAAACATTGCTCTTCAAAAGCCAGTAGCAACTGAGAGAAACCATCTCTTCGCTGTCTGGAAACAACGAGCTCTAACAGTCAGACATACTCTTCATGTGCCGCCTGCCGGCCACTGTGAAATGTTGCGCAGAGAAGAACGTCCAGTGCTCGCAGCCGAGATACTCGCAATTAACACAGGAAAAGGATAGTACAGAAAGAGTCAGGGTTACGGTTTCTTCCTGGAGCGTGATGCAGTCAAAGTATATGAATACTGTGCCCTTCCCATTTTTCCACCTGCTTGGGTGGGGACCCAACACAGAAAGTGGCAAGCAACTGCCAAGAAAACCTCCATGGCACCAGAGTCTTGGATTTTAGATTTTAACCTGGTTTTGTGAGCTATGATTAAGATATCTCTAAGATTATATTGTTCCTTTTCCCATCTCCTTTTAGCTCTGCCTTTGGGCACATCTTTTCACTGGGGACAGGAAGAAGAGATGAACAAAACACATCTGTACTTGCTTCCACTTGCTTCTCCCTTTTCACTATATCCCATTTGCCTTCCTCCACTCTGCTGTGCACCCTCTTTCACCACAGAGGTATAATCCCAAGTGAATCTGACCATTTCCAGTTAAACTGTCTACTCCTTTGGCTGCAAAGAAAAAACAACTCGCTAGCAAATGTCTGGGTTAGAAAACTTATCAAGAATAGTAGGTAGGACATAAGTCTTCTGTCTAGTATTCTTCACATTGGAAGAATCAATGGTGCTGAACATGATTATATGTCACTGCTATTGCAAGGGGCAACTACCAAAGCACACTTATGCAGCACCAGTACTTGGTATCTGCTCTGTCAGTAGGAAATATGATGAAGAGAGTTACTACACATTATTCTATATTTTTTAGGAATCAGCCAGCCCAAAGTTGTTAGAAGTAGAGATGGCGCCTGGTACCTTAACGCTAAAACATGGAAGAACCAAAATGTGGGCAAGCTTTTAATGGATCCGAAAGAAACAGGCAATGGTGTTCACAATTTTACGACACCACCCATTAAGAAGGCACCATAAGCACTGTGGACCACTGACACTGGGCCCAGCAGAATTAATGACTTACTGGGCATGTAGGTTATGGGAACATGCCCAAGCACCACTTGCAGTGAGAGTAAGAGGCATAATGTCTCTTACTATTCACCTGACTGGTGACAATAATTGCTTGTTTTTTCACTCTGTAACAGCGAGAATCCTCAGTGTAAGGCCTGGCAATGAGCAAACACCGACAGCTCTTATTATCAGAATGCTGCTACCTGCTTCCAACCTCACCTGTGACCTGTTCTTCTTTTCCCTCCTCAGCTGAGCTTCATAAAAGCACCACTGGATGTTTTTACACATGCTGTCCTTATGCTCAGGCAGAGCCCTCTGCAAACCTCCATAAAGCCTCTGCTGCCAACCTCTCATTCTCAAGTTGTCTTTGTGGAACTTCCAGATGCCCCGACAGTGCAGCCACAGGGAATAATAGAGCTCCTTAATTTGTATTTCTTCTGTACTTGTTCCTGTTTCCATTTTGTTCTATTATAAAAGTAAACCTGGAAGAAGCACTGTACACACACAAGGCTTGTTTAAGAGCAGTACTCTCCAACATCCTTAATACAGCAGCTGTGGATACCATGGGATCAGACACTGCCCAGGCTCAAAAGCGCTCCCTAAATCGCCACCCCTACTGCCACTGTCAGAGCCAGAATAGCGGGATAGATGCGCCACGGCTCTGATTCAGCAGGGCATTTCTCACTCGCCCCGAAGCTACAGCTGAGATTCCCTGTTACCACACTAGATGGCACAGTTTACAGAATAAAATTCAGAAAGTTCAGCTGAGACAGTGCATGTGGCCAGGACTTCCACAGCTATGGCCGTAGGTTTGTTTATAGAATTGTAATAGCAAATATCTGCCCTACTGTTTTGGTTTTGAAATGTGAAAAGGTGGCAGGTTTGAGACTCCTGATCTTAGGCCAGCCAGCTGACTGGTAATTCTGCAGTGTCACGTGCAGCTTTTCAAAACATGGTCCAGCAACTGCTATCACATTTACTGAATAAACAATGGTGCAATGAAGCCTCCGTTCACTAACTTCCAAACTAATGCTACATCAGAAATGATTGTGTGAACAAATTAAATCTTGAATTAATTATAAACAGAATTGGTGGTGTCCCTGAGACTTTGAGAAACTGTTTCCTTGCCCCTTTATTGTACTGTTGCTTTGGTTCCAATGAAAGCTTTAAAAAAATACAAGATACATTTTGGAGCATTTCTGTTAATCTGCTTTGGAAATTCTCTTAGGAGGCAGAGGTGTCCATGGTCTATGGGATGTGAGCATTTCATGAATTCCTAGAGATGAAGGGCTACCAAAAAACAGGGGTAGGTTACCGTCTGCAACGATCTGTGCATTTGCTTCAGAACAGGAACCTTGGTCCTCAGCATCCTGTGAGCTCTTGGACCATGACTCTTCCCACTTCTCTTCTGTCCAGCATCTCTGCTTCTAATGCTTCATGAGTGATCAGTAACTCAGGAATTTCAGCCTTAGCGTTCGCCAAGAACCATGTTTTAAAAAAAGGAAATAGAAAATAAATTATAGACATCCTAAGAGGAGTTCCAAAGCACAACTTTGCAGCTACCTGGACAGAGTATCACTGTTACAACCATGACTGAACCACCTAAAACTAGTTAATATCCAGCATAAATCCACATTGCCTCTGAAAGGGAAAGGTCTGCCTTCAGCCATCCATTCTTGTTTTCTCCCCTCTGTTGGCACAAGTATTTGTGTGGATGAAAAGAAACAATTTTTAAATTTTCTGTGTTCATTTTCAGATGGATCAGTTAGCTAATCTCACCCACTTCAATGATCACATAAAAGCAAAGACCTGCACAAAACAGTGCGGACAGAGGAGTGGAAGGGTCAGACAACTTTTCTGCAACAGTGTAGACTTATGCTGGACTGAAGTGCAGTCCTACCAGGAGATCTGCAAATTATGGAGCCTTTTCAGGTCCTGCCAACCCACTGCAGCCACCGCAAGCAAGTAATAATTGATAAAGCTGAACTCCTTGCTCACCAGATCTTCCCTCACCTCTGAACTGTGGCTGTTCCACAGCAGATTACAAGGATGGCCCTGGTCTATGAGACCACAGCACTCAAAGTGCATTTGCATCAGTGGATGCTGATGGCACCTGGAAGCAACTGGGCAAAAACAACAGGTGCCCTCTGGGGACTATGTAGGACTTGCACGGGAATCTGCGGTCTGGGTTACAGAACTGTCCTTCCCTGCCTGGCTGCGTAGCAAGCTTGTTTCTGGTGGCAATTGGGTCCTTTATGACTCCCTGTTTTTGTAATCACTCAAATGCATAACTGGTAACAACAATTACTCTCTGAGCACTCAAAGCAATCTGTGTGCTTTGCTTTAGTTTCTTCTGCAGATACTGGATGAAAAAAGTCTGGCTTGTATGAGCATGGAACATGAACAGAACCAGAGGAGACCTTTGCTCTTACCCTGCTCATTAAAGCAGCACCCTGTCTTTCATCACGTGCACTTCTGTGTCTTCAAAATAAACTGTTCCTTAAAGATTTCTGTAATAGTCACTTCTAAGCTGCATTAGGTTGGTGTCTCTTCCTTTCTAAGCTGTTTTATTAAATATCTTTGAGAAATACTGGGGTTAGCATCTCCAAACACTACCTCTTCATCTGTGCTGAGGGCTGGCAGAAGGATGCTCTTTTAGTGTAATGATACAATAATTAATGATTTTTGTCTGCTCCGCTTCAGGGAGATCACTAGGAATTTTAAATTGCAATACATGCATAATACCTAAAGAACAGTAGTATGTAGGTGCCCTAATTGATAATCCCAGCTGAGCAAGGTGGTGTACAAATACAGAGCGTGGGACTGTCTCTGGAATGCTAGAAAAAAGGAATATAAGTAAACTGCAAAAATATCATCTACTAAGCACAGGGTTTCAGTAGTTAACACAACTCATTACAGCCAAGCATCTGTTCTAGGTAGCGAGGCTAAGCTGCACCTTGAAGCATCAACAGCTGTAAAAGAGAATGCCCCCAAAATCACATTCACTGAAAAAGTGCCCAGGTGGGTCCTAGCTTCTCAACTCTTTCCTTTCACTGTATTATTGAGCAGAAGATCTGAGCAATGCATGTTTAGCACATGCCTGAACATGTCCCACACATCAAAGTACCAAAATAGATATTTTTATTTAAGCACAAGCTCATCACTTTGTTGGAGGAGGGCTTCAGAGAATGTGTCTTAGTTACTGTGGTAAGCAAAGAAAGGAAAAATATTTAGATCATGAATTCTGTGTCTGCCACCATACACCATATCACCCAGGGATCTTCATCATGAAGACTGCACACTTGTGCTTCTATAAATTCAAATGACATTTACTGTTCTGTTAAGCTGAGGTAGCACTGCTCTAAATGACACTGGAAGATTAAGACGTTCACACACTGGAAATAGACTTATTGGGACATCCACTTAGCCATTCTCTTTTCTAATGAGATAGCAGTTAAAATCTCATCTGTGGGCTTTAGAAATCAAGTAATGACAACACCTGTGTTCAGATAAAGAGAATGGATTTAAAGAAGACAGCAGTCAAAACTGAATGGGACTACCTCCCCTAACTCCTTCTCTGGTGTTAATCTTTGGTGTTAATAGTCTACACTAATAAACATTTTTACAGCTTGTCACTACAGAACTACCAATTCAAAATACAAAGTCATAAGTTGCATTTACTAAATTACTTGGGTTCCTAGTAAGATTTATCTGTATAAACTTGTAATTTTGACATAAAATTTGATATCAGCACTTCAAGAAGAAAATTTGGTAGTAAAATGAAGGTAAATGCAAATAAACATCAAATACCCTCTGCATTAATGGACTCTGAAGTCCTGGTATTCCAAAAAAGCTTCCTGAGCATAATACGGAGCACAGGAGAGCAGGACAACGTTAAGAAATCCAATTGTAGTCATTAGACTATGATGCAGAAGTTACAAAATTAGTAGTGGATTCATCTCACTTCTCAGGGATGCCCGAGAAAACCTGGGTTTTCATCAGCACAAGCGTTAAAAGTACACGCCCATCAGTCACCCTCAGCACACCCCTCTTGGAGCACACAAATCCAAGCCCACTGGTACCACTAGAATTAAATTTCATAAACCTCCGCAGTTACTACAGCTCCAATGCTTTCTTTCATGCAAAACCAGGAGAGAAACTCAAGCATTCAGCCCTCAGCTTTTGCATACCATCTCCCTTCATTTTCGCATTGTCTGTGGTTTTTTTAAAACGCAGCGTGACCACCATGTGCAGAGTGCGCAGCGATGGAGACAAAATGAGGAAAGAGAAGGAAAAAAGCGGAGAGATGGCTGCAAAGGGGAGGGGGAGAGGGTGTGAAGCAAGCCTTTCGACCAGTTCTCACCAAACTTGTGACTTTGTTAAAGAGCTACTGGAGAGAGTCCAGCGGAGGGCTACAAGGATGATGAGGGGACTGGAACATCTCTCCTACGAGGAGAGGCTGAGGGAGCTGGGCTTGTTCAGCCTGAAGAAAAGGCTGCGAGGGGG
>Ga0065711_1038317_pt1 | contig 18908 bp, 18 predicted proteins | sample Hoacrofraction12_FD_59098 | JGI IMG/M metagenome (GOLD analysis project Ga0065711, IMG submission 59098) | Hoatzin crop microbial communities from Cojedes, Venezuela - Epithelial fraction 12 v2 (version 2) | ecosystem: Host-associated > Birds > Digestive system > Esophagus > Crop | place... | reverse complement strand
GAGTGGGAGTGGGGGCGGGGGGCGTGCGTGTGGTCTGTGAACTGACAGGGCTGAGAGATCCGGGGACGGCGACCCGGGGGCCGTGGGGCTGGGGAGGCTGAGGCGCCCCGGGGGTAAGAGATGCGGGGAATGAGGGAGACGTTCGAGGGAAGGAGACTTGGGGTGCCGATCCAAGGGGGCATGTGGGGCAACCTGAGCCCCCTGTCCTCCAAGAGAGGGGCAGAGACATGTCCCCCCCGGGGGGGACAGAGAACCGGAGGGAGACATGGCCCCGCGCAGTGAGGGGAGGAAATGCCCCTTCTGGTTTAGCAAACAGGTGGCCTCTGCTTTTACCTCCTCCCTGAGCTCAGTGTCTAAATAAAAAGCCCTTGGCTGGGATATTTTTGCTTGAATTTCAATTCCGACTCGTGTGCTGGAGCCACCAGTCCTTCACCCCTCCTCCAGACACATCCCTCCATCTCCTCTAGTGCGGCGCATTGCTACAGACCGCAGCTCCTCCCCATGAAATCGCATTTTGATAGCTGTCCCCCACTGTTTCATAAGGGATGGCTGTCCGTCACAGTGGGCTGTGAGGCTCAAAAAGTAGCCCAGTCAGTCCCAGACTGCTGGTCTGAAATGGGGGCCGAAGGACAGGCAAAGGACGGCAGCAGTGTCCTGCGTTTCCATGCACGTGTTCAGCATGGCTGTAAATGCAGTCAGTTGCATCTAGAGCACATCTGCGAGCCAGGATCTGGACCAGGTTATGGAGATGTTCCTGCGTCTGCTAAAATTTCCCAACGCAAGATTGAGAGCTCAGGTGTCAGCAGAGTTGAGGCTGCTCAGCTCCGTAGAATCATAGAATCGTTAAGGTTGGAAAAGACCTCTAAGTTCATCAAGTCCAACTGTTAACCCAACACCACCATGCCTGCTAAACCATGTCCTGAAGCACAATGTCCACACGTTTTTTGAACACCTCCAGGGATGGGGACTCCACCACTTCCCTGGGCAGCCTATTCCAACGTCTGACCACTCTTTCCGTAAATAAAGTTTTCCTAATATCCAACCTAAACCTCCCCTGGCACAACTTCAATGTCAACACAGCTTTGGTGGCAGATTATAGTTTTATTTTATCTGGTCTGTCTCCTACGTGGTATCAAGAGGTGCAGAAACAGATTTCTGTTATGTTACAGCTCACTCTCGAGCTGAAGGAGCACTGTAGATACTTCTCCACAAAGTTTACAGCTGTCCAAAGAAAAATCATTGACCAAATTCAGTAATTCCCAGCATGCCATATTTCAAAATTTATTGAGGAACATGCATTCACATTATATATATATGTACAAGTGTGTGTGTAATTCAAATTTTTAAAATACGTACACATAATTTCAGTGGTTTGGGAAAAATGTAATTGAAATAATTATTTTTACAACATTTTTAAATAAAATAAAAATTTACAAAACTATTTTAGCATTACCATAGCAGCTGCTGAACTGAACTAGGTGCTGTTTTTTTCATTCAACCTTTCTCACCACATGCCCGTCTATGTCTGGCAAGGGCTCGTTGCAAACGAACACACAGGACGAAGGCCCTGCTGCTGCCTGCAATCAGGATCTCTGGGGCTTTGCCTCTGGTTGCTGTGGGAAGGACGCAGAGTCACATAGTGACTCACAAACCACCTCCACATGCTCCAGCACATCCAGAGCACTCCGGAGGTCAGTGGGCCGCTGCGTACCTCTAAGGGGTTTCTCCCTGCATAATACCAAATAAACAACAAAATAAAGCTCCCCTCTACACCAGGCTATTCATACAGCTAAAAATCTTTTGACAGACACAGAGATTAAGTGGAGTTGCTTCATTTTATTTCAGGTACAAAAGCCTTCAATGCATGCGGTTGAAATGTGCTTAAGTGGAGAGGATTTCTGTCCTATGAGATGGCTGGGGCAGTAGAATCATAGAATGGTTTGGGTTGGAAGGGACCTTAAAGATCATCTGGTTCCAACCCCCCTGCCATGGGCAGCGACATCTTCCACTAGACCAGGTTGCTCAGAGCTCCATCCAATCTGGCCTTGAACACTGCCAGGGAGGGGGCAGCCACAGCTTCTCTGGACAACCTGTTTGCTTCCTAGTGCTTTCTGTAAACCCTCTTGCCCGTGACAGATGTTATTTTCACTCATCCCAGTCTCCTCCCTGCTACTGCCAATGAGACCAGGTACAATAAAGTTATCCTTCGCACGTTATTAAGACCAATTCACAGTCACCCTGAGCATTTCTAAATGACCTGTTACCTACTAGTTCCTCCCTTCCTTGGGCAGAACACATTCCTTACCTTCTGTGTGGGTATAGAAAGACTTTGCTGATGAAGAAGCATCATCACCTTTGCTGTTCCCTTTCAGGTTTCCTGCAGGGATCATTGCCTCAACACGAGTGAGAGCCTGATTCAGCAAAGCACTTAGGTAGGTATTTACTGAATTGGGACTTGAAGTTAGTGTTCATTGTGTGGCTGTTTAAAATTTCTTTGCAGGATTGCGTTTTAGGCACAGATTATTACAAAATCTGTTCAGACATACTTTTTTTTTTTCTGAAAGCAAACATCTCTAAGTCAGTGAGAAATGTGAAAAATATCTTGAAGACCCATAACCTGCTTGAATACTACCCAGATTCTGGAGTGGTTGCAGCATTTATTCTCAGTTCTACCATCAGAATCAGCCTTTCATTAGTCTACCAAAAAACCAGATGCAGTATCTAATTCTGCATATGCACCTATAACCCTGAAAAGGAAATATCTGTCTTGGACTATTCCCATTCCAGCATTCACAGACTGCACCAAAAGTAACAGGAGATGGGGGTTGCTCAACTCTAAACTGAAGCCACAAACCAAAATTTTTCCCATAATCAAGTGCTTTAGTATGCTGACTCTCTGTTTACCTTTTTCTTCAGATTGCTTTATTTTTCAACTCAGTATTTGATTAAATATTATCTTTACCTAATGTCAAAATGTTAAATCTATGGGATGCTGGTGGTTTTATCCCTAAAGCTTCGCCTTCCCAAGAATTTGTTGACGCTAACAGGAAAGGGATCTTTTCACCAACAATTAGCTTGATCAGCTGTAAGAGATTAAACCAATCGGTGCATTGAGGATGAGCGTTGCATATAGTGAAGAGAAACTAATATCCTCACTCTGTCTTTAACAGTAGCGTAATATGTATTTATATTTTGCAGCAGTTAGTACTTCAGCTGCTGCATATAATAATCATCTGTCAACATAGTGCAAGCAAGCTCGGTTGTTAAAGCTGTTGCTTCTCTTTACATTGTATCAAGGTGATTAACAGAAAGGAAATCATAACTCTTTGCAGATATTTTGTCTCCTGTGATCTGAGGAGAAACATAAACTGTTTTATGAATATGTAGATGGTAATTCAAGGTGCTGTCTCATTAGGATTTCTACTGGAAACAGCACTGAATCAGCAGCTCAGAGGCCTATGACAACCGTTGATGTATGGATATATAACTGAATTTCCCCACATTTTGCAGTTCCTTCTGTTCTGATCTTGAGCCTTTGATTTCCATTTTCACCCTGGGGTTATGAATTTGAGAGATAGCTGTACTAGGTCAGGAAGAAGGTCTGCGTAGCCTGATATCTTATCCTCAGGAATGGATGCCTCAGCAGGTGTGTAAGAAAACAGTAATCATTCCACAATGCTTCCCCAGAATAGCTTCTCAGGCTGTGATTGTGGCGCGGGCATTTCCTCGCAGAGACATGGTGTGTGGCTTGAACAGTGCTTTCTTCTTTGGTAAATTTGACCAGCCACATTTGAATCCATATAAATGTTACTTCCAAACATTTTGTGGCAAAATATTCCGCAGTAGCACACTCCCAAGAATTACACAGTCTGCAAATCACGGTGCCTTCGCTGCCTGAAATGACTGGTTTGATCCCAGACATAGCCGTATCACCATCACCATCGTTTTTTCTTCAGTAACTTTGCTGCAATTGTGCAGTGCTTTTTCTTCTGACTGGATAATGGTGTCTCTGGGCTCTGACAGGTTTCTTTTACATATTTCCTGAAAATTCTGATGTTGGCAAGGTTCAGATCAGTAGCTGTGTGTTGGCAACTCATAAATTCCTAGGAAATAAGGAGTTACATCACTGGGGACTACTCCTGCGCCTTTTATATTTTTATATATATTCTCTTGTACTCATTATGTGTTATAGTCCCAAATGGCTTACATTTCAAGGCATGAAGCAGATTCAAATGGTCTCTCTTAAAAAAAGTCTATCTAGCATAGAAATGTTTTTTTTTTCTTGTCAGAAGTGTAGAATTTTCTATGCCAAAACCTATTAAAATCATTGAAAGAAAAACACTAAGTTCTGTAGTAAGAGTATATGTGCTGTCTCATGTTGTATTATGCATTGCGTGCTCTATTACATTATTGTGCTCTGTGTCATGGTTTAGTTTGTTACAGGTTTTATATGATACATGTATCATGACACCATGTAATTTTGGTCTTACTTCTTATTATCTTACTTGGTTGTGGTTAATGAATTACAGGATTTGTAATTCCCAGATCCTGACACGTAAATAATTTCTGTCTGATGAGCAGTGCGGGCAGCACTTCATCCAGCACTGAACGTTACAAAGCCATGAATTATAGAACCCTCACGGTTTAGTGAAAAGACTCATAAAGTTAATATAACAACAAATAAAAATTCTACTAATCCTATGGTACTTTTTGGAATGGAACCTTAAAGACTGAAGAGAAACAGCAACAAAAATGGAAACACACCACCACCACGAGCAAGGACTTTCAAAATTTGCTGCTTGGTCTTGAGAAAGATCATTCTTTAGTTGACTACTTGAGCCATATATAATTAATTCCTGCATTGATAACCCCATCCACATCTAAATCCCCTTTAATCTAAACCAGTTGTAAGAACAACGATAACTCACAGAAATCATTATTCTTGTTATATTGTAAATATTTCTTGTTTCCAGACTTATCTGAGGATAGACTTGTACTGCTCCCTCTAATGCACAGTATTTACATTTATCCTTCTCCACAGTAACCAACTTCTGACTCTCCATTCACAAATGGCCCCTATAAAAATGTAACCTTTAATTTAATATATAATAAATGTGATTAATCACATGGCTACCTGCACAATAGTCTGCAAAAGCAATGCAAAAGCCGAACATATAATTTAGTTCCAGTTAGTTATATAAATATCAAAGAGGGCCAAGTACCACATCATTTACATCAGTCAGATTTAATTATTGCAAATTAAGATTACTGGTAGATTTAGTAGCTTCTGTAAATCAGATAGCTAAGCATAGGTGACAGTACAGTTCTAGAATTCAATGCTGTTTCTTCTCCACAGCTACAGGTGATAAACTTCTGTGGTGTTGAGTTCCTGAGCAAGGTAATAAATCACATCACACTTGAAATCAGGACGCCTTTAATGATATTGATACAACGGAAGGGGTTCTTCTGAATATACCTATGACTCAATGACTCAGGTAGTCAATGAATTGCAAAATAGAGCTTGCCTGATGGAGTAGCATTGAACAGTTTTCTTCCTCTTTATTGAACAACATTTCAAGGATTTGCCTGGAATGCACTTTAACTTCACATTTCTTTGTAATCTGATAAATCAACATCAATGACTCTTTATTGGCATTCCAGTGGAGCCAGGCAAAGTGGACATGGCTTTGGATGTTGAAAGGAAAAGCTAAATGCAGTATCTCCATCTCTATTAAGACAGTGAGACATCTCTTCTCCCCTCTTCCACTGACATCTCAGTGTCCTTACAATCAGCAAAGAATCTGGAATTCCATAGTCCTAATTCATTTGCAAATATCCCTGCTCACTGAACTCAAAGGCATCACACATGCCCAGAGCAGGACAGTATGCTGAATATCACCAATACCTTACTGAGTGCAGTTCACCTTTAAACATGGGCAGAGGGGGGAGGTTGCAGCCTCTTCTTGAGAATGTAATGCAGATTAAAAGAAAAGGTATGTGTTACACTGTCTTTCTAGATAATCTTACTTCCACATATATTCTGTATTTCTTTAAGACTTCTATCATGTTGAAATGAAACAGTTATTCTTTGAACAGAGACAAATACAACAGGAGCAGGAATTAAAGATATGATTAGGACTCTGGAGTTAAGGGTACCAATGCAGATACAAAATTTTACAATCTATATTTTGAATGAGACAATTAACCAGCTTCATGCCCTTGTGGTCACTCATGATTTTGTAACAACGCCTATAAGGAAAGAAATTTATTCTGATACCTCAGTCAGCACTGTGACCTTTATTTGTGCTGAAATATCATTCATAAGCAGTTGATCTGAAATGGTTTGTTCTCCAACTTGTGCTGGTTGATGTGTCCTGCAACAGCTCCACATCAGTAAAACTCGTTCATACGCTCAGCATGCTTGCTCTACTCTGGAACCACGCTGGAGAATTTACAACCGACCTTACTAGCAGTATGACAGTAATATATAGATTGAAGAGGCTGTTCATGTCATACACAAAGGAGATACGTGAGGGTGAGCAGTACTGTGGGTGTAAAATCTTTCACAATGCACATTTGAGATCAGGCTATCACTCATATACAAAAGAGCTGGGCATCCTAAGCAAGTCGTAATCATGCATTTCCTTTTTGCACTGTATTGGCCTGTTGTCTAGTATGTTAAATAGTTGGAGGCTGATGTTGTTTATCCTATCAACCACATATTCCCATGCTTGCATCATGCTAGTGTCCTTCTCTGTGAAGCCATTTTAAAAGCCCAGAAATATTTCTACAACATTTTTTTCCATATCTTTTCAATGCAAAAATATCAATCTCAATGCGGAAATAACTTTCCAGTGGGAATAATTTCATACCTTGCTACCTTCTAGGTCTATAAGTCATATTTTGTATCCCATCAGGAGGCAAAAATCTCATTTTAACCAAAGATAAAGTCGATTTTTTTCTCCCGTGACTTCCAGAAAACAAAGTTCTGTAGATTTTAATATACAGAAGACAAAAATAATGACCCAGATGGAATAAGGCTTATTCATGGCCTTGAGCCAAAGAAAAGCATAAAAGGAAATTTTTAAGGAATAAGTTTGAGAGGTGAAGATGACATCCTCATACAAGATAACTTAATTAAAATAGCAACTGCCTAATGTTTTTCCTAGATTTGAAATATTACAATTAGTCTGAGAAGAAAGATGAGAGGGCATAGAGCTGGTGAAGAGGTCAAAGGAAATAATATATGAATTTATTGCATGGATATCCATAACTCATGAGAGGTGTAAGAAAAAAAAAAAGGAAAGGAGACATTTTGAGAGAGGAGAGAACTAAAGACAAGGTTTGTCCTATCAGACAGGTGGGATGAGTTGAGGTCAAAGTGTGGAGGAGAGTAACTTTGAAGATTATTCTGTGCGTACAATACAGCACACATCCGAGACTGTATTGCCAGATGCAAGGAGCTGCAAGCTTGGTCTTCAGACATACTGTAAGATATGAACAGATGGAAAATTGGGATGAGAAAGAATTGTGAGATTTTTGAAGGAACCTTAAAGAAGGCTGAATTTCACAGCGTGCACATCAGGCATCTTAGGGCAGGATGTTTGGGTGACTTTATTAGAGTGGCAAGCCAGAAGAATGATCTTACCAGTTAAGTTTTGAAGCCTGAGGGATAATATATGTGTTTTAGAAATTACAGGAACATAAGAAGAGTTGTACTGAGTCAGACTGAGTCAGACCAAAGTTGCACTTAGCCCCTAATCTTGACTCCACTAATAGCCAATGAGACATGCCTAGAGAAAAACAGGGCAAATCTACAGCAAAGCTTTCCCAGAACAATGTCCCTTGCTCCACTAACTTGTACTTTAATTTGTTCCTAGATGAGAGGGTGACATCTAACAACTTTCAGTGGATTTATCCCTCATGAAATATACAATGCCTTTCTGACCCCATGCAAACTTGTCCTGCAGAAAGTTTCAAAACTTTACCACATTGTGCAACAACAACCAACTTCTATGTATTTGGCATCTACTCATTTTATCTGATGACCCTTAGTACCTCTCTTAGACTAGAATGAAATCATTCCTTGTTCAACATCTCTGTACCATCCATGATTTAATAAGCCTCTATTATATTCTTCTTCAGTCTTCTTTTCTTGCAGGATGAAGAACTGTAGTTCATTTGCTTGATTTTCATATGAAAACCTTCTCAAACATCTAACTATCGCCGTCAGTCTTCTCTACCTTTTCAAACTCCCATTCATCCATATTAAGATGAGGGATTGTTTGGGAAGCAACAAGGGCCAAAGTCAGTAGTCTTGATTTGGTCACACCAGGATTTATATAGTGACTTAATGTTTCTTGCTTGCTCTCTATTCTTTTCCGCATAATTGCAAGATGCTCTTTTCTTTGGTTGCTATCAAGCATCTTATAGACCTACCTAATATAATTCCAAGACCTTATTCTAACAATAGAGTCAAAACTTATAACTTTGTGTATAAGTTTGGGATTGGTTTCCCATGTGCATCCTTTTCTATTTATCTATAAGGAATTTCATGTGATGTTTTAATTCTCAGTCATTCAGTGTCATGAAGTCTTTCTGTCACTGTGTGCAGCTGGTTTATCTCTCTTCCAACATCAATGATTTAATATTATTAGAGTTTTCTCTCCTTGTTATTCAGCACTCTCTCTAGCACAAGATCTCACACCAGTCCCAGGGAGACTCCACAGGTGGCCTCTGATCGCTGTGAAGCTGTGCACTGTGCTACACCCTGTAGGAAGCTGTAAATAAGGCAAAAGGCTGCCACGTGCAGTGGAGGGGGAGCCTGAAACACTGGCAGCAGTTTCCAACTTTTACTGACCAAGTGTAGTTGAGTTCTGGGAAAGTGGCATATATTTAAATCAGAGTCTACTTGTCAAATTCCTGATGTCAATCACTGTTCAGGGAAAGCTTTGCATCTTCCCAAAATCCCTAAAGATCCTTTCCCCGAAATAAAGGCTGAAAAAGCATGGGTGCTGTTCCAAGCAAAATACCAGTTTAGAAAGTGAATTATGAGGTCTTGTTTCTTTGGCTGGCCTGATAAGCTACACTTCATGAACCTGAGCTTCTACCCCACTAACAGGGAGGCACCATAGAACCATTTAGGGTTGGAAAAGACCTCTAAGTTCATCAAGTCCAACCATAAACCTAACACTAACGAGTCCGCCACTAAAGTATGTCCCTAAGTGCCACGTCTACATGCCTTTCAAATATCTCCAGGGATGGGGTCTCCACCACTGCACTGGGTAGCCTGTTCCAATGCCTGACCACTCCTTCAGTATAGACATTTTTCCTAACATCCAATCTAAACCTCCCCTGGAGCAACTTGAGGCCATTGCCTCTCATCCTATCACTAGTTACTTGGGAAAACAGACTAACACCCACCTTGCTATAACCTCCTTTCAGGCAGCTGTAGAGAGCAATAAGCTCTCACCTCAGCCGCCTCTTCTCCAGACTAAACAGCCCCAGCTCCCTCAGCCTCTCCTCATAAGACTTGTTCTCTAGACCCTTCAACAGCTTTGTTGCCCTTCTCTGAACACTCTCCAGCACTTCAATGTCTTTCTTTGACAGTGAGGGGCCCAAAACTGAACACAGTATTCCAGGTGCAGCCTCACCAGTGCCGAGTACAGGGCGACGATCACCGCCCTACCCCTGCTGGCCACACTGTTTCTGGTACAAGCCAGGACACTCTTGGCCTTCTTGGCCACTTGGGCACACTGCTGGTTCATGTTCAGCCTCCTGTCAACTAACACCCCAAGATCCTTTTCTGCTGGGCAGCTTTCCAGCCACTCTTCCCCAAGCCTGTAGCATTGCATGGAGTTGTGACCAAAGGTCAGGACTTGTCACTGAGCCTCATTAAACCTCATACAATTAACCCATCGATCCAGTCTGTCCAGATCCCTCTGTAGAGCCTTCCTACCCTCAAGCAGATCGACAATCCCACCCAACTTAGTGTCATCTGCAGGCTTACTGAGGGTGCACTTGATTCCCTCGTCCAGAATGTTGGTAAAGATATTGAACAGAACTGACCCCAACACTGAGCTCTGCAGAACACCACCACTCTTTGGGCCCATCCAGCCAGCCAGCCAGACAGTGAAGAGTACACCCGTCCAAGCCATGAGCAGCCAGTTTCTTCAGGAGAATGTGGGGAATGGTTTCAAAGTCTTTACTAACGTCCAGCTAAACAACATTCACTGCCTTTCCCTCATCCACCAAGCGGGTCACCTTGTCATAAAAGAAGATCAGTTAGTCAGGCTGGATCTGCCTTTCAAAAAGCCATGCTAACTGGGCCTGACCATCTGGTTGTCCTGTGCATGTTGTACAATCGCACTCAAGATGATCTGCTCCGTAACCTTCCCTGGACCCATATATCCCAGGATTCTCCTTCCAGCCCTTCTTGTAGATAGGTGTCATATTGGCTAATCTTCAGTCAACTGGGACCTCCCCTGTTAGCCAGGACTGCTGATAAATGATGGAGAGTGACTTGGTCAGCACTTCTGCCAGCTCCCTCAGCACCACTGGGTGGATCCCATCTGGTCCTATAGACTGCTGTAGCATGTCATTAACCATTTCCTCTTGGATTATGAGGGCTTCATTCTGTTGTCTTCCAGCTCAGGAAGCTGGGTACCCCAAGAACAATTGGTCTTACTATTGAAGACTGAGGCAAGGAGGCATTAAGTACCTCAGCCTTTTCCTCATTCTTTGTCACTGTTTCACCCTGCATCTAATAAAGAATGTAGATTGTCCTTAGCCCTCCTTCTGTTGTGAATGTATTTACAGAAACATTTTTTATTGTCTTTTACTGCAGTTCGCAAATGAAGTTCTAGCTGGGCTTTGGACCTTCTAATTTTCTACTTGCATAACCTCACAACATCCTTGTAGTCCTCCTGGGTTGCCCGCTCCTTCTCTTTTTTTACCTGAATTCCAGACAAAGCTCTCTCGTCAGCCAGGCTCGCCCTTTGGCAGGGACAGCCTGCACCCAAGCCTTTGAGAGTTCCTTCTTGAAGAACATCCAGCCTTCCTGGACTAATTTGCCCTTCAGGACAGCCTCCCAAGGGACTGTCAACCAAGCCCCTAAACAGGCCAAAGGCTGCCCTTAAGAAGTCCAAGGTAGCAGTTTGTTAACCTCCCTCCTGACTTCTTCGAGAATCAAAAACTCACTCTTTAACTCATGCCCTAGGGAGGCAGCAGGCTTCCCTAAGAAGTAGGTCCAGTTGGCACACTGGGCCATCCATTCCCCTCAGAAGAGAGTCTTCTACGACAATGACCCGTCTTCTATTCTTATTAGAAGTGCAATGCACAAAATAGCACCCAGTGCTCCAAATGAGGCCTCACAGACTCTGAGTTCAATGGAGTAATTGATCCTCCTGCATTTTAATATTTCCCATAATATGAATTTCCTGTCTCTGCAGTAGAATTCTGCTGCTTCTTGCAGGAAAACTACATCTGGGAGTTAGCTGCAGTAAATCAGAAATAGCACATACCTTAGGAAGACCATGGAAAAGGCAGGCAGTTAGCTGTGTTAGGGACTTACACAGCCCCATGGAAAATTACCAGGAAATAAAATGTACAACAAGACAAGCCCAAGAAGTTCTGGAGGAGGATAAACAGCTAGACTACAGGAAAAGAAGACAGAAATGGTTTTCTGGATTAGCCTTTAGTATTTTGTCCAAAAAATGGGTGTGTGAGGAGATTCCCTTGCCCTATGAAACAAATATGTAGAAATAATAAAACAAGGAAAGAAAAACTCAGCATCAACAGAAGGTAAAAAGCCTTGAAAGTACATTTTCCTCTTTCTAGAATTCCCAGCATTTTCAATGTGAAAATTTTAATTTTCAGGATTTTTGCTAAAAGCTGATGCTGGGGTAAAACTTTGTGAAGCAATCTGATCTTTTTTTTTAGATTCCTCACAAATCACATTTTTGATCAAGTCCTCTTAACTATTCTATGCACAGAATAAATGTCTGACCTTCAGGTATGGGCTTCCCAGTTCTGACATGCGTGAGGAAGGCACTGTACTTGGGGTCTAGCTCAGGCAATGCTGGACCCTTTTCTGGTAGTGACAAATGTTGTAAGCATCAGACACAACAATCAGTCAGGATCAGTAAGTGCAGCTAAGAAATGGGATGGCAAATTTGACCTTTACCACCTCTTCACCCTCCTAAATGCCAGAGCAGTTAAGGAATTGCTCTTGCTTCATCAGATGGGACATTAATCTCTGCCTGGTCTTTTCAGTTTGTTATGTTCCTTTTACTGGGGTGAGGGTTATGCGGGTCTGGTGAAAAGCCCCATCACAACAGATTCTTCATGGGATTTTTATAGTTTTCTCACCAGTGATGAGATGAAATATTACAATGGAGCCAAAAACTGGATCAGTGATTTTTGTGAAGTGTTCAACATGGTTTCAGAAATGTCTCCCTGTAGGATCTAACTCACGGTCGCAAAGGGAGCCTGAAAATATATTTCCCCTGCTTCTGTCAATGCTAAGTGCTCCTCTTCTAAACTGAAAATACTATTTAGGTGTTATAGCTTGTGATACTGTAGGATATCTCACTCCCGTGATAAACTAAGCAGAATATCAGCAGTGAGCACAGCAGCACCGTTATATTCTCCCCAATGCAGTCTTAGAAGGAGTCTGCAGTGTCATTTAAAAACTCAAAAGAGTGGTAATGCTACATGATGTAACAGTGAGCTTCATTCCAGGAGTATCACAACATAGTGTGTACAGAATTCATCTCACTGTACAAAAAAATGCACATTGTCAGGACACTCAGATCAAAGAGTCCTAAAGGTTTTGAACCTTCCCTATGTTCACTGTCCATTTCCATGTATTTTATCAGCCACCATAAATTCTTCCACATAAATGAATGACTAAAATACATGCAACTCAGGGAACAAAGTTTCTACTCAGCTCCACTAAAAAATGTAGTTTTACATTACTTATGAGATAAACAGTGACTTACTGCGACCACGTTTTGAGACAATTAAACAGATTCATAAAATTCTTCCATTTAGCAGAAATTTGGGTGGCAAGGCGGTACAGACTAGCACCTGATGGCTTGTCCAAACAGCAAACCTGTCTCACATGGATAAGGAAAAATGTGAACATTTAGCTATGCAAGTGATTTATTTCTGAACTAATTAATATATAGAAAGTCACAGTTCCTCCAGAATGATCTCTTTAGTCAATCCATATCAGTGTCATCTAGCCTCAGCTGCCTTCACAGGTGACTCCCAATTATCACAGAATCACAGAATGGTAGGGGTTGGAAGGGACCTCTGTGGGTGATCTGGTCCAACCCCCTGCCAAAGCAAGGTCACCTAGAACAGGCTGCACAGGACCTCGTCCAAGCCGGATTTGAATATTTATCTCCAGAGAAGCAGAATCCACAACCCCCCTGGGCAACATGTTCTAGTGCTCCGTCAACCTCAGAGAGAAGAAGTTCTTCCTCATGTTCAGACGGAACTTCCTCTGCTTCAGTTTGTGCCTGTTGCCCCTTGTCCTGTCGCTGGGCACCACTGAAAAGAGTCTGGCCCCGTCCTCTTGACACCCACCCATAAGACATTTGTAGGCATTTATAAGATCCCCTCTCAGCCTTCTCTTCTTCAGGCTAAACAAGCCCGGCTCCCTCAGCCTTTCCTCATAGGAGAGATGCTCCAGTCCCCTCATCATCTTCATGACCCTCCACTGGACTCTATCCCGTAGTTCCTCATCTTTTGGAAGCTCCCTGGTGAGACAGTATCACTGCAACGTGAGCAATACTCTCAGACATCTATTCTGGCTCAAGAAATGCCTTTAACCTGCTCACATGGCATTTACTCCTCAAACAGCTCTTCCGGTCTTCTACAGGAAGAACACTCTGAATTGAAGTGCCTCTTGGACTGGGTTTGCCATGTAGGCCACAAAATGAACCTTATAACTTAGACCATCCCAGTGGAAGGTTGTCTAACCTGGGTAATCATGATTTCCCTCAGAAATTACTATTATTTTCCTAATACTTGACAGTTATTAAAGTTAGAAAGTTTTTCCCAAGTGTCCATTGCTATGAAGATGGACAATGCCTTTGCAGAATGAACTGGGAAAAGTTAATCATTACTTCTTTCAAACAGAGGAATTGTCTGATTAGACAGCTGAACAGTGCTATTGAGTTCCCCCTCAGCACTCTCTTTTCTAGCCTAAACAAGCCAGACTGTTTCATATTCTCAAAAGCTTTTGCCAGCCTTGTTGCTTTTTGCGTATACATCTCTAATTAGCCTGTATATTGAAATCTATGTCAGTAACCACCCATACTCATCCATTTGTAAATAAATGTGAATAAAGAGGAATCATTTAATCTTAGCTTTTTTCCATCATCATGATGTTAGCTGTACATTTACTAAAATTCACTCTCTTCCATCATCCAAGTCTTTAATGAAGATAACTCTGTAACTGTGGATTCCGTACAGACTCTGCTAGGAGCCTACTAATCATCTCCACTCAAACTAACTGAATACTTTTGGGAGTGATTTTCCAATCTGTCATTCACATGTCATCTATTGCTTATTGTATATATCTGAAAATATCACATCAGACCTTACCAAAAGCCAGCAGAAGTCATGAAGTACCACTATGTCACTTCCTCTATATCTATTGATCCATTACTTCGTACGGAAAGTGAATAAATTGATTTAATGAGATGTGACAGATTGCTGGACCCGACAATTTAGAAGTCTGAGAACTTGAACAAGCTTCAAGAGTGAGGATTATACCATGCTTTTAAAAGGGGACATCAACTATCAGATTTAAAAGCATTAGCCACTCTCTCTCTCACGGAACTAAAACACTCTCCCATGCCCACAAAAACCCACAGTGATCACCTATGAGGTTAATGATATGTTCTTTAAATATCAAAGATGACAACTGTCAGACAGAAAATACTGCCCTGGATGACCTGTGGGTCTGTTTGTTCCTGTGGTGCAGATGAGATGTGAAAGAAAACCTTTGAAATACTTTTCAAAGTATTTTTTTCAAAGTACTTTTACAAGTTGGGTTCACATTCCAAATATGAATTCCTATACAGTTACTTGGAATACAAGCAAATGTGTTTAATCCCTTCACCTCTTCTCCTGGAGAGGGTATTACACTAACAAAAAAGAAAGGCACATGTTGAATTGACAACAGCCATATGGCAAAACAGGTGCTTTCATTTGCAGACCAAAAGACGCTTATCCAGTGCTCTTAAACACTAGCTTTTTACAACACTAAGTCCTGTGTTCTGTTTCAGGCCCTACATTACAAGAATGAAGTTGCTGAACTGGACAGTATTCAGAGAGCTGGAAGAATGCTCAAAAGTCAGGAAAACATGACCTGAGGAAACAGATTGAAAGGAATGGATTGTTTAGCCTAGCAAAGAGGAAATTGACAGTGGACATGACAGAAATCCTGAAATATGCAGAAGGTTGCTGAAAGGAGAACGGTAGATTTTTCTGCATACCCATCTGGGTTAGGTCAACAAGCTATGGTCTTCAGTTGTCTTTAAGGAGGTAAAGAGAAATTTCAGAGAAAATCAGGCTAGTTTCAGTCCACAAAGGTACTGAAATAGATGTGAAATCTTTATTCTTGGAAAGTTTGGGGGTTTGGGTTGGTTGGGACTTCTTTTTCTAGAATTTGAAAAAGCACTACTGGGACAGATTTGTGTGGAGTAGGATCACGGACCAGATGAAAGTCTCTGGAAGTCCCTCTGTGATGCACTGTGCTACACTATTCACCCCACAGCTGTGGCTCCCTGGCCAGAACTTCATCTTTACTGAATGCAGTGGCAAACATCAAATTGTCTGTCAGCTTAGCCATTGCAGAGATGGCAGTGATGGTACCAGTGCATCAGTTCTGGATAAACTTCCACATGTGTCATTTATGACACTTAGACTTTGGGCCCTTTTTCCCCTGTTTTACTTCAATAGTTCGGAAGAATTGGGATTTACTACTTTTGCATGCAATGAGACTGAAAGCTGAAAGATTTCAGGGCACTTTTTTGTCTGAAGCAACATGAGTCCAACAGCTCCCAGTTTGTGAGAATTTGCTGCTGAGCACAGTCACTTTAATTCACCAATATAAATGTTCAAGAACTACAGGATCATTTCACCTGGCCTCTTTTATTGCATCTTTCACTCTCCTATTGAGACAAATCAAATCTGTTTGCTTAAATACATACAGCCTTTTCTCTTTAGTTCTAGGGAAGGGGAGCCACACTTATTTGAGCATGATCCAAAGAGAATCCATCCACAATGAAACTGTTAAATACTTTAGCAGTACCAGTTTTTAAAAAGGAGAGTTGAACAAGGAATGGAGTTTTGTGACTTTTCTTTAGGGGATAGTAGAACTTTTTATGTCAGCAATTTACTTTCCTTTGTCGTATTTGTCTTCTTTGAACTCCACAGGGTTGTTTTTATTTCGAGTTTCATTAACAAATCCAAAGTGGAAGAGAGCTGCTGTATTAATCAACAGCCGAAGGAAATAAATCTCTGCTTTTTCCTGCAAATGCGCTGCTGCGCGATGTGCTTTCCTTGGGAGACTTCTATTCGTGACAGAAGCCAGCCATCTGCTGGAGCGCTGCTGCAATAACCCTTTCCAGGACCGCAGGACAGAGCCGCTTGCTGTTCTTTGAAAAAATCCATATTTTTCTTCAGACTTTATGAAAAATAAGCAGCTTGGAAAATAATGTGGGGAAATCATGCAGAGATATCTTAAAAGTAGGCCATCAGACAGGTGTTAAATGCTGACAGAGGTGAAAATGTCCGTAATGAGCGGGGATAGAGGACGAAACGTTGAGCACAGATTCACCGTCTATCTGCACAGTGAAAACCTAACCAACGATAACCAGAGCAATGAACCAACTGCTCCTCAGACCTTCACAGGAGAAGGGCTAGAACATTGTCCCTGGTGTGGAGCCAACCGAAGACACTCGCTCCCCAGAAAGCCATGCCACCTGGACAGTGTGTTGTCTAAAGGGGTACAGGGGAGAACATTTGGGGGTTGTGTAAAATTTAGGATGGAAGCTTTTAAGGGGGTTATCAAAAATATGCAAAATGTATTAGGGAGTGTTTAGAGGAAGAATCGAAGTTGGGGAAAGGGAGGGATTGAGGTGAACTGGGGAGAAACAAGAGCAGGGAAATCAAGAGAAAAGAAGATGGATATGTGTTACCATGTTACTGGTGAGTACTTTTCTCTCTCTGGACAGTGCTTCATCACTATGGTTTATCCTATTGCCTCATGAAATCCTGCTTCCACCTACCCTCTCTGTTGTAAGTGCTATGTCAACGCTAGTGAGCTGCAAGGTGGGCTGGCTGGTGACTGGGATAAGAGGTCTGGGTGCCAGCAACTGGAGGAGACCATGGTCCAGGGGCTGGGTACTGGACAGACTGGGGGTCCCAGCTGCTGGAGAGACCGACATTGTGTGTATATTCCGAGAGCAGCCTTCAATCCTGATCAGCCAGAGTGGAGAAGAGGACTGAGCCATCGTTGTTCATGTTTCAATGAATGCTGCGTTTACTCATGTGGATGTTAATAAAAAAAAATAATTCTGTCTTCATTAGCCTATGTGTCTGGATATGTGTGGAGTCTCTAATGTGTGTGTGTCTGTTGGGAACACGTGCTCAGGACCTGGGGACACAGAACCACAGCAGCCTTGCAACTACTAGGCTGAAAGAGAAGGAAACCCTCTGGGTCCTGAAGCCAAGCAGGTTTGGCTACCTCTAACAAAATGAGAGTGAAATTCCAAGTCTGATCCTTTGGTAACTAAGGCAAGGGGAGAAAATACCAAAGGCACCTAAGTGACTTCACAGCATGTATTAAGTTTTCAAAGCTGACTGAAGGAGGAAAAAGCAGGCAGGCAGAATGAACTGACCATCATGTTCAGGTAGGAAACCAAGACTGAGCTTTTATTCTTTTCCTGATGGAATTTGTAGCGTCTGGTCCCAAGCTCATCTTTACTACTTGCCACCATGGCAAGGTGAAGAAGGGATTAGGTTATCTCCCCCCGAATGCTCTGTTTGTTGCTACAAAGTTCAAGCTGCTATTTAGTAATGGCATAGGAAGCCGTATTTCAGAAGCAAAAGGCTGAGTATACTGTTTCAAGGCGAAGATGATTAGCACCTCTACTTGGGTAGAGAGGTGTATCCCATTAGTTAACGGGGTTGAAATAATAATGACTTGCTTAATAGTCTCTGACAGGAACCTGGTGCAGCACTGCTTAGAAATGACAGCTTGATGATAGGACAAACTGGTTGATTTACCAAGTGAATTACCACTAGAAGTGTACCCAGACCTCAAACTGTGATTTTTAACTTGACACCAAAGTTTACTTCCCGCCCACACAACCCTGGCTTGCTTACATTTTCATTATCTTCCACTGACAGGTCTCTAAAATGAGAAAATGATGAACAGACAAAGCCTAGGATGGAAAAACATTAATTGAATTAAAGACATGAAAAAGGAGACTCACTTTCAGTACAGCAGTCTTGGGTTGCTGGGACTAAGAGGTTATTGAAAGTGGCTTTGCATTCTGCTGTCTGTGGATATAGAGACTGCTATGCCGGTTGGGTGACCAGACCAGGGACTGTCACTGGGTTTCTCATCTACGGAAGCGCGGCAGCACTTCTCTCTGCATCCACCTTGGCATTGGCACGACCGCTTGGTATTTTCACCGATGGTAAAATAGTCTCCCAGCTAAAAAAGTGGCTTCTGGAAAACCGGTAGATCCAGAGCATGGTCTCTGCCATCCACATGAGCGTCTTGGGACAACTCTGGCCCCAGCCGGCTCCAGCGGCCCCACCGCAGGGCACAGCTGAGCCCCTCAGCCAAGATGGGGGCGCCGGGGGAAGGCCGGGGGGGG
>Ga0065711_1038316_pt1 | contig 18908 bp, 8 predicted proteins | sample Hoacrofraction12_FD_59098 | JGI IMG/M metagenome (GOLD analysis project Ga0065711, IMG submission 59098) | Hoatzin crop microbial communities from Cojedes, Venezuela - Epithelial fraction 12 v2 (version 2) | ecosystem: Host-associated > Birds > Digestive system > Esophagus > Crop | place... | reverse complement strand
CCTCTGTGGGTCATCTAGTCCAACCCTCCTGCCGAAGCAGGGTCACCTACAGTAGGCTGTAGAGGACCTTGTCCAGGCAGGTCTTGAATATCTCCAGAGAAGGAGACTCTACAACCTCCCTGGGCAGCCTGTTCCAGTGCTCCGTCACCCTCAGAGGGAAGAAGTTGTTCCTCATGTTCAGACAGAACTTCCTGTGCTTCATTTTGTGCCCATTGCCCCTTGTCCTGTTGCTGGGCACTACTGAAAAGAGTTTGGCCCCATCCTCCTGACACCCACCCTTCAGATATTTGTAAGTATATATTAGGTCCCCTCAGTTGTTTCTGTGATGATGGTCTCTGCTTTGCTCGCTCAGAATCCCTGCTGCCGAGAGGGTCGATTAATTTGGGGTCTTCTGAAACAACCAGGGGCAGAGGGGGCTGCCCCATGGGCCATGGGCAGGGACTGATGCTCTGGGCTGGGCTGAAATGGGGTCCTGGACCATAGGCAGGGTGGGGGAGTCCCCAGGGATGGGGGTCTGGGCTGGTGAGACCCCTTAGAGCCCTCAGGGCCCGGATACAGGCAGAGACAGTGGTAGGTACCTGTGGGGAGAGATTCTCACTGCCTGTAGATGAATCTTGTTGTACACTGGAGGCTCATGTGCATCTGATGTCTTAGAAAGTCTCTGGGGGAAATATGTTGTGCATGGTGTTTCTTGTTTTGATTATTTCTGCCTTGTCATAAAGGGCCCTGCTTGCATTTCAAAGGGCAGGAAATTCAATAATTTAACATCAGTCACTCAGTGGAAGTGTGAGACTTTCTTTCTTCAGTTTCAAGAATGAATGTGAGCAGTTTGCCTTGAGTGGCATGTGCCACCCAAGTGGGTGAAGTAACAGTTTTTTCCTGGTCTGTTTTTATACTGAACATATTTGCAGACTGCATGTCTTCATCGCTTTCAGCTTTACCTGTAAAGTTGCTCTTTTTTCCCTGTGATGGATTTTTCTGTAAATGCCCCTTTTTTTTGGTTTTTTTTTGGTAACCTGTCGTTGCCTACTTGCTGGTGGTGCTTTGAAGTGTGGTTTGAATTAACGCTGACACAAATACAGGGCTTGGGACTTGCACAACTTCAGCATATTCCTTTTGAAGTATATTTAAAGTGCTGTGTTTTATGTAGTGTTGAAGTGTGACATTTAGTCAGTCTGTTTCCTTTAAGCCAGCAAGTGAGAGAGAAGCACTCTACGGTTAGATGTGTCACTTCTCACGTTAAATATAAAACTGAATGGGGGACTCTGGTGGCGATGAGATCAGCAGCTTTCTCTGGGCCAGAGGCAGGCATCGTCCCCTGTGTCCTGGCCAGATTCCAGCTCAAGCAGTTGTGCTCTGCTCAGCTACTTATTTGCACTGGATCCAATATTTGAGTCTGCTTTGCTTTTTAAACTGTTACTGCGTTACTCCCCAGTGCAGCTGAACTTTTTTTTTTCCTTTAGTTGGCAGCCTTTCTGAGTGGATATGAAGTAATGACTGTGAATAGATCTGTGTATAGTAGATTTGTTAAGTTGCTGGGGTTCCCGGTAGTCAGGTTATTTGTAACTTATTATGTGTATTCATATTATTTCCTTCCTTTACAGGCGTGGCCCATAATATTTAATGGTGCATTTTTCTGAATAGACTCTAGTGTTTTAAGAAGTGTTAGAAATAATAGGACTATTTTGACATCATGTCTTCACTGACATAGGCAGAAAGATTTGTGTGCCTTTTGGAGGCTTTTATTAAGTTACAGTGAACTTGTATAGGCTCAGTTAGTCACCTGAGGACTCTGGTATCACCTTGTTCCTTAAGTGGTATATTGCATTCTTAATAATAAATTGTACTGTAGCTGCTGCAGTGTGAAAATGCTTGTATTGTTTGGGTGGTTTTTTTATCTTAAAGTATTTTTTGTAATGAGGAAGGTGCTAAGCCAACGGTTTTTAACAGGTCAGCAAACACAGATAGTGTGTTGTTTCTTGGGTTTTTTTGGAGTATGCTGCAGTGGCCCTCTGCTGTCTGTGTTGGCTTTGGAGGATCATGAGCTAGAAACTAAACTATAGGAGATTATTACAATGGTGCTAAGGGTTTTGCAATCTGTCTGTATGGAGCTGAGTAGCTGTAATGGAGTTGCTTCTCTCCTGACAGTAAAGGTGATCCAAATTTAGTGTCTTCAGAGGCATAAGGGTATTTCCTAACTCTGTTTTCAAGCTTCCCCACCCTCCCCCCTTCTTTTCTGTAAAGTTTTCTCAAACTTCTTTGCTTGAAATTTGCTTGAAGAGAATGAAAAGGCTCAGATGCTTGTGAAATCTCCTGAATCCAGCAGCTGGGGTTTTAACTGAAACAGAACTCATCCCCTCACCTCCCGAAATACCAAAACACTTGGAATAAGATTTTAATAATAAGGAACATGTTGAAAGCTATGAAGTGACAGTTTATCACCAAATCTTACTAGATTACTGGCATATTGAAATTTTTCTTTTATTATTCAAAGAACAAACAAATTCAATTATGCAAGAATTAACCTGACTGATAAAATTTACAGTGTTGATATTATTAGAAGAAATTGTTATGGTGTTATATAAAATGATGCATACAACAGAATAGATCCAGGCAAAAAAATACGCCATTGAAGTATATGCAATACTATGTTATTTCACTAGTGACCGGCGTGATGCGCAGAATAATTTGCGTGTTTTGCGTAGTTTTATTTGGTGTCCTTGGATTATAAAAGCACGTAATTGTGTATGTGGTGGTAAGTGGGTTAGCAATGCAGCCGGGCACTGGTTCCCAGCAGATGGCAGGATATCCTTGCCTATCCCATCCAACCGCATGTCGAGTGCAGCCCAGGCTGCTTTGCGTGCATTTACGCTTTTGATATATTACCTCATTAACATGGTATATAATACTTCCAACGTGGCAAGTATTCCAGGCACCTTTAAGGCTGTGGAGTACTCCTGTATGTTGCTTTTATGAAACTTTTGTGAGGATTGACCTTACTTGGGAATATTCTAAGTTAGAAACCTTTGTGCCAGGGCGAGGTGAGGCATTTGGGAGCAGATGGTGCCCAGATGCCTTGGGTGGAGGAAGGGTGCTCTGTGCAGGTGGGTGGCAGTGGGCTTGCCAGCCCAGCGCGGCTGTGCCAAGTCGCACAGGTTGGTTGTGAGATGGAAGAGATCCCACTGCTCAGTTTTTTTTTTCAGAGAAACTGAGGTCATACCGCAAGCTCAGGTTGTGGCAGGGCTGCATCCATGCTCAGCGCTGGGCAAGCAGTGCTTGTTAAAGAAAATCAATTTCCCCATTAACGATTCAAGCAGCTCGCTGAGTGCGAGGTACAAATTCCTCTTCATACAGGGAGAGACAACATTTACTCAGTGGTCTTTCTAAAAGTAAAGGTGGGTATTAGTTAGATATGTTAGTCTGCTGCTAGGATTTTAAGGCAAACAGCCCTTCATCTGCTCCAGAGCCAATTATGTTAATGGTCTCATAGCTCTAAAAGCTGTGGCCGTATGTCAGGCGTAGGCCTCTCATGCAGAATGTCTGTGTGCAGATAAAAGGGCACCTTACGTACACTGTGTGCGCGCCACAGATTAAAGTAGCGCACTTTCTGTTGGGTTTGTGCTGTGATCTTTCAGTAAATATTAGTAACATATTTTAATGAATAAAAATGAAGTTGCAGAGAACTGACTTGCATTTTGTATTGATACTAGTTCTTTCAAGTTAAAAACAAAACCAGAATAATATAAGGTATAGGGAATAGTGAGATTTAAGCCTTCTAAAAGGTAGCATAGTTTATGAACTGCAGAGTTTTGGGGTTTGTGAGAGCTGATATTTTTTAAGGTGATATTTTAGATGATTGTGCTCAGCTGTTCCATGTGTGATGGTATTAACCAACAGAAAAATATTAACCACATAGAAAAAACCCACAACTGTCATGATACCCTAGTATCTATAGGGCTATTCCTGTTAACTATGTTCTGTGGAAGGCACTAGAAGTGCTAACATCAGGTCAAGACTCATGTAAAACAATACAGTAATGGGCAAATAGTTCAGCTTATATCTGTCTATCAATATACATGATGCTTTTGTGAATAATTGAGCAGGTTTGAGGGCAGGGTGTTGTATTTTCAGTTTTTGTAATGTTTTTAGTGACATGGTTTTAATCAAGACTGATGAGCAGTGGTGAAGGGGGCCCTCTGTGCTGTACTCTCATGTTGCTTCCAGCTGAGAGAGGAAGAAATGGACTATGGCCAGACAGAAAAGCTGAAATAACCGTTGCTTCCTTTCAGCCCCACCTGTGTCTGTAGATGTGTTACTCAGCAGCACCTGTATCAGCTCTTGTAGAAATTAACCTCACTTTATCTGGGAAATGAAATTCATCTTGGGAAGCCGCTCTGTTAGCAGAAATCTACCTTTGAAGACAAAATTGTGAATACCGTTTTTTACCTTTGATGGCTTTTTTTTTTTTTAATCCTTTGTACTGATTCATCCCTCAGTGCTCTCTGATTCTGGTAGCACTGACTTTTTCCATAGCCTCCTCCAAATATTGAACTATGAAAAATTAAGCAATGAAAGTGGAACGATAGCTGTGAGTGAGGATGATCTCTGCAGCCCTTTTGTTTCGTCTCTGTTGAGGTGAACATGTCAACAACTGTCAGCAATGATGCTTATTCCTCCTGCAGCAATGTGATGGATTGATATGTGTACCAAAATATGTTACAAATTGAAATAAAATATGCATTTTTTCATAATTTATCAGCATTATGATGGCACAAAAAAGCCAGTCTTATGAATAATACAGAGCTCTGCAGCGGGCATTTTGTACTGTAGGTAATAAATGCAACGTCTCTCCTAGACTACCAGGAGAGTTGTAAAGCAGAATGCATTAGTTCTGCTTTGTGATAATAAATCATTTTAGTTTGTCAGAAGGCTCTGGCTAACTTTTACTCCTGAGGTATGAAAGAATGCAGTGCCATACGGCTCTGGATGGTTTCTGAAGTGTTTAGGCTGGCTCTGAATCTCCTGGGTAATGTTTTGAGTGAGCGATATGGTTAGATAACAAGTGGCAGTATTTCTCAGGTATCGATGTTGTGATGCCTCCCGTTGTTTTATTGCCTAGAGTGGCTGATTTCATCCTAATTGGAACTGTAGCTCTTCTCTGATGTTTTGTGTCTCTATTTGCAATATGCCTCCATGTCTCTCTGAAGAGGTGTGCGAGAACGCTGAGTGACAAGCTGCTCTGGTGCTTGAGCATCTTTTGGAGGCGGCAAAGAATTCAATTACGCTTTTGTTGTCATTTTACACACCTAACTGCTGGTTTAGACAGTCATGGTAAAAAGCTGTCTTTCCCAAGCTTCCGTGCATATTAGCCAATCGTTGCTGCAAACAGCCCAGATGATGGCAACACAGAGTAGGTGGAAGCAGATTTGGGCTGATTATGCAGGATAAGAGAAAAAACTACATATGTAGGCTTCACTAAAATATGCGAGTTATCTCAGGTTCTTTAATTTCAGTTTAATTTTCAGAGCATTATGTGTTGTGGTGTTCTTAGGAAAGATAGTCGAATCTTTCTAATCTATACTTTCCTAATTTGCACAATTAATTATTTAGATTTAAAAAGATAGTCTTCCTACTTTCTAGCAAGATTAAACAGCAGGAAGTATAGTGAAACGTCATTAATAAGCTTTCTCATCTGTACAAAATATGCTACGGTGTGTATACAGCATGTTTTGAGGTATTATTAAAGAAAAATTAAACTACATTTATCTAAACTGCCTAATATTATGTGGAGTGTTATTATAGTCCCTCTTATTTTGCATGCTTCCTGCTTGAAGAAACCTTTATGAGTTACTGACTCTTTTTTTGTTGTATTTACAAAGTTTTAATGGACTTTAATATCCCAAGTCATTAGAAGACCAGTTCTGTATTACTGGCTACACCTTGCACTGTTTTTGTAGGAGCTGATACGTATGAGGATCTGGAGACACCCCGAATAAAGTTCACGTTGTATAGGAGCAGCCCACGAGCTGTTGCAGATGCTCACTTCTGCTGTTGGCACTCTCTGACCACAACCTCCTTTCCTTTTTCTTGTCTTTGGCGAAAGGGAGCGAGATCTTCCATCTGCAAACTGTAGTGTGCTTTGGCAATGGCAGGGCTGGGTTTCCAGAGTTGCCTGTTCCATTTTTCGTCGTCCTTGGATAAGTCCTTTCATAGAATATGATTCTCCATGCGATTCTTGCATAGTTTGCTTTGGAGACAATGGTACCAAGCCCAAAGAATGGTTTTACACGTCATTGCTGCTGCTGCATGCCTGGGATGCTGCTGGGGGTCAGTGGCACCTGATACCTGTGTGGTGGCCAGTGGCACTTGAGGGGGACCCGGTTGTGTGTCTGGCCCTGTGTCTGGTGCCACACAGGCACTGTCACTGCTCAGTTGTCAACAGAGACAACAGGGAGCCTCTGCACGGGCTGCACAGAGCGTTGGCTCTTCCTGCTCCCTGTAGAGCGCAGGAGAGGCCAGGACCTCCATGTGGGTACCTGGAGACTTCGTGACTCATTTTGCCTTGCCCATCATACCCCAGGTGCTTCCCTGATGTAGGGTGCATCTGTGTACCTGGTGTACTCGTCTATGTGTATGACCTGTGCAACTGAGCGTGTGGGAGTAACTCGCGAGTTTTTTTTCTGTGAGTTGGTACCATTGAACGCGCTGCTCTGTATTCTGGCCTGTCTACTGAAATCACATTGCCCAGTCCTCAGCTGACGTTTTGCCCAGAAGGCTTTTTGGCTCTTGAGTTATGTCCCTTTAGAATAATTGTTCTGTTCTTACAGACCTCTGGATGCTGTAATCAGTCTCATATTTGTGGTTGCTGATCTGTAAACCTTCCAGCTTCAAATAATTTAGTGATATTTTACTCTGGAATTGTTCATAGAATGTATTGTGCACTTTAAAGAACAGCAGTATTATTAAAAAGATTCTTTAGCAAACTAAGTTTTAATGTGATTACTCAATGTTGTGACTAATGGTCTTTCTCTTGTTCAGAAATTAGATAATAATAAGCAGTTCCATTAGTGTATTTAACAAACAACAGTGTACGTTGTCTTACAGAAAAGCGAACGAAATAGAGGTTTTTTCTTTTAAAACAGTGGTGTGCTGTAACGTTTACTTTGCCTTTCACTGTTTTCCATTTTAGCAGTGTGTTTTTATTCATGTATTTTTTTTTCAACTTACCCCACAGTCACTGGCTGTTCACCACAGTCCTAGATTGCAATTTTATTTGGTTTTTGGGAGCCACGTGCCTAAACTGAAGTTCTTAGTTCTGAATAGTCAATGTAGTTTTCAAAGGAGAATGTAATGGAATCAATGAAATGTTGTAGTCCATCTTGTCTGGTAACAGTAAATGAAGAATTTGCAGAACAAGCTTTGTTAGTTCTTGATGTGTATGGCTTTCTCTGAAAAGAAAGGGAAGCTGATGTGAAGAAAAACAAAGTAAATGACATTGCAAATCTTAGTGAACAGTAACAGTCAATTATAATTTCCTTTTACTTGGGAAAATATCACTAACGCCTCAAGACTCTCTGAACAATCCTATCTTTTATTTTGATTTATTCTCAGTCCAAATAAACACCAATTTCCTTGTTACTGGAAATGGGAATTTGTGAAAGAACGCTGTATTTGGGTTGGTTAAAAGAACTGCTGGGGCCAGGTCTCTGTCTCTTTCAGCAGTCTGGCGTGCTCAGTCCAGCATGCAGAGGTGCTTGTTGGTAGAGCCTGTATGTCTGGTGGCAACGCTGTGGTCCTACCTGCCCCTGCTGGTTCGCTACACGATCACAGCATCACTGAGCTGTCTTTGAAGCAGTCATTCCCTTCCTTAGAAACTTCTGCCATGTTATTTTGCTCGACAGTTTCTGATTTTCGTTTTTGGGATACCTTTTAATGCATTCTGTATAGCGAACGCATTTTGAAGTCTTTGGTTACGGCTGTGGGCTTTTGGTGAAACAAGAATGGATCTTTTAAATCAGGCTGACTTTATCATAACACATCACAAAGTGTAAGAAATGCTTCATTCCTGCCAGAAAGAAGTTGCTTTGGAAATTACAGGAGAATGTGACATAGACTATTTGATCTAATGGCTGAATGTGCTTGCAGCAAAACGTGATATAGACTCTGTTCTTTGATCTCATTTGTCCTCTTAAAACTCATTTCTCGAGTGTTTCGTGTCTGTCTGTTCATTTTGTGTGTCATACAGAGTAATGCAGTGCTGCAAAAGTGAAGCCAGTATCATAAGTTTTAATGCTGAAAACTGAAGCTGCAGAGCATTAACACAAGTGAGCAGCTTTATCACAGACAGACCTGTTCTTACAGGTGCTCTATAAAGCTGTTACGGAGGATAAAACACCTGGAATCTTCAGATCAGAGTTTGAATAGTTTGGCACTTGGACACATTTGGTTTTTCCTGACGTCTGTATGCCATTTCAGCTTGCCTTTGTCGGATCATAAATACTGTACTTGCTATATGTAGTCTTCATGATAAAACACAATGCAAGAGGGAAGGAATAAGCACAAATGAAAACAGGGTCTTTCTGTACGTCTCCCTAAGACATCAGGTGTATCTGTTGTCACTGATGAGATTTTTGATCCCAGGAACTGCATTGATACATTTACTGGCAGAAGCTCCCTTGAAAGCGGAGGAAATTACACCACCTCAAATTTAAGAATATCGTAGCATCAGGAGAAGTACTGCCTGGTGGAAAGTTGAGGACAGGGGTTCAAAGAAAAGCATCCAAATACATGCTAAGCTTTTATGAGTATATGGTCTGATGTAAATGGAAGAAATCACTAAAATCGTACTGAAGGTTTCTGTTTATGCTTTGTGGGTGAAAGGAGAAGGAAGAGGCATCAGGCAAGGGGGCTGGAGACAAGGAGCTAGATTAGATTGTGTGAGGTGAAAGAGAAGAACAGGTTTAAGTTGAAGTGAGAAAGAAAGAAGGCCAGGAGCAGATACATAAAGAAAATAAGTAGTAGTGAGAAACAAGAGGGAACTGAGGAGGGTGCAGAGCATGCATGAGACATGGGAGCTGGGCTTAGCCCCATTACACTGGGGGCTGCTGCTCTCTCCTGCCCGGTGTTGCATGAAGGATGTTGAGACAGGTTCACACACACAGAGCTTTCTTCACAGGACCCATAGCTGATGAGATGCACTAGCTCTCAGCAATAAAAGTTACTTTGTGAAAAAAATAGGAGAGCAAAGAGAAAGGAAACTGTCGCCAGTGGCCAGCTGTACAGAGCAGAGGCAGGGTCCCTGGATCAGCATCTTCCCCTCTTGGGAAGGGTGTGGAGCAGGAGTCAAGAGACCTGTGCAGAAACAGTGGATAATTTTGACTTTTTCAGAGACTAACGGCAATTCAAAGGACACGGCCTGTAATTCTTGACTCTAATGAGAAGATTTTTATTGGCAACCGTGTGTACCAGCTCACCAGAGCTGAATTTGGGTTCTTTGTGTGCTCTTCTTCCTCTGTCACATAGTGCCGCAGCAGGGCTGCATTCCCCCATGATGTAAGACAATCTGACATCATCCCCTGATGCTGATGTCATGTTTGTATTTTTGGAGGTGGTAAAAATGCTTTTCATCTTACTCACTGCGTTGTGGCATCACTCTTCAGGGCTTCCTCCCTGTCTGGGGTTCTAGGAGAAGTTTCTTCTCCATATGGCTGTCATTTAGTAAATATTTACTATTTAAACTTGATTTCGGAGTGATTTTATGGAAACAAGTCTGTCTATAGATACCATTTTAAATGGTTTCAAAGTAATTTCAGAGCATAACAAAAATGATGAATACAGAACTTCAATGTTACAAAATCTGCCTCACAACTTGCCTTTCTCTCAGCTGAGTTGTAAGTCTTGGCTCTGACAGTGACAAATCCCTACTTCTGACTTACTGCTATTTATTTTCCTTTGGTCAGAATTGTTTGGTTTATGACATTTTTTTCCCCTTGAAATTTTATGCTTAAGACTTCCATACAAGTTACCTGATACGACTATTTACATGAGGAAGAGTGCCTAGAACTGTAAAACACAAATGCAGAAATAAGGATATGCAGCACAATGTGTCAGAAGAGTACTCTTTCATAAGCACTTGCTTTGCACTGGAGCAGACTGAGAGGAATCACACATTATATGAGCAAAAGAAGTTTTTTCTAATCCCTAAACACTTCTAAATCTTCAGCAGGAGTGTGATTCTGTATAGCAACATATAATTAGAATCAAACTTAAATAGGAAGTCCATGGACTACTTCCCAAATTACATGTATGGTTGCAAGACTGCATTTGGGGTTATTCTTTCAGTGGTATTTGCAAATAGCTATTTGAAGGTTTAACCTCTTTTAAGTGCAAGTACGTCAACACTTAAAGACTTGGCCTCTTTCATCTGCAAGCAAGTTGACAGCTTATAGTCCATGATGAGTCTGTTCCATGTGGTGATGGCGGTACAGAGAAATGGCTCCACCAGGTCCAAGATGGTTCTTGAAATTGTTGTTACAATTGATTGTTATGATATTTTGGGTCCAAACTCAATAAGAACAACAGACTTCGTTAGTTTTTAAAAACATTGTATTCCCTCTGCTGGTAGTTTACCACTTCCTTCTTTTCTCATTATTGTATCCAGTGTATTTACTGAAGATGAGAATTAAATCACTACACAACTGAAGTACGTATTTGGATTTCACTCTGAAGTAACGTGCAACACTGGATGGTTTCTGACTGATAGGTAAAAGAAGGTCAACTTATAGGGAAGAATCATTAAAATAAGTTTTGCCTTTGAGTTTTCTGGATTCCCATGCAGAAGGAGCTTTCTGGAAAGAAAAAAAATTTAACAGTATGTTTATACGCTCACTGCTACAATTCAGTTTTCAAATGTTACTTAACAGTTCTTATAAAGAATCATTAATTACCCCCAGTCCTCTTTTCAAATACACTTCTTTTGGTAAAGCCACTTTTAAAGTCTTCAGAATTATTTCAAGATATGTAAATGTATCATATCACAAAAAAGCTTACCCTGTAACTTTATAATTAATTTCTGCGGCCAGTTGTTTTGTTCTTTTTTTTTCTCCTGCTTCCAGTTTCTCTGTGTTCTCTTGCTCTGAATTCTCCAAACACCTACAGCACTTCCTTTGTGAAAACACAGTGACCCAGCAGTCACAGCAATATTGTGTGTAAGTAGGAGGTAACAGGAATTTCTTAAAAGCTTTTCACAATGTGATACCCTTAGCAATGGAGCATTATTATTTATTTTGTGTTTTGATAATAGAACTTTCTTTGGCTAAAAACCAAAGTATTTTGTCCTAAATTTCTGTGCAAGTATGTTGAAGTAACTCTGTGCCCAAGGGATTAATTCGTTGTAGTTTACACAGTGTGGAGATTTGGAAATGAAGAATAGCAGAAAGCATTGTTACAAAAAGGACAATTTTCCACTTAAGACATATGGCAAGTATGGACTGAACTTGTTACCGTTTCATTTGGCGAGTAAAACACAGTCTGTCACTTAACTATTGTTTGTATTAGAGAAATGCACTGTTCTGTGAAGCACCTTTTCACATAAGACTTTCATACATTTTCTATTTTTGTGTGGAAAAAAGAGTTATACCATGGCACATGCTATATGTGTAAGAATCCTTCATTCTGAATCATCTGGTCATAGCTCCAATGTGGATGTAGGGTGCTGAAAGTGTTCAGCTGGCTCTTCTGTTTAAACTTCCTGGTTGTCCTGTTATCCAACCTATTCTCTGTTAGGAGCTCATTTGTGCCTTCATGGTATTTTGTTTTCTGCCAGGCCTGCAGCTGTTGAAGTTGGGCTTGTAATGGCAGGAGTTCAAACTTGGAGATTTATTTCTGGAACACAAAAACCTCTTTTAACAGTGCTCAGCATGGACAGGGAGCAGTCATTCAGTGGATCTGTTACTAATGCCTACATAGCCATTGTGAACATTTCTGCTTAGCCTGGTCCAGCACAGCCAGTTCAGTTCAAATGGTTCAATTCTGCAAGGTAGCCATAGCTGTAACTGCTCACCTCCTCTGTGCAGAGATGGGGGAACGTTCTTGGTCTTGAAAGGTCGTGGGAGGAGAAGCTCTGCATGCCCAAGTTCCAGCTCCAAAGGGCTAACCGAATAAGGACATAGATGATTTCTGGGAATGTAATGAATAAAAAGAATGCATAATTTTGAAGGTCATGGTCTCTAACTTTTTTTTTTTTAAACTATGCCCATTAGCAGTATTTATCTGATTCTGTGTTGTTCTGTTGGATTGGCAAGTCAGCCATGCATAAGGTCAGCAGTTTTTATTGTTAAAGACCATTTAGGAGATCTTATTTATTGATATCTTGCATAATTTATATTTTCCATCTCCAGATAGTAGTAACACAGTGTAATAGATAATATTGGTTTCTAATGGTGTACTGAATGGGGAATGTGCAGAACAATGGGTTGATATTATGTTAGTAAGCATAATGGCTGGTTGTGTATCTTCCTTTAATCGTTGAGCTGTTTGTTGTGACCCACTGCTGACCTCTTTAAGAACAATTTCCTTTCCATGTACGTACAGTTAGGTGGTCTAATACCTTTCCTAGATAATTATGCCACATGTAGGCGGTGTCCATGCCAGGAGGATCAATGAATTGTTACTTGACGGTTTCCAAAACCAGCAATCAGTTTCTAGTGATCTTTTACAATTAGAATGGGTCTGTAACTGGAATAGGAGCTCTAGAAAATGTCTAACTAAAATAAAAATCTATCATACGCACCTTGTTATATGCAGCATTTGCCTTGGAAACCTATTGGTGTTTTCCCCAGTTTTCATAGTGATTATTATGATATCTTTGAGAACAACCATACAGAAAGATTCCTTAAGCCAGGTGCTGTATGGGGGGTTGGGGGGTGGAGGACACAACAAAAAAGTGCCAGAGCCTGTGAAGAGTTGCCTTGAGCCCATACCTTAATTTCATAAGATATTTTCAGAGATATCTATATTTTCTCAGCTAGATGCCATTAAAAACATAGAATTTAATATGTTATGTCTCAGATGTTTTGTCAAATTCTCACCATCCACATTAGTAGTCCTATTCACAGAATTACAGAGTGGTAGGGTTTGGAAGGGATCTTTGGGGATCATCTAGTCCAACCCCCCTGCCAAAGCAGGGTCATCCAGAGCAGGTTGCACAGGGCCTTGTCCAGGCAGGTCTTGAATATCTCCAGAGAAGGAGACTCCACAACTCCTCTGGGCAGCCTGTTCCAGTGCTCCGTCACCCTCAGAGGGAAGAAATTCTTCCTTGTGTTCAGCTTGAACTTCCTGTGCTTCTGTGCCCGTTGCCCCGTGTCTTGTTGCTGGCCATTACTGAAAAGAGTCTGGCCCCATCCTTTTGACTTCCACCCTTGAGATATTTGTAAGCATTTATAAGGTCCCCTCTCAGCCTTCTCTTCTCCAGGCTAAACAAGCCCAGCTCCCTCAGCCTTTCCTCATAGAAGAGATGCTCCAGTTCCCTAATCATCTTCGTAGCCCTCCGCTGGACTCTCTCCAGTAGTTCCTTGTCTTGCATGAACTGGGGAGCCCAGAGGTGGACTCAGTACTCCAGATGGAGCCTCGCTAGGGCAGAGGGGAAGGAGAACCTCCCTCGACCTGCTGGCCACACTCTTCTTAATGCACCCCAGGATCCCATTGGGCTTCTTGGCAACCAGGGCACACTGCTGGCTCATGGTTAACCTGTTGTCCACCAGGACACCCAGGTCCCTCTCCACAGAGCTGCTCTGCAGCAGGTCCGCCCCAAGCCTGTACTGGTGCATGAGGTTGTTCTTCCCCAGGTGCAGGACCCTGCACTTGCCCTTGTTGAACTTCATCAGGTTCCTCTCTGCACAACTCTGCAGCCTATCCAGGTCACGCTGAATGGCAGCACAGCTTTCCAGTGTATCAGCTACTCCTCCCAGTTTTGTGTCATCAGCAAACTTGCTGAGGGTACATTGTAACTCTTCATCCAGGTCATTGATGAAGCAGTTGAACAAGACTGGGCTGAGTACCGACCCCTGAGGAACCCCACTATTGATGTGATTTGGTCCAAACTGATGTCATTTTGAACCCTTGTTTCTTGATTATCTTCCATAACCGCTCTTAGAAAGTCTCAAAGCAGAATGGACATATCTGCTCCAGACAAAACATTCAAAACGGTAGGAGCTGGGCTATGCAGGTTACCAAACAGAGTCTGCTTTTCTGTGTACTGAGAAGGGAAGGTTTGGCAAAAACTGATTTGAATACATTGAAGTGCCTGAAGGACTGCAGTTTATTTGGACTATTTTGTGCCTGCCTTTAAATGTTGGCTTTCTGCTCACCCATGAAGTAGATGAATCTTGAAAACATATTTCTTCCCTTCCTGTTCCTGATGGCAAAAGGAAATTTAGAAGGAAACGGCTGTTGTGACATTTCCTGTTCTGAAAGTCAAAGCTAGGAGAGAAAAGCACACCCATCTGCATTAACATCCCACTTGAGGAAAGATGTGTCTTGCACGTTCATGTCTGGCTGCTTCGGTATCAGTATTTCTGTAGGTCAGGCAAACACAGTGATGGCAAAACCACACACATGCAAAAAAACATAGTGCTACCGCTAAGATGGTTACTATTCATATTTCTTTGGGATTAGATCATTCTTTCTTCATAGCTATTGCAGTATCTGAATAGGGTCCTGCACAGTGGAATATATACAACTTATTGACATGTTTGTAATCTGTCTTCTGACTGTTTTTTGTCTGTCTTGTGTTGATTTTCACTGTGTTATATGCATGGTCACAACTTGTGACAAGGTCTAAGGATTGCCAGTTTTTCCTCTCTGGTCTTCGACATCTAGCTGGTTGTGTTCGGATTTTGTGTTCGTGTGGTTCTTGGCCATACCTGCTCAACTAGGACTTGGTAGGCAGAATGGGTAAAACTGTCCACCAACTGACTGTTAAAACAGACCAAATAATGCCCTCTTTTCCCCCAAGATCCAAAAGGCAATCGTATTCACAGTGAGAGGTGAAACACAAGATGCTGAATATGGATTTACAGTGGTTTAGTTGAACTAGTTTATTTAAACAGGTAAAAATTTGTGTGTAGATGTAGCCTTCGTAAAATGCAATGTTTTATTTCGTATCTGGAGGAATTTACCTTTCTGTCTGCTCCTGTTTATTTTGAAAACTGGTCCCTGGATGCATTGAGAGATCATTACGTGATTATGTGCCTTCAGCTTATACTTCCAGTTTCACTGATGCTGACATGAAGTAGATAAAACGGACGCTTTTCTTTTTCCCTGTATGCACCGGTGGTTGTCTAGATGGACGTTTTCACTTTTGTGTAGAATGCAGAGAATGATCAAAATTACCCATATTCCTTTATATCTTACAGTTAATGAATTACCCGCATCATGCCTGTTGGTACACCTACAGGAAAACCTTCATTTCTTAATCAATTTGTTTTCTACATCATTAATGTTGTTTGCCACCTTTTGCGCTCTTTAATATTTGCTACTAAGGCAGTAGACAGCTGATTGTTATTTTTATCAGGTCGCTTCTGCTCTCCTCTTAACTATGACCTTGAATGCAAGCATTCAAACTCTATGTTGGTTAAAGCAATAGAAGCTTGAATTAGTCCGGCTTTTGCTAATGCCCTGCTAAGTACTTAACCAAGTCAATCTAGAGATTGCTTGATAACTCAAATTGTATTCTGGAGAATGTGTGGGACTGAAAGATCATATCTTGTTGACTGTAACTACACACAAAGCAAAATCATGAATCTTTACTGGATCTAGATTATTTTTTGGGTGTATTATCAAGTACACTGTGATGTTGGATCAGGCCAAGCCATATTCAAAGTTTAACAAAAAATTAAAGTGAAGACAGCATTACACTGTAAATGCACATACTTAAGGGTATATGTGAATATGACACAGGACGCAACTGGATTTTAATTACATGAACTGTCTGTCTGCTGATTTATATTCTCAGTTCTCATGACCTCTGTGCCCATGGCAGGGGGGTTGGAACGAGATGATCTCTAAGTTCCCTTCCAACCCAAACCATTCTGTGGTTTTTAAGCTGCATGTAACTATTTATGAAGATAATATTACTTGATATTGACCTTGGAATGTATTTTTGCAGTACTATGGGACACATTTCAAATGTAAATCTAAAATTTACCTATCTGCTTATATCTCTGAAGGCGGTGATAGGACAGCAGAGCTGCACAGGCTCACTTTGAGTAGTTGCGTTTAAAATGTTAACCAAATCAGTTCTCCAGCTGCCAGCCCATGAAATTATATGACAAAACCACTTAAAACATTGAAAGAGAATGAACTGCAATTTTAAAATACAGTATATTTTTTTACTTCTGTATGAAAGGAGGTCAGAGGGTTTTGCTGTGACCTCGAATTCAGAATACAAAGCGTCTGGTTTGATGGATGAAGCATGTGGGTGCAGAGATTTGCTCATAAAAGGCATGTTGAAGGCAGGACCTAGCTGAGCTGCATGTATGAACAGCATTACTTGCTGTACTGTAATCTCTGCAGTAAAAGTCAGTATGACTTCAAATCCAAAAACAGTGCCCTGAAATAATATTGATATGACTGAAAACAGAAGCCGCTGAAGACAGGGACAGAGGCAGATTGTTTGGATGAAAACTTCACAGACTTGAAACATTTTTTGTGGGAGAAAAGAAAATAGACCTCAGAAGTGTGTCGTAAAAGCTCCAGAGAATTACCCCTAAAAATCACCTTTTAAATTATGTTTCATCGCATTTCAGTGAAGGTAACAATCAGCTAGAGGTTTATTGATTTATTGTCCAATTTCAACTAAGTCAGAAAATAGTGGGATATTGTGGCAGCTGTCATAAGTGCATGAAGTCCTTTCCCTCAGTTCCTTGTTCTTCAGTATGTATCAATACTCCATTTTAAAACAACCCTGATGGTAGGAAACCCCTCTCCCCCTTCCCTGTAAAGAAGAATGTTCGTCTGGCAGGTGAGCTGCTGCTCTTCACATGTGGCTAGCACAAGGTCAGTTTTCTGAGCTGTTTGCTCGGAGTACGTTTTCATCCATCGCTGAACAGATAAACACCCTAATGTTTCACTATCAACATTTTTATTGTCTGAATGCAGGAATTTAACATAGGTATTTCCATCTGAAAAAAAATAAACAGTGCAATGCATGAGCATTTTGCCATAAGCTTTCACATAAATTTTACAGAAGAGTTCCTTCTAGAAGCTCCAATCTGATACCCATAAATGAAAGCCTTTTGTTTAAGTGTAAAGTGAATAGAGAGTTGCTGCAAGCTTCATTTAATTTCCTTGCTGACTTTATACTTATTCGCTGTTGAAGGATTTTTGTATATTTTCTTTTGATCCTGCAGTCAAGTCTATTCATGAATTCTTAATGCAGCCCAAACCCACAACTCTCTCTCTCTTCCAGCTAGATTTAACAAGTTGCCACTGTGCTCTCTGGTATGCTCTTGTGCTTAGACAGTGACCCTTTGGAGCTAAAATGGAATACTGAATTAGCAGTAATTCAGAGATGCACATACAAATGTGACTTCTGTTATCTTGCTTGTTTTTCGCTGGCTTGCGGGGGTGCTGTGAAACCAACTGAAACCAGGACACCATAGATACATGACACTGTTCTTACTTCTGTGAGGTATTAGGATATGAAAGCCCAGAAGAGGGCTGAAGAGTTTAGCTCATTTAGGTGTCTCTGTTTCAAGGTAGGAGGAGACCCATCCCCATCCTTGACAGATATGATGTAATCTGGGAACCCTCCTGGGATGTCATTTTCCCTTTCTCACTAGACAGAAAAGCATTGGAAAGAGTGGTTATTACAGCTGTGGGTTTGGGTTTTTCCCCCCAAACCCATCCCAAAAATTGCAGATGAAGCTGATCGCAAGTTGCGGTAGGATCAGTGAACACAGAAAACAATTAATTGTCAGCAGTCTGTAACAATTTCATATACTGGAAGACTACTATTGTCTGTCATCTTTTTCTGATAAAATGCTATCCCCTCAGACTTTTTATAGTGTTGGTGTCTGGCCAGTTGTTCCCAAGATATTTGTGTGCATGTGCGTTTGTCCATTTCATCAAGGTAGTTCTAATTTTTGAAGTTGTTCCTAAAATTGAATAAAACTCAGTAACATCTGTGAGTTTTATACACATACAAACTATTCTGTCATCCAGTCCATTCATGGAAATGGCAGATGTTCCAGGACCCGAGACACGTCCTCGCAGATCTCCTTGATACCTTTTCTCAGCTTGATGGAGAACAACTGATAACTATCTTTTAAATTGTGTGCAATTCGATTTTGACCATATTTCCCTCTTCTGCTTCTTGGAATGTCACGAGTGACAGCATCAACGGCTTTAGAGAAGTGAGGCTGTATCACATCTACTGCCTGTCCCTTATCCCCTAGACCAGTTGGTCTGTCAGAGAAGGAAATGAGATTGGTCTGAGTGATTTCTTCTTGGAAAATCCATGTTGTCTATTCCTTATCACATTATTATCCTTAAGGTCTTTAAAAAATGATTGTTTAGTAATTTGTTTCAGTATCTCTCCAGTTATTGAAAGTCGGGTGACTGCTTTTCACTTCTTTCTGACTGCTTTTTCCATTTGTAAGGACAGGTGCTGTGTTTGCACTCCTGTCTCAAAGTTCTTCATTCTGTGTAAATTCTCAGTGAATTTCAGTTAGTTCATTATATACTGTACAGTGACCATCACCAGGCCTTGCCAACATTAGAGCATCTAGCTTACTAATATATTCTTTGACTTTTTTTTTTGTTCCTCATGGCAATACAAAATCTGTAGCAGTATGTTGTTGTTTTCTTCTGTTGTGCCAGTGATCTACTTCCTGTTTTGAAGGGGGGGG
>Ga0065711_1038315_pt1 | contig 18909 bp, 12 predicted proteins | sample Hoacrofraction12_FD_59098 | JGI IMG/M metagenome (GOLD analysis project Ga0065711, IMG submission 59098) | Hoatzin crop microbial communities from Cojedes, Venezuela - Epithelial fraction 12 v2 (version 2) | ecosystem: Host-associated > Birds > Digestive system > Esophagus > Crop | place... | reverse complement strand
GCATGGGGTTGTTCCTCCCCAGGTGCAGGACCCTGCATTTGGCTTTGTTGAACCTCATCAGGTTCCTCTCTGCCCAGCTTTCCAGCCTATCCAGGTCACGCTGAATGGCAGCACAGCCTTCTGGTGTATCCACCACTCCTCCCAGTTTGGTGTCATCAGCAAACTTGCTGAGGGTACATTCTAACTCTTCATTTTGCAGGTCCTGAGATTTCTGTTCTCTGGCTGAATGATCTGTTGGAAAGAGGCGAGAATCACCCCGTAGAAGTCTGGAAGCAAGGGAGAAAGCAAAACTTAAATGTGACTAAAAGCCTGCGGCTCATGCCACAGAGGCTGAGGTCTCAATCTCCACTTACAAGCCACCTCCTGGACGTGATTTGTAATGGTAAATTCTGTCTTAGTTGAAGTGTTCTGCTGCTGGCACTTTTGACAGTAAAAGGAAAATCCACTGTATATTTGTTTGGATTTAATGGAGTTTCCTCAGTAGAAGTCTACATTTTTATGGAAAGAAAAAACACACAGAGCCTTTTGAGATTTACTCTGTGAACTTCAAATTTTAAAAAGGGCTAAAACATGTCTCTCTGTGTGTATGAATATATAAGTACACACTCACACAGATATTTACATATATACATATGCATAATAATACAATAATGCATATAAAAACAAGCTTGTAGATACACAAATACACACGCTTAGCAGCATATGAGTTTACAGCTCTGACCATGAAGCACACCCACCTACGGCCTTTTTATCTCTCCCAGTACCTTTGCTTTCCCTTCCTCTGCAGGTTACGCAGCAGCATCGTACTTTACTGAGACGCTTGTTCAGTTTCTGTATGCAGAACCTGAAAGGTAAGACATGAAGATAACTGGTGACGCCCTGATACTGCTGGGTGAGCTTTGCGAGTCTGACTCCGAACAATGAAGTGGAATGGCAGCCAGCCACGAGGGCGTGTGGGCAGAGCCCTGACCCAGGCAAGGTGCAGAACAGGTGGTTAGTGGGAAGGACTTACCTGTGTCCTTACTTCAGTATTAATTTTTCTTAGCTAAACAAAAAAAACCAGTATCCTTGTAATGTAATTCTTTCACATTAACTGGTGAGGCTATAGAAATCAGAGAAGTGGATCAAATACATTTCATGAGAAGTCAGTGTGAAAAAAAGGAAAGCTGCAAGTGAACATCTCTATATTTTGGACTATGATTTTCTAGTGTAAGCAGTCCTTCTACAGTCATCTCACGCTACTTTGCACCACAGAAGTTCTATATATTTTTCTTTCTGATTTTTCCTCATTTCTACCCCTTTGTTTCAATGCATGTGCTGTGTGAAAGGACTTCGCAGAACAATCAGTACCCCAAACCTGGTGGACATCAGAGCGCCCATACTCCTGTTGAGAGCCTGAGTCTGGCATACAGTCATCGTCACACAGCTGGCAGGGTTTTAAATAGCAAGGGGGACAACAAAACCAGGTGGACTTCACTTGAGAGGAAGCAATAATTCATCTGTTCCTTTCATATCAGTCAAACTGAAGAGAGTGTTCAGAGCAGCTCTAGGAATTTTCAGTGCTGAGCCTTCCTTTGCCAAGAACTCAGGGATTGCTCAACGGCGACCATATGGTTAAACTCTCACCAAAAATCACGGATAAGCTGTAGCTCCCCTGAGAGGTAAAACCTCCATCAGAAGCAGAAAACATCCACCAAAACCAGGTGTCACAACCATCGGGTGCCATCAACGATGGAGTTAATTTTCTTCATAATAGCCTGGATAGTGCTGTGGTTTAATCTGGTGACAAGAGCAGTGCTGGTAACACAGCAACATCTTGGCTATTGCTGAACAGCACTTGCACAGTTCAAAACCTTCTCTGTTTCTGACTTTGCCCCCAAGTGAGTATGCTGGGGGTGGGCAAGGTGCTGGGAGGGAACACAGCTGGCACAACTGACCCGAATTGACCACAGGGATCTTTCATGCCGTCTAATGGTATGCTCAACAATTAAACTTGGGGGGATTTTTTCTGAAGTTGCTGTTGCTTGGGGACTGGCTGTCATCAGTCTGATGGTGGTGAGTGATTGCCTCTGCCTCATTTGGGGTGTCTTTTCTTTTTCTCCCCTTCACTGATTAAACTGACTTTATCTTGATGCATGTGTTTTCTTGCTTTTGCCCCTCTGATTCTCCTCCCCATCGCGTGAGCTGGGGAAAAGCGAGAGCAAGCAGCTGTGTGGTGCTTAGCTGCATGCCAGGGTTAACTCAATTCACCATCTCACGTCCACAGCTAGGCTAGAAATCCACCCTATTTGGGTATCCACAGGTAAGATGCTAAAGAGGTCTTGCAAGAAGTCTTCAGAAGACTTCAGAGATATGGGGCTGCTCTGCCAGGATCTTCATGATTCAGGCCTGACGTTACTATGTATGTCTCTTCATCGCAGCTAACACTCCTTCTCCTGTCACTGGCATGGAGTTGGACTGCAAGATAGGAACCTGTGTGTTTAAGCAGCAGTAAGTGCTTTATAGCAGAAGCAGGACAATCTTCAGGGGACCATCTATCAGTAGTCTTGATAGCTTTGAACTTCAACAGTCATGGCATGTGGTGCAGGTCCAGGGGACACCTGGTACAGCTGTGAGACAACCCTTCAATGGAAAAGATTTAGGCAATGCAGCTGAAGCGGTGGGTCCCAGCTACCTTTGCCCAGGTTGAAGCTGTGTTGCTTAGGCCAGTCAGCAGTACAAGGAGGAGCCATACCTGCCGCAGGGGTGGTTATGGATTGTGTTCATTGCATCTGAGTAGACCTTAAGAGAGGTGAGGAATTGAAAGATGGATATGGGGCTAAGCAGTGTTTGTGAGCAGCAGATGGCAGAAGTGGAAAACAAATGAGATGGAAATAAAGATATAGCAGGGAACTGTGAGAGCTGAAGGCCAGAATTTGTAGAAAAAAGTCCAGCTGAGCTGCCATGGTTTGCTCAGATGAATACACCCAATGGGGTCAACCGTAAATGCTCATCAGATCCTGCTGCAAAGGTGGCCTGAAAATCATCTCCAACTACCCAGATAGTCTTGGCCCTGGTGCTACAGATTAGGCATTTGCTGATCAGGATGCTGCTATGGAAATACCTAACTATGGGGTAGACCGATAATCCAGATGGTAGTTGGAAGCAGAGGGAATTATGATACCATGTCTCAGCAATCTGCCCTGTCACAATTTTCCTGTCGTATCTTAGAGAAGTCATGCATGATGCTGAAAGGGAAGCCCTGCCAGATCTTGCTACTACAGTTAACACAGATGGCAGATTTGGAGGCTAACCCAGTTACTGCTTGTCTTGTAACACAGGCAGGGCTGCAGGATACGGAACATCTCCATCTACACCTCCTTTGCCACGGCCTACTGTCCAGTCCACAATCCACCTTCATCAGAGACACTTCAGCTGAGATAGTCTGCCTCCCACCACCATGGCTAAGGTTCAAGGCTGAACAGAGACTTCAGTTGCTGGAAAAACTGCCCTTGGTTTAACCAGACCCATGATAGCAATGGTTGCAGTGCAAACAAGACAATGCCAGTGCAAAGCACTGTGGCTCTGCATCAGATCTCTGGGGCTGCAGATCAGGACACAGAGCTGAGCCAGGCTCCCGAAGCCATTTTGGGGAGATAAAGCTCTGGTTGCTCCCTGGGTCTCTTCAGAGCTCTGGGATGACACCAGGCACCCATCCGGATGTACAGGTGGGGTGGCACATACAGAGCACACCGGCGTAGGAGCCATGCTGAAGGAAAATCAGCCATGCTGATCTGCTGAAGGAAAAGTCCAGGCCAAAACAGCGATGGGGCTCCAAGCCCTTCAGTGCCTGATAGATCTGAGCCTCAGCAGGAATGCTGCAGGGAGAGGGACAACAGCTAGCAGCACCTTTGTCCAGTCAAGAAATAGACTGTGAGGAGAGCAGTCATCACGTTGTGTGGCAGGACATGGGCTTGGGCTGGAGGTGGAGAAGATGTGAACAGACCAGGTAGCCAGAATGGGGTGCTTTATGAAGCCTTGCCCTACATATCACCCATAACCTCTAAGTGACTGACTTGAAGCACAAATTTTAGTCCATAGGAGACAAAAATGTCACACGCCTCAAGCAAGGAACAGAAAGGCCACAGTGCATAAGAGACTAGCAGTGACCACAGAAGTACCACGTGGGACTGGATTCGATCCCTTCTGTTTCTCTGTACATGAGAACTACAAGACATCCAAGTACAGAACATGACCCCTCAGCTCCCAGATCATTTTTCCCAGCCTTGTATGTGTGTGCCACATGGTTAATGGCAATGCTCCAGCCAGCTCTGGCAGCAGCAAGAGTATTCTCCTGTTTCATGACTTGGCTTTTGTCTTTGCCAGTTCAAGTGAGACAGCTTCTGATTTCTAAGTTACTGTTGAGAAATATTGCTCAGCTGCATCATTGATATTTAGCCTATCAGGTATCATTTGGTATGTTTATTTTTACTATTACATTAGATACAGCATTTTGTATTTCATTTCCTTGATGTCCCTCATACACAGTCCAGGGAAAACTGAGCTGGATGGGAAGTCTCTTCTTGCACACTGTTTGACCATGGCTGATTTGCTAGGCAAATGTGGCTCAAAAAGAATGGCTTGAAATAAAAATTTCATCATAGTATTGTAGATAAGCAGAATCTAGACAACTGACCAAGAGTACAGAGCCACTTGTTTTCTGTGACCAAGTCACAGCAGCTCTTGCCAGACACTGCCAGGGCACAGTGAGGGACAGCTACTCCCTGAGGGATCAGAAGTCAAGTCAAGCAAGATAAAGCAGACAGCAAGGATGGAGCCTGGCCCAGTCCACCCAGAAAAGGAAAGCAGGGCAGGCCCAGGGCTAGTAGCCAGCATTGTACTAGAACATGTTCTTCTCTTGGAAAGAAGGGGTATGGTTTGTGTTTCAAAGCGTCCCTTTGATCAAGTAGTGCATGACCAGAATCATGTTAACATTCATCCTAAGCTTAGAGACAGAATATCTTGGCCATCTACACTATCCATTTAATCAAAGACAAATTCTCCTTCTTGAAGGAACAAAAGAAAGTTGGCAAAAGAAAGTAGCCTTAAGTCATCCTTAGGTGATGTGTGACCATATATGGATATAAGGAGTTAGGGTACTTCATCCAGGAAGACCACCAAGGATCACCAGAGACCCCTGAAAAGTAGGGAGACATGTGCAGAAGGGTCTGAAAAGGAGCCAAGAAGAATGACACCACGTAGTTGCACAAGTTACGTAGATTAAAATGAATATGTATTAGATAGATAGAATATGCATGAATTTAATGTATAAATGTAATGAAAAGCTGGCATTGGGTATGCTTGATTCGTGGAAAGTCCACCGAGTGCCCAGCCTGAATAAAACAATATCTCCCCTGAGTGTGTGAGAATTGGCTTATTGCACACCGGGTAAAAGAATCCGATTTTTGGACAACAGCGTCAACCAAGATTCCAGATTTTCAGGCAGGTTCATGCTGACAAGGCAGGGCCTAGGTCAAGCTGGGAAGTCAATCATCAGGTCCTGCGAGGGCAACCAAGGTCACATACAGACACAGTGATCACTGGACTGGTCCATAGAGATGAGACAGGTCTGAGACCAACCCAGAAAATCAGTTCACAGGTCAGGAAACAGATCAACAGGATCCATGGCTGGCCATGGGCATGGACATAGGCATGGGTGTGAAAAACGGAGACAAGCACATCTATGCCGTAGCTCAGGCAGAGACTAATGGTGCAGACCTGAGCTAAAACAGAGCTCTTGGACCATCTACGGGCAGTGTGTAAGCAGAAGCCCCAAGTGAGGGTGGTCGAGGCAACTGAGTTTTTTTAACAGCCTCAGGGTCCTCAGAGTCACAGACCACAGTAATTCCCTTCAGTTTTTATTGTGAAAATAATTTGAGGTTCTTGCTTGCCTGTGACATAGGCATGTCACAGCCTTGCTTTGGCCAAGAGCTGGGTACAATGCAAACAGGGGCTGACCGTGGTAAGCCATGGCCAACACGACAATGTAAGCAAGAACTAAGCATAATGAGCCTTGGCATGGATAGTGGATCAACAAGCAACAGAACTATCTTCAAAGCTGCTGGGAAGGTATACTGTGAAGTCATTTGATTGGCAGCCTGTGCCAACAACTACCTGCAAAAACATTCAGCAGCAGAGACTAAGGTGGAATACTTGGTCCACTTCATAAATTGAGCTTAGCGGTTTCACATTGTCTGTGTTTTTCTTCCCCCCATAATATCTTGTGTGATCAATTTGCTCCGCCTCTCTAAGACCAGCTTGAAAGCATCAGCTCCTGGATTTGTAAAATGTAAAGACCCATATCTAAACAAGAGGATACATCTACCAAAGTTGCTTAATTGATGAGAGCTGCCATTTTGTGAGTTACAGGTTGTCATCTCTTCATTTCCATAAGCCAGATTCTCTTTAGGCTAGACTGGTCCAAAACTCTGAGTAATTCTATTGACTACATTAAAAGATTAGCAATACAAATGAGAGAAGAATCAAGCCCAAACATAGCTTTAGAGTTTAATGACTAAAGTGAGTATAAGTCAATGAATATTTATCCTAGTCTTGCAAAAGTAATCTAACATCAGGAATAGGGGATGGAGAGAGGTTCTACTCCCAGGCACTCAGTATGGACAGCAGGGCTCGTGCCTCTGCGCAGTACAGAGCAGCAAACAACCAGACAGAGGAGCAAGCAATCCGGCTTGACTACTGCAAGGGATACAGCTGCATTCTTACAGTTCTTCGTGCAGCCTCATGTGCCTTGCTTTTCAAGGAGTTTCCAGTGGATACATCTAGTGGTGCAGTTCCAGGACGGCCTTATGGATAAAAATACTTTCTTACTCCTTTTAGCCAGCTGAGTGGAGTTGCCAAAATGCAATGACCATGGATACAGAAATTAGCATTCCACAGCCACACCACTTGGTGGAGGGAGGATTTGCTTCTGTTGAATGGAGCATCTGTGGATTTTCTAAGTTGCTCTTTTAAGATCAAGTGCTGCTGACACTTATAGCTCCCACTGAGCCAGTGGAAAATTCTCTAGGCTAGCACAGTCTTTCAAACACAGACAAGTGTTTCAGTGATTAATGATGAGACATAAGTATAGCAAGAACTGGCACTTACTGTGATTAGTTGGTCAGTTTAAAACAGAGACAAGTACTTATTTACATGGCAAGCTGTGAAATTTTGGAATCTCCTGCCCCAGTAAACTGTGGACACAGATGGCAGGACAGGGGCAAAACTGATCTGAGAAATTCATGGTAACAAGTCCAGAAACAGACACTAAGGGGAAGATGCAGGGTTCCCAGCCACTGTCACTGTTGGTATTGAGAAAGTGTGACTGGATCATAATGAACCAACAGACAGTGGCTAGCCTTGCCTGCTCTCCCTAAAAAGCATCTCCTCCTGCCACTACTAGATAAGTGTCTGGACTATGCTCTCTGCCCTGACGGGGCATTTTCTGTGCTTTTAGGTCCACTTTTGTTCCTCTTGCAGAATGAGGTAGGAGATAAGGTTGGACGAGAGGACAGCAAATCTCCAGAGATGTTCCTTTTGGCACCCTGATGTTCTCTTGCCAGAGATTAATTTTTTCAAGAGTCAAAGAAATAGTCTGTTTTCATCGAAATGCCTCAGTTGAAGTAAGTTACATTGAATTAATCAACTGTTCAGGTGCTAACTTGGCAGTCCTCTTTAACTGCCCTTTTCCCATCAGCCTGTGCACCACTGGGCCACATCAGAGGAAGAACAATGTTAGCAGAGTATTGGGCTTTGGACACTGTTCCCCATTCTGGCTGCTACCTGCCTCCATTTCCACATCCAGAAGTTTATTTTTGGGATATTTAGCACTGTCCAGCATACTCAAGACTCCCAGAAACTGGGGAATGTTAGCAACATTTTATGTTTGTTATCTTCTACACACAAGCAGTAAGGCAGCTGGCCATCTTCTGTGGGTGAAATCTCTTAGCAGAGGATCAGAGATAGCATTGGTCCATTACCTGATGAGGTTGGTCACCTCACAAATAGGGGTGTAGACAAAGCAGAGATGTTTAATACCTTCTTCGCCTCTGTCATTAACACAGATCATGGGTCCTGAGACTCTCGGAGCCCTTTGTTGGAAGACCATAACTGGGGGATGATAAACTGCCAGCCAACCATGAACTTGTTCGAGACTTGCTGCTCCAGCTGGAGGCACATAAATCTATGGGGCCCAATGGGATTCATCACAGGGTGCTGAAAGAGCTGGCCAATGTTACTGCGGGACCACTCCCCATTATTTTTCAGTGGTCTTGGGAGTCTGGAGAGGTAACAGTTGCCTGGAAGCTGGCAAATGTTGTCCCAGTTTCCAAGAAGGGTAAGAAGGAAGACCCTGGTAATTACAGGCCTGTCGGTCTCACTTCAGTGCCTGGTAAAATTATAGAGAAGTTTATTCTGAGGGTTACTGAAAAACACTTGAGAGACAACGCAGTCATTGGTTGTAGCCAGCACAGGCTCAAAAGGGGAAAGCCCTGCTTAACCAACTTAATTTCTTTTGCAACAAGGTCACCCATCTTTTGACCAAGGAAAGCAAGTAGATGTGGTGGTTTTGGATTTTATCAAAGCGTTTGATACTGTTTCTCCCAGTATCCTTCTGGATAAAATGTCCATCACACAGCTAGACAAGTCCACAGTACGTTGGGTGAGCAGTTGGCTGACAGGTTGGGCTCAAAGTAAATGGAGTTACATCAGGCTGGCAACCGGTCACCAGTGGGGTTCCCCACAGCTCAGTTTTAGGGCCAGTGCTCTTTAATGTTTTTATAAATGATTTAGAAGCAGGAATTGAATGTACATTAAGTAAGTTTGCTGGCGATACTAAACTAGGAGGAGCTGTGCACTCCCTCGAGGGCAGAGAGGTCTTACAGACAGATCTGGATAGACTCAAGAGCTGGGCAATCGCCAATGACATGAAATATAACAAGAGCAAGCACCGGATTCTCCACCTGGGACAGAGTAATCTTAGTGCTGACCTCCTCTCACTGGTGACTCAGGGCGAGTCCAGCATGGACATTAGGAAAAGGTTCTTCACTGAGACGGTGATCAGTCACTGGAAGAGGCTCCCCAGGGAAGTGGCCTCGGCATTAAGCCTGTCACAGTTTAAGGAGCAGCTGGACGATGCTTTTAGTCATATGGTTTAGTTTTAGGTAGTCCTGCCAGGAGCGGTGAGTTGGACTCGATGATCCTTAAGGGTCCCTTCCAGCTCAAGGTATTCTATGATTCTGTGATTCTATGAATGGAAGACCCTGAAATGGAAATAAAAATATAACATTTAGATCCTTTAACAATTGAATTTTGGACTTGGTGTGATTTGAAATGGATTTGGCAGCCCAGAATTCTTCTTTTCCACAGATGCCATATAAAATGGATTTCCCAGGTGTTCAGTGACTTACCTAGCCATAGATTTCTTTCACTCTGTTTCACTAAAAATAGCATTTGTCAGAAAACTCTAATACATTGAAATAAAAATGCTGCAGAACTTATATTAGTTTTGCTAGATTTTTTTTTGTACGCAGTCCTTCCAGGCCAAGGATGTGGACCTATTCATTCAAGCAGGTTGCCTTGTCTCCAGGAGCATAAACATTCAGCACCATTGGTGAACACACTCTTTGTTCTCTCTCCTGCCTTTCAGGAGGTCTGGCACAAATCAAAAAACAAAGGTTGGATTTTCCCAAGGGGCAGACTTTCTCTTTTGAACAGCTTTTCTCATCTCGTAGAAACTGTATTCTTTAGACCAGTCAGGGAGGTTGCTGAATCAAATCTGGAAGGGATGTTAGTGAAGAATGTAGGGGCCCAGTGACTGGGAGATGGTGTCAGACCACTGCAGGTCCTGACAGAAAGCAGCTGAGTAGCATCATTTGGTGAACAGAAACCCATGCTCAGATCCAAATTAGAAAGGAATCTGCTGGAGGGTTTCTGGGATGAGACTAGCATTTCAGCTGATAGTCAAGCGATTTCCCATTCCGGAGCCTGAAGGAGAAAAGCTGCACTTTTAGCCTTTGCTTTGTAATATGCTGGAAGAAAATCCACAGTGCTTCTCTCCCAATGGGACAGGATAGTTCCTATGATTTTACCATATCACTTTTTCCGAAAGCATGCTGCAGCACTCCAAACTCCAACTAGATAAGAACAGCTTCTTTTCTACTCTTTACAGGTCAGTGTCCCCAGGCTGCAAATAATTTGACGTGGTTCCCCCTATCCCTCAGAGTCTACTAACCTCAAAAATGGCCTTGAACTTTGAACAAATCTCATTTATCGCTGCTTGAAAGCCCACAGTCCAGGAATCATCATCAGCGTCTCCTTGGATAAAGATTTTCCAACAGTCAGTATAGTCTGGAGAAATGGAAGCAAGATGACTAACCTGAGTTTATTCAGATACCAGACAAGCTCAGGGAACAAGACTTTTCAACCTCTTCCTTGTGTCCATGCCACAGAAACAGCTTGGCTGTGGACAGGCCAGCTGATGGATGCTGTGCATTTGGAACCAATGCCATTCTCCCTGGGCATTTTTTTTCCCCGCCTTTTATCAGAGGAGGGGTCCTTCAGCCAGCCTTATCCCAGCAGCTGCATTTAGTCCCCTAGGACAAGGGAGAAGCACCCTATCTCCCATCCCCTCAGGAGTGCAGAAAGATGGTGTCTTTAAACTAGGGAGAATTTTCATACAGGTCTGTTTGGTAAGAGTCCTGTGTCCCTTCCCCTGCAATGTTTGAACATCTGGTTTTGGATGTGACATTCAGTCACTGAATGGTGATGGATGTGCCCCCAAAGAAGCTGAGCAGGACACTAGGCACAGAAGCAAGCCCATACCAGATTCACCCACGCATAGAGTTCACCAGTTCACCCCCTTCCCAGTCCCACAAAGCACGGGAAACCTTACCTTCAATTTTCATGACACCAATGGTTACATTCGCCAAGCTCTCAAGTTTCTTCAGACCTTGGAGGTTTCTTTCAACTTGTATGTAATAAAGCCGTGCTACACGTATGTCTATGTTCACATATGAGTGCTTCTTTAAGAAATTCAGTATTTTACGGCAGCAGTTTGCACAGGGGCTCCAGGACAAGTACCAGGTGATGTAACAGTTGATATATTTACTGGATCTTCTTGTCTGAAAGACCTTCTCCAGGAAGTAGACTTCAGCATGGCATTGATCTTTTCTGACCCAGTGTGTCCAACGCTCGCCAGTCTCACCCCACTGCAGTTTGCATAGTAGGTATGTATCACGTGGAGCCTCACGGGGATCAAAATTCTGCTTTAATGCCTGCTTAGATATATACCTGCTGAAACAGAACAGAATTTAAGAAATCACTGGTTACAACTTTGTTTTCAGTAGTTGTCTAGTACACAAAAAAGGGGGAGGGTGGAGGAAACGAGAGGAGAGGGGCAAAACTTGAGAGAGCAATGCAAGGAAAATGGAGAAGTAGGCACCACAGCAGGGTAAAGGAACCAAACTCTGAACAATCTAATCCTCCCTTTGTCTGCGACTGCACGCAGAACTTTCACCTCCTCACCTGTCCCTATGGCTGTCCCCTTCCTCATCAGCATGAGTATTCTAAAAGCTTTCTATATCTTTTTATATGTCAGACATTTTTCCAGGGCTCCTACACAGCCCTTTTCAATGTAGGGAGCCATTGCAAATTTTGTAAAAACTAAAAAAGTAAAAGAAAGAAAGAAAGAAAATAAAACCAATGATAAATTATGAAGCTGAGTATTTTTCCGTATTGGATTCTCTTGCTGTATGTATTTTCATAAAGATTAGCACAGTCAGCACAATCCTACTGAGAGAAGGAAAAAGAAGTGCTCTATAGAAAAAGATGCAGCTCCCAAGAATGACATTTTCTGACAGATAGTCCACCTCTTAGATCCGGATCTACTCAGTTCAGAACAGACCTCTAAATATTGTCAAATGAGCAGCTATACAAAGACTGCCAGTGTTGATCGTGAATGTATCCTTATATTAGTAATTATCCACGATATACAAATAATATATGAAATCACCTTTAGCACTCTGTAGCCTTTGTATAATTGCTTTATATAGAGATTTATATGCAAATGCACTTCAGATATATATTTTTTCCACAATAGAGTAATTCAGAATAAATCTAGTAGACAACTGAACAGACTCTTAACAGAAAAGCAATAAGCCTGTAGATTGTTTTATAGCTCTAACCAATAACAAAAAAACCCACTATCTGAACTAAGGACAGCTGAAATATTGCAACTGTCACATATTCTCTAGCTGCAGGACTCATCACCTGTATAAAAAATCATCTCATTTATCTGAGTCAGTGAGAAGGCTTTGCCTTCTTACCCTGTCTCCTTCCTCATCCCAGCCTCCTCCACATTAAAATATTTACATACATAAACCAGTTTATAAACCACAGCGTGTATCTCTGCTTGTTGTCTCCATGTAAACTCCGTGTACATAAACCACAGAACCTATGCATGCAGATTTCTGTATCAGACTTTGTACTGAATTTATGTAAATGTAGCAAGTGTAAACGTCACCAACTGTTTATTTCTGGTACAGGAATAACTTTTTAAAATTATACTTAATTCCTTTATTATGTTGTTAAAAAAAAACAACACAAACAATAGACAGAGACAGAAGTGAAGCAAAGGCTTCATTTTTTGTTTTCTCATTTGAGGTGCTATAAGAGATTTATTTTTTCTATTTCTATTACGTTGTTTGGAAGTTAATGCCTATTAGCCTAAATTTCTTTAAAACTTGATGATTAGGGAACATATATATATAAAAAATAAGTATACAATATGTACTTAATATGTGTAATATGTGTATGTGTATGTATGTATACAGGGAATATCGTGACAGTGGTTGAAGTTCACCATAGAAAATCCATTGAACTCCCAATACTCAAGCCATATCAGTTCATCTAATTCTTACAGAATGTATCTTTAAGGTTTTGGAAAGCAGTGTTACAATAGATTACAGAGATCTGATTTGTTCAAAAGTATCTGTAGTTGTTGCCATCTGATTATAACATGCAGACGAGTTAAAATTTCCATGTCGTACTTAAACTAGTCTTAAGCACCCTTTTGCCTGTGTCTTGACCATAAAATACTGCACTTTTGATAAGCTACAGAAGTGGGTGCATATTTTAAGGGTCACAAAGCCATTTCTTTAGAACAATCTTGCAATACACTAATCGTCAAGATATAGCCCCCTTAAAGGTGTGTAAAGCCAAGTGAAATTTATTGTGTAGTCAACTTAATGCAGTAAAAACAAAAGTCTGCATTCTTACAAATATCTGCTACAGATATAACCTGCTATTTTAAAATAATGGATTAACGTAAATTTAAACAGGTCTAACAGAAGGACAGAGAAGAAATTTTTAAAACATCATAACACATTCCCACACTATCGAATATACACAGAATCCCAGCACCTATTCCCTTTTCTCACCAAATCAGATAAGAAAATACTTAAAATAAGTTCTGCATTGTTATATACAGTACACACATACCACATGGACCCTAACTCAAAAAAAGTCAAGCACTTAATAGCTGGATCCTTGATACAAATATGAGACAAAATTAAGTGTTAGTAAATCAAATTAAAAAAAAGTCCTAAAATTTTTTTAGTTTTCTTTCTAGATTTGGTTCACCAATCTCATGAAGGTGAACTTGTAACCCTTTCAGAATTTAAAAGCTGGAAAGAAATACACCAACTGTAAAGACTGAGTATTTGAAAGGTGAATTACACCCAAAAATGTTTAGATGAGTTACAGAAGAAAATGGCAGAGGGGTGACAGCCACCATAACTGTCTCCTAGGCTTGATTTTCTTTTCCATTAATATGCAGCTGTTATGCAAGTGTGCACTGAACCTTCAAAACGTGTTGACTGATTGCAAATATATTTTAAAATATGTTACTTATTCCTTTTCTATTGTCCCATCGTCCATAACTTGAACAGGAATGCAATGAGTTTGTTTATAAAATTTTACAAAAACAGCTCCTAAAACTAATATCCATCTTATTAAAACTTTGTGTAATAAACTGCACCATTATAGATATTTAATATTTTTCCTTACTTCCTCTAACTCTTTTTGTTATTAACTATTTAAAATTCTAGTCATGGCAAGATTATAACAGTAGTAATGATAATACCTAAAAACATACAAGTGTAGATGTGTCAAAACTGCTTTAACCCGTGGTTTTCCTCCATTGCTGGCACTTTGCACAGCCGATGCACTTCTTCACTAAACTTTGCAGTTCAACTTTCTTTCCCCCCTCTGTGGACAGAACATGTCTGGTCGGAGACTTCCTGTTCCTTTTGCGGCACAAGAGCTGTTTCAAGCCCTGCGAACAGTCCAGCAGGGAAGAGGCACTTTTGGATTCTCTTGCTGCCCAGCGTTGGGGTGAGCCAGCTCCTGCCCCAGCCCTTCCCCAACCCACCCCCACCTTCCACTCGCTTTTATCGGCGCCTTTTCGTTCCTCGCCGTTTTATGGCTCCCGTGGCAGTTTTATGCTGGTGGGAACTTCCCCGACAGGCTCAGACTCCAGCGCAGCCCCTCGCCCGCCGCCGTCACGCCGGGGATGGGGACTCCCACTCGGGAACGCTGGCTCCAGCATCGCCCTCGCCCTTCCCCAAGCAAGGCAGAGACTTTGCGCAGACGGGAAGCACACCCCTGGGGCTGCAAAGCGAGGGGTCCCCTTGGTTGGAGCAACGACAACACAGAGCTGAAGCCGGGGGGGGCTTTTTTTTTTTGGGTTAGCAATTTTTTTTTTACCCTCTCAGCTTTTTCCTGTACATGGCTTCTCCTCTCCCCGCGAGCCGTCCAGCACCGCTCTGGTCCTTTGGTGCTGTCCTCCTTTCTGTTTCAGTTCCTGCAGACGGGCGCTGCTCTGCACGCAGCCGACGACGGAGCACACCCCCGGGTTCTGCTGGCGTGGAGTGATGCAAGAGGAAAGGGGAAAAAAAAATCAAAACATGGTTTGACCTCTGTTGCTGCCACACAATGGCACGCCTTGATGAGCCTGCCCTTGGCAGCGCTCAGTCCTCACCCCTTGGCTGGGGAGGGAGGGCTGATACACGCTTCCAGTTAAAAGCTTGATAATTGGACAATCTCTTTGAAGCCTGCTTGAAAGTTTGAAAGGGATGATAACGCTTTGTTGGCAGAAAAATGAGATTTATTCTTCTGCGCAGGAAACTCCTCCCAGCGGCGCAGCTGTTCTTTGTGGCGCAGAGGCCTTTTCTCCGAAGCACCCGGAGCTCGGCTCAGCAGAAAGCATGGTGCTTCAGCCTCATGTGTCACGAGACCTTTCCATGCTGTCAGAGCTTTGTCAGGAAAAAGTGCTCACAAATGCCTCTGATGAGAGACTTCGCCCACAAGGTATCAGCAAAGCTTTCTCACCTTCCCTGCCAAACCCAGGAGGTCGAGCATTCCCCCTCTGGAGGAAGAGAGGGGACCGCGTCTTGGGAGCCTTGCAGAAGCCATGGCGTTCAAGGAGCTGGCGATCACCTCCTGTGTACTGCAACAGCAACACGGCACGCTGATCTGGATTCCCCACAGCTTTTGCTGTGCTGTGACAGCTTCACATCATGTTGTCAAGCCACAGGTTAACCTGCTCTGAGTGAGCTGGCAACAGGAGGCTGGATGTTGAGGGCTCCCTGTTTCCAAACACCAGGTCTTCAACTGCCCCCTCCTGCTGCTGCAGTGTCCTAGGACTGGATAAAAATGACATGCTGCACTGCTGAGATGCCCTCCCACTGCAGAGTGGGATGTCTTTACTCAAGGCCATGTCATGGGATGGTGGTTGCCTTCAGAAACAGCCAGTCCCTTCTTGGGAAGCTGCCCAAACTTCTGCTCTTTGCAACAGGAGCTCATCCTTGCAGTGCGCAGCACGAGCCATGCTCGGTACCACCTGGAACACCAGCTTCACACGGGCAGGGCATGCGGTGGCACAAAATCACGGCTGGGGAGAGACGGCAGAGCCCTGTCAGGATGTGGCAGTGGGCCCACACCTGGGCTAGAACAAATCTGTGGCACCCACCAGTGACCAACAGCACTGCCTGGGTCTGGCGTTGATGGTCAGGGGTCTGCTGGGTAATTAATAAGTATTATTAATTACAGGGGTCTGACAAGGTTATAGAGGAAGCAGGTTAGGTAACTAGATTGGTAGACATTCAGTGAAGAAAAGAAAGATAATGACTTTGATTGCTGTGTCCACAGTCATTTTGCCTTTTGAATGCTCTGGCCATATTTGTCATTTCAGTGAAAGACTGGGCACCACAATGAAAAACATGATGTGAGATCAGCAGCAGGTAGGTAACTCAACTGGGAATACAAAACATGTTGTTCTGACAGCTCAGTCATGGGACACGTGAGTCATAATGTTTTAGTTCAATCTATCTCATTCAGTATGCTGCTCTTTATATTTATCTTCATTACTCAATGAAATAGAAACCGTAACATAACTGCATTTTTGTGATTCATTTTCCTCTTTTAAAAGCTTGCAGAGCATCAGGGAAAGATTCCTATGCACATACTAGATATTGGTCCTCCAACAACTGTCCCCCACGTCTGTTCGTGCTCTTGTCAAGGAGCCTTTATCGCCTCCCAGAGTTGAATAGCGCAGGAGACTTAGTACAAGGCAGGAGCTTTATAGGAAATAATTGTCACCAAAACCAGCGTGTCACAAAATTACAGCACTCCCCAGCACATCTCTCTGTGGTCTCTCGGATGTGGCTGACCTTTGCTGTCAGGTGCTGCAGTCTTTCCTTACAGCTCAGACCCTCCAGCCTCTGACCTGTGTCACAGCCACTCATCTGACATTATATATTTGTCCAGGCCCTTGGGACAAAGAGCAGGAGGGATAGTTCAGACCTCAAAAAACACGAGGCAAATAAATACCCCAGAAAAATTTCTGATCCCTGTTATTAAGTTCGTTTGCTGGTTTTATAAGGCACGTGCTGCCCTAATGATTTTCAAAGAGTTTGAATCGGGCGACAATGGGGACAGACAAAGAAATAACTCCTGTTTTGAAAGCTGGTGTTTGAAGAAGGAGAAAGGGAGTGAGAAAAGTCTGTCTGAGCAGTGCAATAGCACACAGGATTTCCCTCCCTCTTTACAGGAGATCTCTTTCTTTTCTGCATCACCCGTGTGCCATCCGGACGCTTCCCAACTTCACTACCAAGAGACTGCCTAAACAGCAGCACTGCCCTTTGGTTACTCCACCTCAATTAGCCGGACAAGGAAACTCTTCCCACAAAGAGGGAACACGAGTCACACAGAGGCGAAGGAAGCCTGGCTGGGATACAACACATCTCTGTGCAGGTCTAGCAGTTCATTTGCAAGGCCCTTCCATTTCCAGAGGAGTTCCTTGGAGACCTTTGGTGGTAACAGAAGCCAGCCCACCCCTCAGCAGTACCCAGCTTGGTGCCACCCCAGAGGCAGCAGGCAGCTGCCCACGCATCCGTGGCACAGCAGTACGAGGAATACGCCGGCAGAGCTGAGGCTTCTCTTCAGACACAAATACACGAGCATCACAGAGGCAACGTAGATAGGCAGTGGTCTCTGGCCCCAAGTCAGCCCTGTGTCCATCTCCTCTCGAACCTGTGTATCTCCAAAAGGAAAATTCAAGCTGCAGCAGTAGACAGTAGATGAGTGAAAGGAGAGGTGGGGATTAAGAGGTTCTTTAAGGGCATGGTGTCTATGCAGGGGGTGGTAGGGCCAAAAACCCGTGGCAAGGGAAAAAATCCCAGTTCAGCTGATATCTACTGTGAGACAGGGAATGAAGACAACATTTTTTTCTTTCTGGCCTCAGGTTGTCCTCGCTCTTTAGCCTTAGAAAGATACAACACGAGCCAGGACAGCTTTATCATGGCTTCAAGCAACAGACTGTGTCTATACCGGGATTTTGTAGTAATGCCTAAAGGAGAAGGAGCAGGGTGAGATGTGAAATGGGCTGAAGTCCAAAACCCACAACAACAGTCAAAGTTGTTTCATTGGACTTGCATCATATCTTTGCAGATGGTTTAAAGCAGGAGAGCTCCACTTACTGCAGCACAAATTGTTCACAGGGCTGCAGCAGGACTGTCCCTAGCTGTTTGTCACCGCTGTTCTGCTGCCAGTTGCCACCCTTGCAGTTCTGTTATTGGGAAGGACAGGATGAACGATGTCCTCCCTAGATTTTTTTAAAATGTGTAATCTTCACCCAATCAGTTCTGCAAGAGATAGTGTAACCAAGGTGATGGGATTAGTTAATCATAAAGCACGAACAATGCTGCTATGTCCCTTGTACAGCTCTGACCATCTGGACATTAGGTCTGGGAATAGAGGGTTTAGTCCCTAGGTAATCATTAATGTTAAACAATAATGGTGAAGGGGAATTTTTAATAGAAATAGCGTTACCAAATGGTTGCAGGTGTATTTGTGGTACCTATCTATTGTGTGAATTAATTGAAGCAAAAATTCATACATCTCCCCCCAAAGAAGTTAGTTTTAATTAAAACCAGCAGGTGCCTAGAACTGGTCAAGACGACCTGTGACGCAGGGACAAGAGCCAGAAGAGGACTGAGTTTGTGCAGAAACTGTGATGAAGAGGATAAGCCTTCATCTTAGGACCCCCGACGACCACCACTAGGAAGCACTGCGCAAGCGCGGGTGGGAGGAGTGTATGAAAATGGACTGATTTGACTATGAAAGAAAGGGCTTATGTAATCAGATGAATATGTATATTTTGATCTATATAATCTGCACGGAAAGGGTATGGGGTATGCACGTTCGGCGGAATTATCCCCCGTGCATCCGACATCGCAATAAAGAATGCCTGCCTTTTAACACTACATTGGTGTGACGAGGTTTATTCCCGGATTTTCGGTGACAATAGTAAAA
>Ga0065711_1005879_pt1 | contig 18911 bp, 6 predicted proteins | sample Hoacrofraction12_FD_59098 | JGI IMG/M metagenome (GOLD analysis project Ga0065711, IMG submission 59098) | Hoatzin crop microbial communities from Cojedes, Venezuela - Epithelial fraction 12 v2 (version 2) | ecosystem: Host-associated > Birds > Digestive system > Esophagus > Crop | place... | reverse complement strand
TATTCAAGACCCGCCTGGACAAGATCCTGTGCAGCCTGCTGTAGGTGACCCTGCTTGGGCAGGGGGGTTGGACTAGATGACCCACAGAGGTCCCTTCCAACCCCTACTATTCTGTGATTCTGTGATATGTAATTTAATAGAAGCATGAACAATGCAATCTTAACAGGCACTAGAATACCAGAAAAGAATGCAGATTTAGAAAGTCAGTATAATTCTATTATTTAATCTGATAATAATAATGTAATGCCATTTCATTCATTTTTTCTTAATTGGTATCATATGCTGGCAATATTTCTTATTTCATCACACTGAAGATCTGTAAATGTTTTATATTCTCTTAAAAATGATAAATTTCTTGAAATATTTATTGTATTTTTCTTAATGTACTGGAAACTTGATTTTGAATTTGTAAGACAATTTGTTGATAAACTACCTCACAATGATAAAGTACTAATTATGTTTTCAAAATATAGCACATGTAAACAACCTGCTGCTTATTGAGGAGTTATCTCAGAAACCAAGCCAGCTGACAATGAATTTCAAGCTGATATACCTAGGCTGTTGTCAAATGACATCACTTTATGATGAGGAGCTTGAAGACTCTAGTCTGAGTTCACTGTCTGTTGCTGTGTTAGATGCTGTACAGATGACACTAAAAGAATGGCTAAACTTTATAGGATTCCATCTTTAGTCTATTGTGAAACACAGTAGTTGGATAAGAACTTTAGAGGGGGATTTAGGATGTCATGTGCACTTGTCAATGAATGCATGGATGAAATGGAAGCCATTCAATCATTGCAGGCTGAAACCTGGGTCAAATGAAATGAAGGATTAAATCTGTCTAAACTCCTATCTCCAATCCCACTTCTTTGACAAGGAAAGCAAAAGTAAGGTGGAGCATCAAGTTCAGACACCCAATGGATGTGTTCACACTAGTAAGTTGAAGCTGCTTCCTTCTACAGAGACTTCTTCCACTCCACTCCACTCCACTCCACTCCACTCCACTCCACTCCACTCCACTCCACTCCACTCCACTCCACTCACCGTAGGACCATAAATCACTACAATTTTTCCCTTTCAGAATAAGGACAGAGAGAAGGTGCAGCATTCACTGCAATGCTTGAGGGTTAGTGCAGGCATGTACTCTACTTTTTTCTGGGCAGCTTTGTTTTGGCTGCATGAAAATTTAAGCTTAAGATCAGATTCCATACTGGTAGCAGAGCAAAGTGTGCTTTGCAACAGATCTCTGAAGCAAGATAACAGACCCAGGTACAGTTACTTTTTTTCAGGACATTTAAAAAGAAAATCTTTTCAACTTCTCAAAAGTGCATGCCTGTACAATGTAATTCTCTCAGTCGTGCTATTCATTTTGTTCAAAACAATCAAGTTCCAATGTTCTATCTGAGCATCATTTTTAGTATAATAGAAAGATTTAAAGCATGTTTTTTCATATCATTTGACAAATGTCTTTTGTTTTAATTTTTAATGGATATATTCAAGGAAATGTGAATACTATCCTGTTTTATCTTGTTACATGAATCTATGAATTCCAACTCAATCATTAGGATTTCCCTCATTTTTAAAGGTATGAGTGACACTGCTTGAATAGAAGGATGATTGGCTTTTGCTTTTTTATTAAGCTATTGTATCCATATCTTGCAAAATGTATTAAAATGGAGGTAAAAGAATGAAAACCCCTTGAAGAAGTCGCTTGCTATTTTTGTCAAAGCAGATGACACTTTTTCAAGCCTCTTGAGGCTCAGAAAATCATATTGGGAATTCAAGTGAGAATAAAGAGAATTTTTTCTGAAGTAGTTTCAAACCATGGAATACATTGGAATAGAAAATACTAATATCTCACCACATACAACTTTCCTATGAACCAACTAATTTTTGCACTTGTAGGTGAGCTTTCAGTTGACTTGAGAATTGGTCCTCTCATGTGGAATTTCCCACATAATAAGCTTAAAAAATATTGCTTTCATAACCTTTTTGAAAATCCCATTCTTCTTTTTGTGCATCGTTTTTCATTACTATAGTTCTTGCACGTGTATATATATATGTATTTACACAAGAACACACCGTATGGGACGATGAGTTGTTCATTTCTCCTAGTTTCTTTGCAGTGTTTTACCAGAGATATACTACAAGTAGCCAGAGGGTATGACTGTGAGTTTGTCCTCATGCACAGAAAAATTGCATTCTAACTGCCAGTAAATTGCTCTGAATCTAAATGTCACCTGCCTTTTTCTGGAAAGTGTGCTGTTTCCTACTGCTTCAAAATACTGCATTTTCAAGCTGCTAGCTATGAAGTTAAGTAAGTGAAGGTTTTATTCTCACTGCCCTTTTGCAGCTTTGTATGCGATGTCAGTTACATTCAGTGATACTTTATTAGCATGACAAGATATACAGAAGCATTGCTGAAATGTTAAAGAGACAGGCTGCTCAGGTATGTCTCACAGAGAGATAACATCTCCCCACACAGAGCTTCACACAGTGTCTGAGGCTTTATCTTCCATGTCTGTCTATCATAACTATCCATTGCTGTTCCTGTGGCAGGTTTTGGAAAATGAAAAGCAAACCTCCTAAGTGTATATTAAATGTGCAGCCTATAAAGAGGCTTGCTTAGAAAGATGACGGATTCAGCTCTAAAACAAACACTGAAATGTTATGTTATGTTGCATATCAAGTGTTGAATTTCTGAGGCAAAACACAGTATAGATAGATCATGAGCCGGTGTAGTGCAAAAAGATTTATAAAAGAAGCTTTTAAAAACTTCATATGAAAGTTTTGAAATGAGAGATAACTGTTATCCATTTTTAGGTAGCAGTGATATCAACTTATACAAGTATTTTTATGTCCTTTTAGATATATTTTAATACTGAGTATCTAGAGGGTCATGGAAGAACATGGTAAATTGGGACATTTTTATGACCTATATATACATACAACGTGTTTTTTAAGGAGATGATTTTTCCTTCTGGCTTTAATGAAACTTCCATTTTTGCAGACGTAACTGTTATAGAAACTATTTGCAATTCTTATGCAAGTTCTCAAGCTCAGTTCCAGATTGTGTCAATAAGCGCAAGTGCAAAAATGGGTCCTCTGATTGTCTGCTCTAAAATCAAAAATATGGCAATTGAATCTTATTGTCGTAAATTTTATGCAGCATATGTAAGGTGTAATCTCTCTTAACAGACACAAAATATGGTAATTGAAGTTTAAATATTTTTTCCTATATACTTTTAGTCAGTGAACTTTTCAAACACTCAATGCAAAAACTAAAAGAGGTAGCTTTATGTTTTCTTTCAGTCTGCCACTTCATTTTTTTCCAGTTTTACTTCTTTAAAAGGAAAAGACTAAAAGTCCTTCTAACATTTACAGCTGAACTTTGTGGATGTGCTGCTTTCTTTTTCTGTATCTCGGTTAGGTGGTTTGTCCTGACTGTGACAGCTCTGTACCACACTACTGAAATATTACAGAAATAATTCTGTATCCTTATGCTTAATGTTACAGCAACATCCTGCAGTTTTGCACTCCGAATATGGGAGGAATTCAGCTTTATTTACTTTAATGACTTAATAATGAGTCTGAGCTACACAGATCAAAGTGAACTACTAAGAGAGAGGCTGTTATGAGCCAAAACTAATAGCAGGCTCCAGTTCAAGAAGAGGGATTTATTCATTGTAGTGCAGTGAGAGAGAGGATAAGTGTTTGGAAAAGAAAAAAAGATGTGTCCCACCAAAGTTTAAAATAATGTAGGCCACACACTACAGCTTTGCCTCTTCACCATTTGGCAGCCTTTTGGACTTTGCAAGAAATTACTTCCCTTCTTTACTAAAGCAGTTAGAATCTCACACTTAGAGCGACTTAGACCCAAATTATCTCTCTGCATGTTGGCAGAGACTACCTTTCACTCACAAATGAAGAACCTCCTACTGGAACAGCTATATAGGGATAAAACAAGCATACTGAAGACTTCAGAGACTGATTCCCTTCTATTAATTGAAAAGAGACTGATAAAATACTATATGAGATTTCAGGGGTCTTTCAAGACAAATGTGTCCTTTTGGACAGCATGGAAAGAAGCTTGAGAACAGAACATTTCACACTAAAAGGTTATTTTTCCTCCCATTTGTTCACCTAGATATTGTTAACCATATTGTCCTAGACCCCTCCATTGCTGCATGATACCACAACTCAACTTTCAGCTATCTGATGTTCCTCCTAATGAAGTCAAATAACATCACTGAATCAGGTGACTCTGGAGAAGTAATGGGAGTGTGAAATTTGTAAAATTTGTTCTCATCTTTTTGTCTTGGTATTTCCAGTGGAAGTGGAATGGAGGAAAATGAATACAAAAACCTTGCTCTCAGTTCACACCAGACTTTGTTGCTTAGGCAGTTGAAGGTATTTTCTGTTTGAGACTGCACACTGCTGAGAACTTCCATGTGATAAGCATCTCCACAAGTGACTGCAAACAAGGCTTGCATTAAAGTTCCTATGGCATTCCATCCCACCATGTGTCCAATGGTAGAGTGAACATTTAAAGTCATGGGTTTAGTTTGTCTTCCAAACTTATTGACAGCAGGGGAAAAGTTACAATCAGGTGTATATTGGTGCCTTTAGAATCATATTTTATTTCATGCTACCTTTTACATGGAAAACTCTCAGGCCGAATTCACAATGCCATCACTTTTTCCTCTTTCTAACCATTTTTTTGTGTGTGTACATTACATAATCCAGGCAATACTGAGCAGATACATGACACTTTAATATACATTTCTCCCAGAATCATTAAGTTCATATAGATTAACAAATACACAAAATAATTTCTGACTTGTAAAGCATTTTTAAATATGAAGCAGTCTATACGATCAATATGAAAGGTATGTAGAAGGACACAGTTACAAAAATACGCTTTTTGCATCCATATGATCTTTGTTTTTCGATTTCCTAAAATTAATAGCAACTTAAATCTTCAGCAGGATGCAATATCTTATAAAGAACATTGGTTTAAGCACTCCTGTGTCTACTTGACAGTAAGTTGTAAGCAGGATGGACAGTAAGAACTTCCTTTTTTCCTGTATTATTGTTCATCTTATTGTTAATCTTCTGAATGTTTCTACCCTAATTTTTATACAAGCTAAAGAAGAAAACCCTTCTCTCCTTCTGCATTCTAATTTTACCCTCATTTACAGTGTCCAGTAAGCCTTAGGTAAATTAATTATCAATAGATCAAAACATAAAATACAGCTTAATGGAAATGCCAAAAAGTACAGGCCACTGATATATTATATACTGTATTTGGAAATTAGAATTCTATTGCAGCCCAAATTCTCAGGATGAAAGTTGCAGTTAGAACAGGGAATGGCGTAAAATCTATTCTGCATGTACAGATTGTAGGGGAAAAAGGAAATTGTGAAAACTTAATTTTTGGTCCTCTCTCAAGATAGCAATCTCATAGCCATTTCTGGATGAAATCAAATAAAGGGCCTCCTTAGCTTTTATTTGCAGCACTGATCTGCAACTGTCTCTTTTTCCAAGCAGTTTTAGGGTAGGCACATTTATTATTTAAGGAAAATCCACAAGGAACATTTTTATAGCACCAGAACAGAAATAATACCGTAACAATAAAGATCAAAGATTGATGCAATTGTGAGTACAAGTAATAGATGCCTCGTGTGGCTGTTATCTCCTCGAGGGAATTCTTTAGAATGGCTTTCATTTTATAAAATGTGTTTGTTTCAGTACTATAGTATACGAGTAGGGAACAGTATTCTGGTGTTTCTTTGCTTTGTTTGTTTCTTTTCTTCTTCTCCAAGAAAAAAAACTCATTTAAATTGGTATGACTGGTTTAATGAACTTTGAGACTGCTCTGAACTTCAAAGAAATAAAAAATCATACAGAAGCCGTTGGTATGTGTACATAATTAAAGGTATTTTGCGTGTCTAACCTGTTTTAAAATCAGCAGATGCCAATAGCTCTGATGTTGTTCATGGAGGTTAATCCTTTTCGTGCACATCATTCAGGGAATATACGAGTGTCACACATTACCTGCTGGCCAGTGCTGTTCAGCTGCTTCATCTCTCTTCTGGAGGCACCAGATCAGAGATGAAGCCAAAGCTATTTATGTCAATTGAATATCCTGCCCAAAGGCCAACAATGACAAAATGATTGTCCTCAAGACAGGGAAGATTTTAGTCCATACCTGATGTAAGTGTGCATGTGTGTATCTATATATGTATACATCTACAATATTATATATTATTTAGTACACATAAATCCATATATCTCTCTATACATTGATTAATATGGTACACATATTCATACATGGTGAAAGTATGATACCTGAGGGAATGCTGGAACACTCTCTGGTTTTCCTGAGCATGACTTGACCTAAGTTCAGTCAAGACACTTTGCTATTGCTTTAATATTTATAATGACAACAATTCTATGTTTCTTTTGTCAGGAGAGGCATAACAAACATGACAAAAAGGTGACTGAGTTTTTAATAAGAATTCCAAACCCAAGAAGAATCTGGGAAAACACCTTTTTTTTCTCCTTCTTCCTTCCCTGCTATCAAGTCCTTAGTTCAGTGCTACCAAAACCAAACAAAACGAAAAAACTTGTGTTCTTTCTTGATTCAATATTGCCAGCAGGAAAAAAAAAAAAAAGAAAAAAGAAGCTGAATTTATATTAATGAATGAATAAAAAAGGTTGGTTTAAAAGGGCAGAAGGGAGATCAGAAGTGATGACTTTACTGATGCCCAGATGAGAGAGGCTGGAAAATAGGATGGTGTATTGTGACGTTGATATTTTAGCCTGATGATCACAGAATAAAGGGCATTCATAACAGTGATAAACAAAAACTGAGAAATAAGTTCTGATATTACTAAGGTGGGTACTGAGATTTAGCTACTGAGAAGTCTAAGAGTAGTAACGTTGCAAGGACATCCAGGTTCCTCCAGGCTGCCAAGTAATGCCACTTGATACTTTGTACCACCATCCTGACACTGCTGCAAGTCTTCCAAGAAATCACTAAAATATTTCACATTTGCACTGTTCGTTACTTTCATTACTTCAGCTCACATTTCTGTAAGATAAAAAATGTAATAGTGTATGACATTGCTCTAACTCTGATTTATATTACCAATAGATCTTGCATTTTTTGTTTGTTTTATTTATTCTATATATAACAAAAAAAAAGGCTCTTAGCCTCTCTTGGCAAGCCACCTACTTTACTTTTCTGAGCTAAAATGTATTCTTGCTGTGTAGGGATTTTCCCAAGTTTCAGTCTTTCACATGAGTGTTGAAATAATTTTGTCCTTTGTGAAGAATAGTCTCAATATCCAAACCATCATTTTTTATTACTGAATTGGATGGAGGAGTAAACAGCACATTAATTAAAATGTTCGGGCCCTTTTTAATATGAGGTGTTACAAATGACAAGGAGGCCAAAAAGTTAAATCAAAAAGGGTCAGAGGCAGGAAGTTCAGTCTGAAAAAGATGACTTCACATATTACAGTGAAAAGATATTGGAATATAGAGTTCTAATGAAGAAGGAAGTATTTGAAAGGACCTAATCCGCAAATTTACAGAAGACCAGGGATGAAGATGCAACGTAATAAGGTGAGGTAAAGAAGAAAAAGACTAAAGCAATCAAGTTGCATAATATAATAAATGGGAAGGTAAATATTGCTCTTCACTGCAGGTAAAACTGCACCCAACTCTGAGAAGGATTTGAGATATGAGCAAGTAAAATGATTAAGGCAATTGGAAGGCTGACTTAGGAGGAAGTATTTAAAGAATAACTCAGTGAAATAACATCAGAAGGGGGATATGGTCATCTTCTATGAGAATTTATAAGATGTATACAATAGGCCAAAAGGATTTTTCCCTACAGTGCACCAAGGTGTGTTACCTGAAACAGAGACGTGTAATAATGCACAATAGTATCACAAGAAATATTGGAATTTATTTATTTAAAGGCCCCAGAAAACTGTATTCTCAGGAGAAATGTACCAAGACAATGTAGTACAGGTAGAAAGAAATCTCAGACAGTAACAATGCAAATGAACAACAAAACAGGAGAGACTATCAGACACCCAATGGAAATAAACATGTCAACTACAATATAAATTAGTACATCATGAGCGTAAAGAGAACACATGTATATCACCATCAGAGTAATGCAGATGAGCAGTAAGAACAACGGACATAAATAAATACATGAAATTCAATCACAGGAGCCACTGGAAGCAGACAAAATGCAGGCTTGCATGGTAGCTACTTGTGGTCAGCCATAGAGTCACAGTGCCTCCTTACCCTTTTAGCAATGCTAACCTACCCACCTACCAAGAGGACAGATGCCCACTTATAAAGCAGGCTAAATATGTATGACTACAGCTATTTTCTTCTGTGTCTAGAATGTATTATTGGCAGCATCATCTGTTTTTAATTTGCTCTCCTACAGGCTCTACAAGATGCTAGAGCAGTGGTACCAAAGGGCATTGTTACAGGGTCATGTTTATTACATGAGAAATAACCAAATGAAAAAGGTCCCCAAATAAGGAATAAGATTTGCCCAAATTCTTTTATGTTGGCAGATTAATTGGCTGATAAATAAATGCAACCTCTTTCCACTCTATATGTCTCTTATAGTGAGAGTGATTTAAACAAGAATATCTAATCATTTCATGGAGTCTGAACAGCAACCTCTTTCATTACTGCACACTTAGCTTCCAGTGGTGTAGAGTGATTGATAGTCATAGGGATTCATCAGGAGTATTCTAAAAGCCCTGAGCACTGAGCTGTCATGATGCCCCGGACTTATTAGCGCTACATCCTTTCTCAGGAGCAAACCACAATCCACACACTTTGACATTCCATATAGCTAGTGTCCATATAAAAGAAAAATGTATCTATGATAGTTTGTCTCAATTTTGCACTAATTTATGATTCAGAGTTGACAACTACCTCACAACCAACTGGAAATTGACATTTCCCAAAACTATTTTTAAATGAATTTACATTTTTTTTAAAATTACCGTATTCTCTCGAGTATTTTCAAGACAAGCTATTTTCTAGCTCAGTCCTGTGACATCTGACTTGTCATCAATATGAGTCAGACAGCCTTACGGTGTCAGATACATCTCTTCTTTGCTTTCACTGGAGATATGCTCATTTACAGCATTTAATGATGTAATTCAGTGTGCATTAAGTTCAACCTCTAGAACTGTCAGAACTGAAGGTCTCTGATTTGTGCAGCTATTGCTGTGAATCTGCCCTACTAATTTTTTACTCACCAGAATTTGGTCTGGAAGCAATAATAATGACAAAATGCAGTACAAATGGCTGAGCTTGCAATTTTCTTCCTGTGCCAGAAATTGTGTATGAAAAAAAAGATGTCTGAATAAAAGGCCAAGAGTATTGGAACTGTTTATCTTGAAAAGAGACAGTGTGATTATAAGAGGAAAAGCTGTTCTAGAGGAAGAATATTAAGATAGTGTTCTTGTTCCAACAAGACTGGAAACACGTATTTATGCAATGTCTTCTTTGAGTAAGACTCAAATCAGGTTCTGACTTTTGAGATCAAGGTGACACGAATAAGGGCTGAGGTCATTGGTACTAACCTTTTAAGGCACTGAAAACTGGAAATGATTGTCAAGCACTTAGTCACTCTAAACAAAACACATGAGTGATAAACTGGCTGACAAAGTTCAATTTTAATAAATATAAAAAACTGACTATGTAGAAAAAGATTCTAACCTTACATATACAGTAAGGAGGTCTGAAACTATTGCTAATCTTCAGTAAGGAAGTTCGGGGTTTGTAACAGACAGCTCCAGGAAAGCACTGGCTGAATGAGTAATTGCAGTCAAAGAAGCATATTAAGTGCTAGGAATTCCTACAGAACCAGTAAAGGACAAACTAGGAAACATAAAAAATCTTCAGTGTTTAGGGCAGGTCTGATCTTCCTAATTCAAGAACTATCCAGAGCAATAAAAAAGGTTTAGACAAGGATGTCACAGATAAATCAGCTTCCGTACAGCAAGAGACTGCTGAACAGACTAGGATCTTCTAATTTGAAAGACAGACAGCTAAAGGGGAACATGACAGGGAACTATAAAACCATGAGAAGGCATGAAAAAATGATTATTGACTGTTTCTTTTCCAGGAAGCTTCGGGTGACATCATCATTGCATAACAAGTTTAAAAAAAAAAAGGTGTCACAATTTCACCCAACACTCCAACTCTGAAATTCAGTGCCAGAGGCTATTGTGAATGCTAAGTGTTTACAGCAGTCTAGGAAGTAATTAGAGACATTTATGGTACAAATGTCCACTGCAGGCAGAGAAATGCAAAGTTATCTGTCACCTATGAAAGAGTGTATCAAGGAAGCACAATTGCTGTGGTCACATTCACAGATGTAACGCTAGATTAATTGAACCTTTGATGTGACCCAGTCTGAACACCTCTCTCATGTCCTAATGACAGGCTCATTATCCCACAATGCTCATCAGCTTACCTCACAGTAATAGGCACTTCTAAGGGACATAGCGTTTTCATGTGGAGCAGCACCATGTACGTGAAAAGGTCCAGCAGGTGGTTTGGTTCACATCCCATGGAGATATTCAAGCACACAAGCTGTATTCCTTTCTTCTTCAACTAACAGGAAGCTGTGCTCTGGGAGCTCATGTAACATGCTGCAGTGGTTAATGGGCATCCAGTACATGAGACCAGGCTAAAGCCTGTCTCACATAACCCTCCCAAACCTGCAGGTCTTGGGTCCTCAGTGCCACTCTTTCAATCCACACTTGCCACACTGCTTGCTGCTGAAGACAGCACTGATGGATATTTGACAGCCTGGAGCCTGCAGATGCTTTATAATGTTCCTTTATTTTTCAGAAGTATTTCTCATCATACTGGCTATGACGATATTTCTCCCATGGATCCTCAAGAGGGATTTGTATTATCCCACAGCTCGAATAACAGTGGGGAGAGGAAAGACATCATGTTTTCAATATAATTTGAAAGGTGTATTTTTGCTTTGTTCTTTGATCTTATTTCTTTTGTTTGCTTCTGTCCTCTTTGTTCTTTCATCTGCTCTGCAGAGGTAGTACAAAAACAGAGAGGTAATTCTTGGTAGAACCTTATAGACCTCATGGTTATGGATGATTTGAAATTTCTATAACTAATCTTAAACTTTATAGAACAAGTACCAAAGTTGTTTACTGTTGGGTATAAAACAACACCAAAAAAACACGCCTAAATAAAGTATCTGTCTTGTTGCAACATTTTCTTGGATGTACTGAATCACAGAGCTAGGCAGAACTTTCTTTTCAGCAAAGCAATTGTATTAAAGAAAAAATAATATTCTTACATTGCAGACTGATTCATTGTCTACCTCAGATGTACAATTAATTCTATAAAAAGACTATTCACCTTCTTCCTTTACTGATCGCTTCAGATCTTTGTTTAATTCAATCAGCTTGTCTGAGCTTTGAATGCATTGTCAAAGAAAATCACAGCCACAGGAATTCAAAATGCCTTTAGAGTGTTATCAACAGTAGCAAATAATATGAGCTTGGAAGAACAAAGAAATGAAAATTGACCATTTCTCTAGAGATATCATACACATTCACAGTGTAAACTGACAAAGTGTTTTTCCTTAATGTCATTGTCATTTTTTTTGTGTTGGTATTAGAAGCTCAATATGACTTCAGCTAGCCTCTTTGGGCTGAAGGTGGAACATCATAAAGCTTTGCAATGACAGTTAGCGATACTGATTTGCTTGCATATCCCTAAGTATTGCCTTTAGCAACCTGAGTAAAAATGTTTATTTACATTATATCTTTGCAACAGACATTGGAGAACAGAATTACGAGACAACACAGATGAAAAGAGAATGGCTTGTATATTAAACTTACAGGCAAACCCATAAAGATGAGTCAGAAATTTGAGTCTTCCACTCAGAATGCAAGGAAGTTCTAATGTATTCATGTACATCTGCATTTTGGATTTAAATTAAAGAGCTTATTTTGAAAAAAAAAGTGAAACAATCTATTCACTGACAAAAATATATATTTACTTTTACTTTGTGGTAAAGTGCCTTGTTAGATGTTATCCAGTGTTTCTCTCTGGATGAGATACAAGAGCAAGTAACACATTGCGTTCTTTAATGCAAGCATATGAAATTCAAGGATTCTCTTGATGCAAATTATATTTACAAAAGATCAGATCATGTGGATTGGAGGACTTTTAGGCAGCACAGGGAATTAGTACGTCACTCACTTAAAGTATATGTAGAGGCATAGTTTCAAACCTATCTCAAATCCAAAATGAAAATAAGCAAAATACTGTGGTCTCATTCTACTCTCCCACCAAGAAGTTAATTAAAAAAATATATTTCTGCTCTCCAGTCATCAGCTATTGCACATAGAACTGCATACTTTCAACAGCAAAAATACACAGGCTGACTGTAAACTAAAGAGTCTCACTCCTGCTCAGTAAAGCAGATAGCTGTAGCTACTCAAGATACTACCACTGCTCTGCTGTCTGCCTCATGCATTTGCTGGAGGTTAAACCCTCATAGCACAGCTGACAAAAGGAAGTCTGTGAGCATGTTTCATCTGCTTCATTCTGGCATACCAGTGCAAACTACCATTGCTGGCAGCTTAAGTGATTACTCTAGATACTGACTGGAGTGCCTTGAGTATGCTTTTCTTCCCCTCTCCTGCATAGGTCATAAGTTACTGTCTTAAATCACCATTGCAACATTCACCACAGTGTGTCTGTGTGCTAGAGTCAATTGTATTTTCTCAAAGTATATTTCTGTTAGAGAATACCATGCTGTAAAAATTAAACCAGTCTGCAGACAATAATTTTGACAAAGATATTATGGAAAGCTACTAATTTCTCAGTCAGACCGTCTTTTTTTTTTTTTTTCTGTTCACGCATGCTGCCTTTTAACAGACTAGTCTCCCATTATCAACATCAAGGGCTTTCAGTCAAGTGGACTGGGGGTCCAGTTGGGAAAACACGATGCTCTGTTTTCACTGAAGAATTTTGCAGTCCTGAGGAAAGCAAAATGCAAAAAATCCGCATAAACCAAAATTACCTTTCTCTGAACACCTCTAGTAAGCCTGAACCATAAAATTAGCTAGAGTCAATAAAGAGCAATGTACTTTAAATATTGTCTCAGTATAGAGCAGTTAACATCAGCACCTCAGTCTCGTGCATGGTTTTTTTTCAACTTCTCTATGCAGATCCCATAAACAAAACCTTCTCTCTTTCCTAAGGAAAAAAACCCACAAATATCCTGGTTATTAACAAGCTTGAGTTTTGATCCACTGTGATAATGTGATAATAAAATTTCTACAGCAGAGGTCTTCTACAGATGCTGCTCTATTTCTAAAAAATAGAAAAGAGATAAAAAAAGAAATCCTGCGTCTGTCAGTCTGACTGTGCCATGTGATCCCAATTGACTGGCTGGGAAATGAAACTGGGGTTCACATTACCTCTCTCTTCCAAGTTAGAGACAGTAAAGAACAATGTTATGAAACTCAGTACTTTGAAAGCAGGAAAGAACTATATTCTGCACACAGACACACAAAAGCTGTTCAGCAAGGAAGACACGTGATGCAGTGTTCTAACCCCGGTCGCTGCTAAAACTCAACAGAGGAAACAGAAAGAATTATTTATAATTCAGAAATTAGTCTCAAATCTTTTAGGCCCTTGCTATACAATTATGTCTAGTCTTGTATCTCTGGTCTGTATGGCTAAAGTAGGTGATGTAAAAGATTAGAAATCATCTGATGATCTGAAAGATAGATCCTGGCTCCTAGTTAGTCAGCTTCAGCCTAAGGAGTGACCTTTCTTATAACCCTCAGCACTTCAGAATATTCCACTTCTACCTGGCTATGTAAAAAACATTGATTTTAGTACTGATGGCCACATCTTATCTTTTGTGAAGTAAGGTTTAATGAGTTGTTTTCAATGCATTCCGTGGATAAGCACTAAATGGTGTAGCTTATAGCAGCCCAAACATTGGAAGGAAGCATGTAATCAAGCTATTAAACAAAACTGCAGTTTTATTTTTGAAAGCAAGTCATTAAAATGATTGTTGGTACAAAATATTCTTTGAACACTAATATTTCAAACCTCAAATGTTTCCATTTCTTTTGGTTTAATGAAGCATATTTATGGGTTTTTTTGCCATTTTCAGGGAAGCTTGCTAGACAATATCATAGAGCAAATTTGTTTAGTCTAGAAACTCTGATACATTGAAGTTTTGTTAATAGCTCTGTTTTTATATCCTGAAAGACAGTTGGAAAGGTAATTATAACACACAAATTAGTTTCAATTGGGATGAAAATTAAAAATTATATACTGATGTGTAGTATTGCAAGCTATGCTTAGTATTTTGTCAAGTAGTCTGAATTCTAACAGAGACTTTACTCTCTGATTTCTGTGGTTTAGGCTAATTTTTCCGAAGTATAGTTTTTATGTTCCACTTTTCTGTTTCCATCATGTGGTTTTTATTCTTCAGACCCACAGTCTCAAAGTATTCTTGGTTCACATATTGAAGATGTTTTCATTAGGAAGGAATCTCTCAGTCTTGGGCTGTTCTTTAAGCCTTTGTCTTTGATGAAATGGTTGTCACAGCCTTTATAGTGTCTCCAATTAATGTAAAAACCCCAAATCAAAACACAGATTAAAACATTTGCAGTACATTTTAATTATAGTCTTTGTAGGGCTTTTCCTTATGACTGTTTTCAATCCTCCTTTAATGAAAGATTAGGAAGCAAGGACACAAGGCACTGCCAAAGAGAGTAAAGGACACCTGACCCAATAAGCCTTTTCATTTAAGTTTATCTCGCACCCATTTTCTTATGTAGTAACTATATCCTTTGATTCCCTCCCTACTCAGACATGCAGAGTTCTCTCTTAAAGTCATTTGAGCTATTTGCTTTGATGGCTTTATTTGGCAACTGCACTAAGTGAAATTCTCTGCTTGAACTCTTCGCATGTTCTATCTCACTGCATCTAAATTTTGGTGTCTAAATTCTGAATCATTCATACTGCAAATATTTTGTCCTACCTTTGCTATCATTCCCCTCTCATAATTTTAGATACCTTTTAGGTGATCTCAAGAGTTTCCCATTTGTCCTAATTTTTTTAAAAGTAATTTTATTAAAATAGTCTTAAAGTCTCATTTCATTCCAGTTGCTTAAGATAGATGCTCTAACCTGCGGAAAACCTCTTATCCTAAAACTCCAAATAACATTGTAGAAAAACTTAACTAATACTGTTTACTCAAGACAATAATTATGTTTCAGCTTGGTTTTGGAATCAAATTCTTTATTTTGACTTCTAAGCTCATAGCATCTTGTATCTACCCAGATATTCCATAGCTGTTTAGCCTGAAATACTTATCAATCTATTATTTTCAATCTCTGATGTTTTTGGCCTCATCTGCGTATACAGTTAAGCAGATGTTAAATTAAACCTTAGTCTGGTTTACATCACCTGTGGTAGGGCCATGGTGAAGATCAAATTAAAAAAGAAAAACCCCCCAAAATTAAAAAAAAAAAACACTGCAAAACATAAGCAGACTTTAAAAATTTTTTTACACACTAAAAAGTGGAGTTTGAGTAAAATTTGGGTTCTAAGCTCTCAGATTTTTTAGTCTTCAAATTATTTCAGTATCTGGCAGTTTTGCCTCAGTTGTCCAATGCAGGTGTATCTAGTTCTTAAGCCTAAAAGGCTGTGCCTGTATCACAACATACATGCATTCTGCAGTATGTCCCACAGTCTCCAAGCTGCAGTTGCCTGTACCAGGGATTGCTTACAAGTACATCTCCAGCCTGCATGCCTGGGCTTGCTTCCAGAAGAGAGCAAAGTGAAGGTCTCATCATCCCAATGCAGCTCACGCTGCAGCTGCAAGGAGCACTGTGGGATTCATCACTGTGGGTGTGCACAGAAACTCAAAGAGCGTCCCTTTTTAATCCAGTAAATTGTAAGGACATAGGTCAATGCTCATTAAGAGAGGTTAGACATGTGGGAAAGACAGGCTTAGAGGGAAAAACAAATTTTGTCTCGTCTTACCAAAACTGTTGCAGAGAGTGCAAACAACAGTCTAACTCCCAGGATATTCACCAACTTCTAGAGGAGGTCTTTGTTGTGGTCCTGGTTTCCAGGACAGTACCAGTGTTTTTTCCAAGGTATTTTCCATGTAAAATTGGCATGTTGCAAGACAGCAATGAAAGGAATCAAACCAGTTTATCTCATGCTCTAGCAGAATATTGCAATAACTAGGATATTAAATAGAAAAGGACCAGCCTCATTTTCAGAGGCAGAAATTATTCTTACTGTGGTCATCTAAGGAATGTTTGTGCTACTATTTGCCTTCAGTTCATGATTTCTGGACTAAGGATCCCAAGTGGACTTCCGAACAGCTCCAGCAAGCACTGAAGGTGTTGGATTATTACATTGATCACATCCTTGTTGTTTCCCTGTAGGTCAGCACTTCTCAATGACATACTTCTGCCTAAGCTTAAGCACCTGAGGTGTGCAAGCTAGCAGAATAGTCATCCTAGGTATCCTACATATTCAGTGAAGAGAAATCTTCTGCTTCTGTATAAGATTCAAATTTTCAAACACATGACTTCACACCATTCGTATTACAGGTACCTATAGCTGCAATCAAGCTCCAGGACCTGTGAATTCTGCATCCGTATGCATTGTCTACATTTGCCTCTATAACCAGAAAAAGTATGAAAATGCCATCTTCCTTGTAACCCTTTCCCTACTTTTGCTTTCATGGAAAGAAAATGTGAATGTGCAAAAGCAGCAGCTCCTTGTCTGGAAAGCTGGACCATTCCCATACACTGAATTAGGTGGCTCAGGAATGTTAAAAAAAAAGTGTGTTTGTGGTGGGTTGGCCCTGGCCAGCAGCTGAGCAGCCACACAGCCACTCACTCCCTTCCTCCCCACAGTGGGATAAGGAAGAAAACAGGGATAACAACAGCAAGAAAACTTGTGATCAAAATAAAGACAGGAAAATCACTCATCTGTTATGGTTGCAGATAAGACAGGCTGAACTTGGGGAATTTAACTTAATTTAAAAAATTTAATTACTGACTGGAGTATTGGAAGACAAAGAAAAAAATATTTAAACAATTAGGGGAAATGCTTTTGCTCCTCCTTTCCCAAGCTCAACCAAATGCAGTGTTGTCTACGTTCAGCTTTTCTGTAGGAACCACTGTCTAGGTCACCAGGCTTTTAGACACTGTGCTTTGGAATGAGTGAGTAATGGGGCCTCTAATTCTTGCAGCCCAAGAGGTAAGCTGGATCTGCCCCTCAGTGATTCAGTGGTAGTGGGCTGTGGCATGCTATTGGTTTACAGTACCGGATGAAAAATTATACCCTAAAAGCAAAATTGGTAGAACGTTTCAAAACCAATTACACTGACCTTCTACTGGACACATTAGGCTGAAATATTTGCTTCAGTATGACTTTCAGTGTTTGCTTTCTCCTATAATCACAATTTTAATTTGCCCCTGTTTTGTTGCTTTGGATCATTTTTAATGTGTTCTGAGTATTACTTAAATAGTAACCTTCATGTCGTTATTCTGCCACAATGACCTCTAATACAGTTTCCCCCCTTTTGGATTGATAGTAACTAGGAAAATATGCAAATATCCTGTAATCTCTTTACTCAATGCTGGGGTTTGTTTTGCCATACTTTTTTTTTCATTTTAATTTTTTGTTGTTTTTTATGATCTGATTCACAGTCACCAAACATTATTTTAGTCCACTTTTCTACAGGGATTTTAATATTCCTTCAATATATGAGTTTTCCTTATTAATTCAGAATATTTAGTGGGTAACAGAGGTGTTTTATCTTCATAGCTCCTGGTGCAAAATAAATAATACATTCAAAGGTGCAGAAATCATGGATAGTTGTACTACATCACCCATGCTTAGCTGATTTTAATTTTTTCCCAAACCATATCTATTGGTCTAATAGAAGTATTTTTAATTATTCTTTGTAATGGAATCAAAGTGTGGCACTCAACAATACAGACAGAGAATCATGGCAAAATATTTGGCTGTCATAAGTGACCACATAAATACCCAGTGGTGCTTTCCCAAAACCAGGCTATAAACTGGCAAGAGGAAAGCTTAATCTTCTTAAAGCCCAACCCCATCATTCAACAATCTCTGTGCTGCTGGGAGAGAAGAAATGCATACACAGAACTTATTGCTGTGTTTGAGAAGGAGATGTTCACTCCAGCAGCTGGGGGAATATGGACACTCTGAGGAGGGCAATGCTTTCCTCACCTCTTATCCCAGAATCTGCCCGTATTCATGAAGAATATTCTTCATGATCACGACTGATGGGAGAGTTTTGCCTCTTAATTATTTCTTCCTGCCTGGATGCTATCTCCCATCAACAAAACTCCTCCTTTTCACCATACTTCTGACAGAGTTAACTCGCTTTGCTGAGATCTGGACTACATGGGTAGAAAGCAAATCATTTGGTTTACTCGGAAGCCCCTAAATTGTAGTAAAAAAATCACCTTTAAAAGAACTTGGAAGGATTCCACCAAGGCAATCAAATATTGAAACATTTTACCCAGCTTCTTTAGTGCTCAGTTGAAAGTCTGATTTCAAAACTAAATGATAAAATATACAGTGAGATCTAAGGAAAAGCTTGGATGGTTGTGCTTGTCAGACTCCTGACTTCATCAGCAGGATCTAAATGGCCTGACCTACCTGTAAACATCACTGTTGACAGTGAACTAAGATATGGTGCATTTGTCTGTGTAACCTTGGACGAGAGGAGAGGAGAGGAGAGGAGAGGAGAGGAGAGAAGAGAAGAGAAGAGAAGAGAAGAGAAG
>Ga0065711_1009239_pt1 | contig 18913 bp, 10 predicted proteins | sample Hoacrofraction12_FD_59098 | JGI IMG/M metagenome (GOLD analysis project Ga0065711, IMG submission 59098) | Hoatzin crop microbial communities from Cojedes, Venezuela - Epithelial fraction 12 v2 (version 2) | ecosystem: Host-associated > Birds > Digestive system > Esophagus > Crop | place... | reverse complement strand
GCTCCATCCTCTATGGTATGTTACAGGGAGTTGCTGTGTTAGTGGATTCCTCGCATGCCTGCTGCAGCTGTGTCTCATCCTCACAGCTCCTTTTGCTTTTCCTCAATGGGTGAGCACTGCTACGTTTTCATATAAACCTTAATTTTCATATGTAAAACCTTAATTTTACTAATAATTCCACAGATGGGGCTCTGAGCAACCTTGTCTGATTGAAGATTTCCCTGCTCACTGCAGGGGGATTGGGCTAGCTGACCTCTAAAGGTTCCTTCCAACCCAAAGCATTCTATGATTCCATGATTCTACTTGCCGTTCACCAACACACTTTTGTTTTTTGATCCTACAGTGAGCAGACATTTGGAGGTGTCAAAGCTAGTGCAAGGCATAATATCCCATGCACACCTTCCTCCCACCCTCCCCATGAACTTTGGTTCAGTGTTCCCATGCAGGTGGTACATTGAACAGAGAAGATCTCCATCTCAGCATTTGCAGGTCCCCAAACTCTTTCTGGCCTCAGTCCCTGCTCAGTGTGAGCTTCCAGACCTCATCTCTTCATGCCTCTTTGTTCTCTTGATTATTGGAGGGGTTGTCTGTGCCACTCGTCTTGTTCCCTTGCATGTCTGACCGTGTTGCAGTGTGTCCCCAACCTTTGCCTCTCACACAACTCCCTGCTCCGAGCTGTGTGACCCAACATTATTCTTGTAATGCACAAGCCCACCCTGAAGCTTTATATAACAGAAAAAAGGCCAAAGGGAATTTTAATGGGCTCCTTTGCGCCTTTCATTTTTCTGAAGCAATCTTATTCAAACAGGCTCTTGGAAGAATTTCTGCGAGCTCTAGGGGATCAATTACAATGAAGAGATGATTAAAGAATAGATAAAGGTTTTTAATAAATTATAAACTTCCAGCAGAAGTACTTTAACAAAATGAAATTGTGATGGTGGTGATACGATACTGCCTTATGATCATTTCCCATCCGTGAACAGGAGATTAGATAAAGGTTAGTGAAACAACAGAGAAACAGAAAACGTGAAGTTAAGGTTCAATACTACAGTGACAATAAGAATCACATCAAAATCAGCAAAAACATATTTTTTATGCCGCTCTGCCTTATTCACCAAAAAAAATGTAAATTAGGTCTTGGTCAGCATGATACGTGCAAACACTTACAGTTTTTGATATTCAAACTGCAAGCAGTGTCATTGGACACAGACTTAAGATCATGCAGTACGATTCTGTCCTTTGTCTGGATAAATGTGAATTTTAAAGTTCAGTTTCTGGGGAAACTCATATTTGCAAATTCAGAATTTGCTTTCCAAATTCAGTGTCTCCAAGAAAACTCATTTCAGTAGAGTCAGTCCTGGCTGGATGACAGGAAGGGTGCTCAAAGTGAGCTCACTGGGTAAAGAAACAGAAATAGAATTTATGTTACAAGCAGGTTTTCACCTGTTCTTGTTAGGAAGAGCGTCAATCAGAAAACTGCTCCACAAGAATTTAAGCTTAAAAAAATTGCCTTCTTTCACAGATCATAAGGAAAAGCTGAAATGTCCAAATCTAGTCCAACAAACAAACAAATCCAAGCAATACAATATTCAACATTAAGAAAGTGAAAACAGTGCAACTTCTGGCGTGCTCTCCCCAGTACAACACAGAACTTCAGATACAACATGTATATAAAATGCAGTATGCCCAAATTAACGGCAACCGTTAGTAAACACCAGCAAACAGAAGATAAAAGCAGTCAGTACAAATGAGACATTTTAATCTCAATTGTTTTGATCCCCTTTACTCAGAGAAAATCCCTGAACGTGACTCCCGTGAAACATATCTCATTCAAGAAATCCTTGCTGCAAAAATGCTACACCCATTTTTTCTCCATGGGTAGCTCCGATGTCCAGTGACTCAGGTTCTTATCATCATTCTGCTGAAAAGCGTCTGACCTTGTGCTTAGTGATGCTGATTTTAATGAGACTCTTCAATGAGTAAACTAATTCTCAAGATGGCAGAGGGATCAAAATGTCACCCAGCATCATTTCAGTGGAGCAAGTTCTTCAGAGCTAATCCTGGCTGACCTCCAGCTGAATAAATGACCCTGTGGGAAAAAAATCACACGATTCATATTTACTCATCTAAAAAGGGCGATGTAGGTCTGAGCCAGCCTGCAACATACATCATTCATTTTCAGGTTGCTTTCAGACTTTTCTCAGGACATGAACATGAGGCTAAAACCAGCAAGGTGTGCGTGAATAAACTTAGTGCCTTTTCCACTCCTAGCAGTACTATCAAATTCAATTACATTTCATGGTGATGGCATTTGATTTCTCAGCTGTTCTATAAATATTTTTTTACAGGAAACAGTGTCTCAGAATGTCGTGTGCTAGTAAATCAGCAGAGCTCGATTAAGCCCAGGGAAAGATGCTGATTTCCTCTACCTGAGTTTTTCTCCCTGCATATTTATCCTCCATGATCTGGGGATCTACAGAGATGGAAAATGGCAAATGACTAATGCAGCTTTGTGAATCTCCATCCATCTGTCCAGTCTTCCCTGGCTAATCATATCATGTTAGTCATGGGGAAGAAATAATATTTAATGATATTATTTCTCCCATTCATTTGCTAGTTGACTAATTCAGTCATCTAGAAATAATGTAGCATCTTCATTGGAGAAATTAAATGAAGGCCTTGAACGCTGCAGAAGATTGACTACTTGCTGCGACAGTCAGTCTACATACACCTTTTTTATGTATTCGCAGCAAAGCCCTTCTTACATACACGTTATTTAACCCCTCTTGGTTATAAGTGTTACAGTCCCTGGGCAGCAAAGTGAAAAGATGATGAATTTAAGACTGGCGGATTTTGTCAAGGAAAAGGAAGCATTTCAATGACTACTATGTAATTCTTGTATTGTTCTCTTTAAAACAACCCTCCTGCACTTTAATAATAGAGTTCCCTGGCAAAGTCAGTCATATTCTTGAAACTAGATCATGAGCTGCTTTTAGTACTCACGGCCTCTCGTTGATTTGTGAATATTTCCAAAGGCTCCACATGTTGCTATTTTGGAGAGGATGAGCGAGCAGCAACTTAGAGAAATATTTACTTACTAAAAAAATTCCTCCTATTACCGGTTAGTGATGTGTCAAAATAACCTGTTGGACTTCTCATCTGCGAATTGTCATTTAAAACAAAATATGGGAGTGACTCAGGACTGCTCTGTACTGAGTTGTGACCGTGATTGAGCAGACACTAAATTTCAGGGTAGTGGTTGTTTCAGCATGTGGAATTGCAAAATAAATTCTTTAGCTGTAATGGGCTGCAGCATGATGCTGCACATGAGCAGAAACATTAATCCATTTTTCATCATGAGCTACCAGAAAAAGAAACCCTTAAGAATAACACGTATCAGAAACCTGGAGATACTGCTCAGCTATGCTTTTTGAATGAGGAACATAAATTGTTGCATAAATTCATAACACTTAGCAGTGGTTTGTGCACCACGATCAAAACTTGATATCGTTGTTGGAATTTGCTGCTGTTAGAAGGAATTCTAGTCATCATGTTTTGTTCTGATGTCAAGTCATTATTGGAAAGGGCTGAAATACCAATAAATGCAGGTTGCCTAAAAACTGTTTGAAGAACTATTAAAGCGCTGGCTAACATTTGTTTTTTTTCTGAAAAGGAATGGAAAAATACACTTCCATTTTTTTATTAATCTGGTATTTCCTTGTTGAAAAGGTAGAAGTGCCTGAAGCAAGGGCTAAATAAAACTGAATTTTCAGGTCTGCAGCTCGTGTAGTTGCAATGACGGAATCAGTACAGACGTGATTTGTGACTGTCACAAGTGCTGCGCTGAAAAGAGATGAACCATGTGCTGCCCCAGCCAGCCATGATAACAGTTAGTGTATTCATCAGATTTTGAAAAAGCAGCAGCATATTTAAGCCAATGCCTGAAACCAATAATTAAGATTCAAGTTTTAGGAGTATTAAATAGAGACCAGGAAAAAAAAATGGCATCTACGCCTCCATGTCCTCAAGACAAACTGATAAAACAGAGGAAGAGAAAGAATAATTAGGAATAAACTTCACATAAATCTGCATGTCATCTGCATAAAAACTGATCTCTTACCCATATCTTCAGATCATCTCTGTCAAAGGATGCTGTGGAGGCTGAATAAAGATGAGCCCAACAAGAAACCCTGTGGGGCATCAGAGGAACCAGACTCTGTGAAATCAGAGCAGATCAGCTAACCTGTTCAAATATGATGGATGTAAAGACAAGGCAAAAAACCCAGAGCCCAGCCAAAAGGCCAACTGTCTTGTAAGTAGTGTGGTACTCGGAACCGGGCGGCTTGTGTCCGGATGCTCTGGGTGCTGAGGAGCAGAGCTGATCCTGCACCATGGTGGGAGGGAAAAAAAGGCTGCAAGCTTGCTGGAAGACAAGTACTGGGCTCACTCCAGCTCTTGAGTAAGGGTATTGCTGTAAAGCCTGCCAGGATCTAGTGGAGTGTTTTAAGAAATGGGGTTACAGATCTCGTTTTTATGTGGGTTAATATTGCAGCGGTGGTCTCGGCACCACTCTGGTTGCAGATGGTGAAGTCTCCTGGGCAGAGAATCGGACAATGTTGCTGGGGCCAGTCACACAGGGGCAGTTACCTCTCTCTCTAGAAAGTCTTGGTAGAGCCGCATCAGATTAAGCCGAGTGCCTTTGTTAGGCAGAGATGTGAGGGGCTGATAGGGTCTCAGGGCACTCCCTCTCTATCCATGGAGAATGGGGCAGAGTACTGCACAGCAGAAGGAGTAGCTTTTTGGGACTTCTCCAGCTGAACAACAGGAGGGGAAGAGATGGCGTCTCACCGGCTCCCGTGGTTTGAGTGCCACTGGCTAGTCACCAGCAAGCCCTTTTAGTGAAACACGTGCGCGTTAATAACATGCACTTCTCTCAGTTGAAGTCTAGTATGGGAACTCAAATGTCTGCAGCCACATGAGGCTGATAGATCAGGTTTTTAACAAACCAGATGGTTTCTCTCAGTTGTCATGCATAAATGAATCCCAATACCTGTCTTTTACCACATCTTCCAGAAATGTAGCCTGGTTCGGTTTGCAGATATGAAATGATGGAAAATTCCCCACTGTTCTAACAATGCTTACACGCTTTCCAATACTGGCATGTTTCCCTCAGTCAGGGTTTATCAGCTTGATTCTGCTCCCAACAGTGTCAGGGGGTGATTTGCCTCTGCAGACACAACACAGGCCTGCATCTGCCATCTCCCTGCAGCTCCGCGAGCATGGGCAGTTGCTGAGGATGAATGAGCTGCAGTGGTGGTGGTGGCTGGGCAGACACTGGTGTGCCCGAAGCTTGCCAGGAGATGAGGTGCTAAGGTTCATCTTCAGCAATGGCTCGATACTTCACTACTTCAGGAAACTACAGCACAAAAACTGTATGTGCTGACTGGACTCCACCTCTGAAGGTGATTACCCCTTTTGTGCTAATTACCTCTGTGGGGAGGTTGTTGCAGAATCTCACCGCTTTCAGGCCTTCTCATCTCACTGATGCTGCAGAGAATAGTACTGGGGTTTATAAGAGGAAAAACTCCATCAACACACACTGTGGAAACAAGCTGGCAAGAAAAGTGTCAGATTAACAGATTAGGAGAAGGTATCTTTTGTTAACTGTTTGCAGTTGTTTTGGCACTTGTCCCAAGTCCATTTATCTGGATATTATACAGCCCCCTTGCCAAGGACTCACCATTTCCCAAAGAAAATTCAGATTCTTGAAAAAGGGTTTCTCTGTAATACAGATTTCTTGTGTTGGGTTGATCTCGGTAAGGAACATCCTCCATTAGTGCTACTCTTTGAATTGGAGAAGATGATCTCCCATTTCTGAGTTTTGAACCCACGAGCCTTGTCTGCAACTATTTAAGAAACACCGCTTGACTGTATCTTTTGCCTTCATGCTCCAGAAATGCAGGAATGCATCAAAATTCTCACCAATAAGCTTGAAGGGACCCTGCTGTCTCCATAGCAGTAATAGGAGACCCTACCATAAACTCCTTACCATCATCTACTGTGGAATCTGGACTTAGTGGTTGGACACCACAAAAAGAGAAGACATCTACATTGCTGTCCGTGGAGAACAAGGAGTGTGGCAAAAAAGTGAAACAATGAAGTTGCCCTGGCTATAGATAAGTGCTTTCTACATCTCATTTTCATTCCTGGAAATGATAGCAAGATGATGAGCAGATGCCCTGGCAGGAATCCTTATGTCAGAAATCTAAGGAATTTAGCTTCTTTGCAGCTACCTAAGCAAGTATAACCGGCAAATCAGGATTCAGCAAAGTACTTCAGTGTGTACATGCATTCCTTCGCAGAAAGTCCATGTTTAAATGCTCTTCATATTCAGGGACTAAATTAATTGCTAGTGATTTTATTAACAATTCCTTATATATCATTTCCACATTAAGTTCTAAATATTGTTTTTGATGAATTCAAACAATTACACCATGCATCAACACCATTTATTAAGATAAATTATTACCTGCCCACCTGTTATTAATGATGCTAGCTCTGCTGTACTTGTGGGCTACGGATAGACTGCTTAGCTGGTGTAAATCAGGAATACTCCGTTGTTTCCAGTGGTAGGAAGTTAATTTAAACCTCTGAGAATCTGGCCCAGTGTGCTGAGACAAGTTTTTAGAAACCTGTGGTCCAGGTGGATCGCAGCTGGTCTGATTAAAGTACAAGCAAAGTTGGCTGGATGGAATCCAGAATAAGCTGATTACCCAGTAGTGGGCTGAAAACACATAAATCATGTGTTCAAAGTATTGTGCTATGGTTTCTAATAAGCTTATCTCCCAGCTCCAGCAAGCCAGTCTCTTATGGGAAAAGCCAATAAATAACTGCAAAATGAAATAGGAATCTCAGAAATTATTACCGTTATTTATAATTCATTAAGAGTGCTGCACTGGCATGGAGGAAAGCACTGTGTGCAAAGGGAGATTATGCACTAAGTCACACATTGTACCCAGCAGATACACATGGAGTATAGCAGACCTAAACCAGCACAGAAATCTAGCATCGCCCTCTTACCCCGCCTTAATTTTTGGGCAACCATGTTTTATAATCTCATTCAGAAAACTTCTCAAACTTGATCTTCTAACTGCAAGCACTTTGACTTCCTACACACACTGGTAGTCCCACATGAAGTCAGCTAAAGCATTTTCCAATTTCTAGCCCAGAACTTCTTCTAGCCTGTTCAAACAATATTAGTTCTTGTCTCAGCATTTTTCTTTACTTTAAATAACTCAGTTCCCTCCTTTTTTTTTTTTCCTTATGGATATATTTTTTTAAAAAATGCATTTCCCTTTCATTTTCTGAGACCCAACATCCAAACGACCTCAGGATAGATGGATTTTCTATGAGTGGTCTGGTTCCAGGGAAGACTTTCAAGCATGCCTAGAGTAAGAACCAGTTGGTATAATGATGTAAATGATTTCTGATCTAACTAGCTGTGAATATTGGGCTAATTAACACAACGAAAGTATCCTAGCATCCTACCACCCAACAGACTTTGCAACTGGTTGGTCACCTCTGCAGTGCCAAAAATTTGTCATTCTTGACGATGGGTGACCAGTAATGTATAGGCGACCTATAATGTTGAGGATTCCCCAGTCTCATCACAGCAATGAACAGGGTTCCCCCTGCATCTACTGAAGTACTTGCATGTCACATCACCTAGACAAACCCCATATTTCTGCAAGTGGGATTTTACAGAGAGAGAAGCTGAAGGTTTGGGAGCTTAGGGCTAAGAACTAGATGCAGAGTGAAAGAAGCAGCAGGGGTGTTTTGGATATTGGGCACTGAATAGGTTGAACTAAATGACAACAGGAGCTAGGAAACCCCACAGACAGAGATGGGGTTTGGACAAGGATCTATGCTCCCTTGACCTTGCCTTTGCCATAATTTCGTCAAAACTGCATGACCATGAGGCAAATAATTAGAAGAGACCTTGGCTTATGATGTTGACCAAAATTATCTCAATTTTTTTCCGTGCTTCTTTTACCTGTATTGTGCTCTTACTGCTCTGATTTTAATTCCTTTGTGGCTGGGAATATCTCTTTGTTCTGTGTATTTCTTTGTACTGCCTAGCACACACAGTCCTGCTCCAATTTTTGCACTTCTGTGTCCAACTATATCAAAGAGTACATTCAAATCAGGTATCCTAATAATGTCAAAAAGAGAGAGGAAAGTATCTCATGAAAAAATCAGGATCCTTAGTCAGAACAAGATGGACAGATCTCTTGCAGCCATCATACGGACAAGGTAAAAGAAAGGCACTGTTGTTAGGGAGGCCACTTTCTCCTTAGTCATTAAAATAACATCTGATAGACTGCAGAAATCAAGACTGCTATGAATATTCAAAATTTTTCCTCCCTTCATAACAACACCCTACTGAGGACCACAAGCATATCACAAGGTCTTACCTTTTCTCATTTCATAAAATGATTTGAGAAAGTGGGTAGGTGAGGTGGCAGGAAGAGGGAGTGGGACTTTATCTTGGTGAGCTTCATCCTAATGGGACCATTTGCAGAGTGCAAATGCTCCTAATGGGATCTCCTGTTTCCTTTGCAAGCACACTGTGATTTCATATAAAATGCACATAGAAGTCGCTGCTATGCGCTCATTTAGATGCAGTTTCACATGTTAAATATGCTCACAGCTAACTCATGGGCTGTGTTTCCCAGAAGTCGAAGTCCCAAGGCACCCGGGCCCACAGGGAAATGTGACCAGTTTATTCTCTTCCACAAATACAGAGCGCATGTTTCCAGTGGGGATGGTTTTTACAGAATCACAGAATAACTGAGGCTGGAAGGGATCTCTGCGGTTCTCCAAATTGGATCAGGTTGCTCACGGACTTGTCCAATCATGTTTTGAGTACTCCCAAAATATTTCCCAACCTCTTCAGTTCCCTGTTCCAGTTTTTGACTACCTTTACAATGAAAAAGAAGTAATCCTCATATCTAATTGTAATTTCCCAGGTTGCAATTTGTGCTGTTTCCCTCACCCTTCTGCTGTGCATGTCCGAGAAGTGTCTGGCTCTGTCTCCTCTATGCCTGGAGTCTGTGGGCTGTCACTCGGCATGTGGAAAGGACAGTCTAGGCATAGGTCTGCACATCAGCCATGATGGAGTAAGATGTCATTTAAGTGGCATGATGGGACACGGCTTTGGGAGATGGTCCCTCACCAGCGTGTTCTGGATACATGTGTGCTCTGAGGTGGGCTATTTTGGTGGCTTTTGTGAAAGGAAGTTGTCATATAAGAAGAGAACAACACCAGTATTTTTCCTGAGTGACTAAATTGCCTTAAAAATGGCTATAAATGTGCAGATATGAAGAGTTTGAACAAGGTTTGCAAGGTCCTGCACCTGGGTCAGGGCAACAGCTGATACCAGTGCAGGGCGGGTGGGGGATGAAGGGGTGGAGAGCAGCCCTGTTGAGCTGGACTTGGCGGTGCTGGGGAATGAAAATCTGGACATGACCCAGCAATGTGTGCTCACAGCCCGTGTGTATTCTTTGGCACAAATTTTGCCTAAGGAGAAGCAGTGAGAAATGCAGAGATCTGCACATGGGAGAGGCTGACCAACAAGGGACACTAACGGCAGCTGAGAAGAAGAACCATTTGATCATTCTGACCCTGTGAAAACATAATTGGGAAAAGTCACCTCCTCTCAAATCTTAACATATTCACCTGATGACAGTAATTAGACATTTCTTAGACAACTTCCAAGACTCTTGGCCTTTCATAAATCTTCCTTTGATGGCACAATGTGAGTTTAAACCTTTCTCTAGTCGTCTCAGATACTTCGGTAGAGAGGTGAATTTCTAGTCCCTTCAGGTAGGTCATGTCTCGATTGCACATTCTAAATCTAAGTCAATATCTGCTTTTAGCATTGCTTTTTTTCTTTTTTTGTTAGATTACAAAACTAATAAAATTACACTTTTATGTGTATTATGACTTTTCTTTTTCTGCTTTTACCTTTTTCCTGGTGAAATTTAGTATTTCAAAATAAAACACCGTTTCTATAGTCAGAAAAAGCAGAGACAGGCACAGGTAGACTGGAGTTCAGTGGGGAAAGACCTGTAGTAATAAATCTGTGTAACAAATTCCAGTCTGTGGTCTGTGTCACTCACCAAGGACAAAGCAGTGCGACAGACACTATAGTGGAAGCTGCAGCTACCCATTAGAATTTGTCACTGGTTGGACTGCAGCATCATTTAAATGTAGCAGAGCTGTTTAAGTTAAGCCTGTATTTTTATAAGGTTTATGCCTCTGTTTCTGGGGCGACCTATGGCCAAAACACATGCGTGCACATACATGCAGATCTCTTGTCAGATCTCTTTGCTTTTTATTTTTTGCTTTGTTTAAGATCGGTTAGCTTCAGCAAATGGAGGGGGGGTAGATGTTGCTAGGTAGTTTTCTGAAATGGTTAATCAAAACAAAAGGAGAAATGGAATCGCCGGAATACTGATTCTGCCCATACTGCTCGACGTACCCTTCTCAACCTGCCTCTAAGTGGGACTCCCCAAGAGTCACTCCTTTATGAAGACTTGGCTTTGCAAGCTAAGCAAGCAGGTTAAGTACTCCAGTTACAGAATTATTATCCAGGCCATTCCCTGGAGCCCGGAGTGGAGTGGATAAGCCGTAAAGGCTGCATAATAAACCAGCCCAGGAATTCTCAGCAGCTTCACAGGCAGGCACGCTGTCATTGCCTGCGCTCCGTGGGGAGCACTAATTGTGCCACTTGCTGCAGTCCCCTTCAGCTTACTGACAGAATGCCAATTTTAGGCAAGAACTAATTTATCAATGGCTGGAGTGGCTAAAGAGAATATATCTCCTGTCATGTTTCAGGCTGCGACTGCGGTGTTTCTAAAGCAGCTTTTGTTGCTCTCACAAATAATGCATGTTAGCAGGGTAGTTCTGCAAAGAGGAAGAAGGTCCTCTAGACTTCTAGTCTTATTAGATAACAGTTGTTCTACATTAATCTGCTTTAATTAAGTTCCTGACCTTCCTCTTTGGTAGACTGATGAGTAATTTTCCAAATAAATCTTGCTGCGTGTCTTAATCCTGTTTTGCAAATAATCCAAATAACTCATGTATGAACGCTTACAATGTTACAAATGTGCAGAAAAAAAGGAAGAGTAATACATACACAGACTAATACTCTGGGTAATTACATTGTGTGGTACTTACGACAGTGACTGCCAGTTCTGATTCATGGGGAAAACAGTACACAAGAAAGATGTGAAGTGGACTATTAAGTCCCGTAAAAATTTATGCAGATGTCTTCAACAAACCTGTGCAATCGTAAAGTAACCAGGCAATGTGGAAAAAAAGGTCTTATTTATGGTGCATTGCATAAGCCAAGAGATTTAGTAGGATCTTATAACAAAGTGAGAGTAATTAAATGCCTTAGAATCAGGAATTGGACAGTGTAAATGAAAAACGTCTGAAGAGGAACAGTTAATAGAGTGCGGCAGTGTTTGTTTCTAGAGAAGGTAATGAACATGATTAAATCTGTTTTTTAGCTCTACCCATAAACCATATTAGTTCTCAGGTACTGAACTCTATGCCTGTGCATGGAGAGCAGCAAGAAAGAAGGAAACAGTCATGTCTAGATGGGTAGCACGGGAGAGAAAAGTGGAACAACGATGTAGGACGTGCTTTTAAGTTTATGCCTTAGATTAGAGGGGAAAAAAAGGGATGGGCAGCAAAAATTGAGCATAGTAACAGCTCACTATGGTTTACAGCTGCCATGGCCGTACGGTGAGGGCTGCTGAGATCATGCTTAGCTCTTCAGAAGTGCAGTGCTTTGTGAATTAGTTTTTCTTCCCATGCTGTTAGGTGAAACTGTCCGACCCTACCATGTCCAGACTAAATTTCAACCCTCTCATTTGCAACCTAGTTACATCCAACAGTCTTGTTTCCACTTTCTTCCAGCAAATGGCTGTAAAGAAGCCTCTCAATAACAAAGAATAAAATATGCCAAGCCAGAGGTACATGAAGTCTTCTTTTGGTATTTTGCTGGGTACCTTCTTACAAGTTTTCATCAGCTTGGGGCCTCCATTTCTGGTTGGAGAAGACAGCTAGGTAACTGCAGTTGCTCCTTCGGATGTCTTCGTCCAACCAATGCTCCTTTCACCCAAGCTGACAATCCTGTATGTCACTGTTCAAACATTTAGTTTAATTCAGTGAACATGTGACTATCTTCATTTTCTTCTGTCGCTTCTCTGGCCGTTATTTTTTTGGATGTGGTACTTTGATCTGGTCATTGGTAAAATGAACAGCCCTTACTGTCCAGAGTAATGTTTAATGTATGAGCAGGTTTCTACTCACAGAGTATAGGCTGACTTGATTTTTAGGAACTCTTATTTTGTACAACTGTGTTGCCTTTTTGAAAGAGAAGAAGGCCAGCTATGGCATTGTATTTTTCTTGTGCTTTATGCTTAGTTAATCGCTGTGTGAAATAGATGAAGAATGAAGCAAAATACAACACCCTTTTTTCTTTTTGGAAGATTTTGTTAACAGCTTATGCCACTTAAGAAATCGGTCTTCATCATAAACAAATTAAAAAAAATTACTTTCTTTGAACAGTGAGGAAATTTGCCCAGCATGTTAGCAGAGGAGAGCTGCAACTATTTTTCGTGCAGCTGCATACACATATATATGCATCCCTTACTATTCTCAGTGAGAGGCACCACTTCAGTGTTAGTTCATTAAAAGCAAAGTGTACAATTGCAGTTTTCCAACCTCAGCTGAGGATCCAGCGACAGATATGCCTCTGCCTCCTCTAGCTCTCCAGTGTTTTGCACCTCTGCTCTATGTTTTCCTTCACAGCCCACAAGAGTTTTGGGGAGTTTTTAACTTCAGCACAGGTTTGAAAGCAGGCTGTGTAATATTAGGGCTAATCATGCTAGATCAAGGTGACTGCACGGCTCACCAGGACTGAGAGGAGATAACTGCAGCATGATTCCTACTTTGTCAGTAAGAAAGCATCTTTGTCTTTAAAATATTGCCACAGATGGTGCAAATCTTCTTACCAGGCATTCATTTAATGTCTCTGCAATGATGCTTCAAAAGCAGTGTGAATGCGATTTTTCTGGATGGTTCAGATTGGAAAGTAGCAGAAGTTGGTGAAAATGCCCCAGTGAGGGGGAATTGGAAAGAGAAACTCTAACATTTATTTATCATGACTTCTGAAGTTTTATTTAAGAGAAATCTAGATTGCATGTGTTATCTCAAAGTGTGTGAGTGATACTTACTACAGAAGTTATTGTGCTCTGTTATTTTAATAATTATGTCTTCTTTACACAGTACATTTCAGTATTGACTTGTCAATAGTTATAAAAGCCTTCAGATGCTAACAGGCATCCCTAAGGAATAATTATGTGTTTTATGGTAAAATTATAGACCTGCTAATAATTATTTTGGAAATCCTGAAAACTAAATACCATAATCAAAGTAGCATTTCAATCTGTTAGACTCATATAAAGTTGATTAAAAAAAGTATCTCTGTCAACTTTATTAACCAGTCCTTGTGTTGCATATGGTTGCATATTGTGTTTCAGTAATAGGTTTTGGCTTTTTGTTAAGGAATGAATATTGAAGACTGTGTCACAATGAAGAGCTGAAGATGTATCTTCACTCACTATGGATCAGCACAGTGATGCTGAAATCATTTTATACTCCAAGAGGATTTGACTCCCAGTTTAAAAATATAATTGTTAGAACAAATACAAAATCCCAGCAGCAGCTCTCTCGCCAGGGAGGGACGGTGAGGCTGCATGGGACAGGTTTGACTTGGACCATGGGCCCATGTTGCTGTGCTGCTCTCTGCTTGTAAAGGTGTGCAGACCAGAGAGTCAATACCCAGCCTGCAGTTATTGCACAGCTTGAAGATGCTTTCACTTAATGCCATGAGCTCTACAAGAAAAGACACATTGATGCTGAAAGTTAGACTTACAGAGTGGGAGGAAGGCAAACAGATCATCTACTACTGGAGCTCCAGCTTTGACCAAGGTTGGGTTGATTAGAAGGGGTGCGTTTAGACCCAGCTGAGCCTTGCTCACTACTTTCCTGCAGGACTGCTCTGTTGCTCCTCGTGGAGCAGACCTGGAGCTGAGTCTGTAACCTGGGAGCTGTGTTTGAAACATCCCCTGCTTTGATAGCAATTTGAAAGGTTCCCCCTGCACCACAGGATTTCGGTGGTATCTTCTGGCCTCTATAAGATTATTTTTTTAAATGATTTTTTTTTTTTTAGAGAAAAAAATGTTACTTTCTTATAGGTCTGAATGCTGTTAGAACATCTATGCGATTTGGTGCTGCAGAGGAGATTTAGGGCATCCTGCAGATGAGATTCTGAGGAACAGCTGGCTGTGGTTGCAGGGATTGGCTTTACTGACGCATGTATTTCCTCTTCACTGATGTTCTTGTTTGAGTAGCTCTCCTTCACCTGGATTGGAGGAATCTCCATCCTAATTACTCCATGATACAACGTGAACTTTGCTGCAAAACTGGCTTAAAACGCCAGGTGGTAGCTCAATTTTTAGAGCACAGAGCTGCCTCTGACAAACTAACTGTCAGGGGAGAGAGAAGGGACATAGTGACATAATGTAAGAATTTATAGGCCAGGTAGCCTGTGGCTGTCATGATAAAGAGTTAGAAGTCAACTGTGATTGAACTCACTGGCACTATTAAAAGAAAGTACTAAGAAGAAGCAATGTTGCCACCATGTTAGTTATCAATCCATAAGCAAAAAGGAAGGTGGTCAGGAAAGCTAAGAGAAATTTTCTTGGAAAGGTGAAAAAGATGCGACACTCTGTGAGGAACAAAAAGCTGCGGCTGAGGTAAGTGGAGATGTCACTATTTCGGATAAAGCACTGGAAGATTGTAAGGGATGACCTGAACAATGAGTGGGTGAAAAAGGGAACACTGAGTTTGCAAATACTTTGCAGTTCGAGCACCTGAATCTCCATGGACCATAACAAACTGTCTCCACGTTCACAAAATCTCAAGGATGTCTGGCCAACAGGCTGGCGTGGTCTTGCTATAAGTGCTTACACATCATCGCTTATTTTTCATGATGATGTATGTATCCAGCCAAGTTTGTAAGTTAGTAAACAGATTATTTTGCCTCTAACTGCTCACCTTATCCTGTTTTGTCATGCTAGCTACATTTTCATGGCCTGCCCAAAATCAGAAAGCAATAATCATCTCTGCAACTAACTCCTTTCCTTTCCCGCTCCAGAAGACTCAAGGTCTACGCAAAACTCACCTGCTCTGGACTATTTGCTTTTCCTTTGCAGAAGCTGCTCTGTTGCCTTGACTAAACCACATGGCCTCCTGCTTCTCCTCAAGAGACTGTGCTTCCAGCTGTCAGATCACGAACATTAACACAGCCCACCTCTGGTGTACAAAATCAGGCTTCGTAGCAGGGACACAGCTGGTTTGTTGTCAGTACCGCTAATGCTCATCAGCATTATTTCATTGCTGCTTTCTGTGTCTCTCTTATCTCAGGTAGTCACCTGTCATCTGGTCTCCTGCACCTGTACAGCGAACAGGAGCAAAGGGTGTGTTCCCTTGCTGGGAGTGTAGCACAGAGGTGTTTTCCATCAGTAATAATAACTAAACATATTGGTACAATGTTGAAACACACTCCGTTTATTACGTCTAATAGTCTCCTCAAAGGCAGAAACTAAAGAATCAAGTTGATCTTATTCCCATTCAAAAGCTCTGAAATTTTGTTGGTGACATAACAAAAAACAGCAGCACAAAACACATATATTTATGTGCATATCCAAAAGACATCACTGGTGAGATACATCTGGAGTGCTGGATCCAGTTCAGGTCTCCCCAGTGCAAGAATGATAGGGACTTCAAGGATCACAAAGGGCCACGAAGATACTGAAGCATCTGGACCATCTTGCATACATGGAGAGGCTGAGCAAGCTGGAACTGTTCAGCCCAGAGAAGAGAAGTCTCGGGGTTCAGGACTCAGGGGATTTTATCCATGTATATAAATTCCTGGTGGGAGAGTGTGAAAAAGATGAAGCCAGGTTCTTCTCAGTGGTGCTCACTGACAGGGTGAGAGGCAGTGGGCACCGGCTGAAATGCAGGAAATTCCATTGAAAATAAAAAAAAAAAGTTTTAAATGTGAGGGTGGTCAAACACTAGAACAGGTTGCGCAGGGAAGCTGTGGCATCTCCATCCTTTGAGACACTCAAGATGCAACTGGACACAGCCCCAAGAATCTTGCTTTTGCTGACCTTGCTCTGAGCAAGGCGGTTGGATTGGACAATCTCCAGAGGAGCCACCAATCTCATCCATTCTGGGATACAGATATTAGACTGGGTATTAGGATAGGTATTAGATTGGATATTAGGAAAAAATTCTTCACTGAAAGGATTATGAAGAGATCACGAAGGAAAAAAAAAAGCTGCTTCATGTAAAGGAAAAAATTGTCATGAGACTACATTTGGGTAAACTGGCCATGGCTACTTTGGCCTGGTCACTGAGAGAAGATTTCTACTGTCAAAGCATAAAATAGAGAACATAACTCCAAATGCATATACAAAAATGCATAGTCTGAAGAGGCAACCTGGCCGTTTCAAGACAGGGAGTCTGTGTCACGGGTTGTAGCCTGGGAGTGGAGGCAGTAACTCAGAGCTCTCCTTCCAGTGCCTCGTTCGTGCAACCTGGGAAAACATGACTTGACCACGGCCTGCCAGGGCTGAGAGTAATGGGGAAAGTGCCATAATAATGTAGTTTCAAGAAATATAAACATTCCTGAGAACAGACATCTGCAGCAAACCACTCTCTGCTTTTCCTATTATGTCCAGTTTTGCTACCTATGAATATATATACGTCGCAGAGTGTCTGGGAATATGTCACAAGTGATGGTCCCTACAGACACACTGTGCTTATCTTTAAAGTAAACGCAAAATCCAGAAAATAAAAGAAGCTGTTTGGAGAGCTTGAACTGGCCACAGAAGACTTTAACATCATTAGTTGTGGTTGACTGACAGAGTCATTAAGGTCAGACTTACAGAAGATGCAGCCTGACCTCAGGCTTCTCCTGGGTCACAGATGCTCACCCCATAACCTGCATCACGTCTGTAACTCCTAGTTGAGCTGGAGTGGGGATTTGGGGAAGAAATCTGTTAGCATTTAGAGGTGGATTCAAGGTCTCCTTGTAAATACACTAAATAGATCCCGATCGTCTGAAAAAAGCAGAGTGCTGTCAAAAAAGAGCAAGCGTGGGGAGGTAAAAACAATGTTTCCGAGAAGCAGTGACAATCACAGTGTGGGTTAGACTCACTCTTTGTTTTGAGATCCTGGTTAAAACCGTGAAGGCTTAAAGCCCTCTAAGGAAATGAAACACTGGAGCAAAATGCTGTGGGACTGCTGAGAGAGTGCTTTTGCAGCAAATTCCAGAGCTGAGAAGCGGAGGAACACATTGACTGTATGCCCAGGAGAGAAAGCAAAAATGGATATGAACAAACGATGGCAAAGCGCTATGTTTCTGCAGCTGAGCAAGTGATCGTGCAGGTGTTTGGATCGAAGGAGCTCTGCCCGGCTGCTGTGGCGGCAGAGGAGTACACACGGTGGGTAACTACTTCAGCCTGGCTGACAGTGATACGTTTATTAAGCTGTGATAAGTCACTGCTTTCACTTGTCCGTCCAGGCCCCGAGTACTTCTGTAGTGATAAAGTCCAAAAAGAGATTGTAAAGATTTCTACCTGCAGGAGCAAATTAAATTTCTGCCCCCATGCTACCAAGACTCTTAGCAGAGCAGATAATTTATGTCATGAAGGTGACGAGCCTCCTGGCAGGGGTAAGGGAAGTGGAGGAGCGGAGTCTTGGGAAAAATTCAGGGAGGCAGAAGTATGATCCCTCTATAGAAGAGAAATTGCAGAGAGCTTCTGAGGCTGAAGCAATGCATTCTCATAGAGAAACCTTGAAAAATCTTTCAGTGCGTTGGCAGGAAGCAGAGAAACAGGTTGGCAGCCACGGCAATGCCATTAAAAAATTCAGATTCTAGACAGCAATGTGCTTTTCTTGTACAATTTTAGGTTTCCTGTGCCAAGCCCGGTATTTTTCTCCAAACTCAATTTTATTCTCAGCACTGAATTAATATTTCTATTCTGCTTTGCAGTAAGCAGCAGTACCACATTATAAACACAAAGTCATGCAAATATACTAACCATCACTGATTACAAACACTGCTCCTGTAGGCTGGTTTTCAGCAAGCAATTTTGAAGACAGAGTGTATTAGTGCCTGCATTTTGCCAGTTCACAAGCTGCAGTAAATGAGTGCCTCATTAGAAAAAAACATATACATATATTTATTTTCTTCTCTTTGAACTCATCATTTAAGGCTAAATCCATTTATGGAGGTAAATGAGAATGACAGAAAAGAAATCAATGTGAAGATGGCTTATAGTCATACATTGAATGTTGGCTTAGTTTTATTCTTTCTAGCCCAGCATCTGTTGTGGCTTTCAGCCCAGGGTCTCCATTGGAAAGCACTGGAAAACTGTGTGACTACACACAGCTAAAGAGAATCTGTTTGACAAAAACAAAAAGAGCAATCCACCGATAAAGAATATTTTATATGCCTAATAATAACTCTTTGCAAAAACATATACTATGAAAAAAATATCCTTGGAGGACTTCATTGCCGGAAGCAGTGATCTGAAAAGTAGGTGGTAGATAATCATAGAATCATAGAATGGTAAGGGTTGGAAGGGACCTGAAAGATCATCTGGTTCCAACCCCCCTGCCATGAGCAGGGACATCTTCCCCCAGCCCAGGGTGCTCAGAGCTCCATCCAACCTGGCCTTGAGCCCTGCCAGGGAGGGGGCAG
>Ga0065711_1038314_pt1 | contig 18914 bp, 9 predicted proteins | sample Hoacrofraction12_FD_59098 | JGI IMG/M metagenome (GOLD analysis project Ga0065711, IMG submission 59098) | Hoatzin crop microbial communities from Cojedes, Venezuela - Epithelial fraction 12 v2 (version 2) | ecosystem: Host-associated > Birds > Digestive system > Esophagus > Crop | place... | reverse complement strand
AAAACCCCCCCCCCCCCCCAACCAATTGACAAAAAAACCCAAATCAAACCAGAAAGAGACAAAATATATCAGCAAATCTATTCTGTAGGGAAATCAGATCACTACTAGAAAGTCTGGAAAATCCTACTCCATATACAGGAATGTACATACCTTTACCAGTAGAAATGAATCATTCTATTAACAATGAAAATAGGGAAGGCTGCAATGGATTATAATGTGGATTTCCTGGCATATAGAAATTTTGAAGTATAGGCTGCGACTTTTCCATCCGTACAGGTGCTCGCAGGACTCCACCTCTTTTGTCAACTTTATTTGAAATTGGAGAGCTAAGCAGAAAAACTCATGAAAGAACACATCATTGTAATCCTATGTAAATGCTTGTATTGACTGGAAAAAGTAGACTATGATAGCAGTATTATGGGTATTGAGCGTGAGTGTGGTAGATGTCCATGTATAGATATATATGTATGCATATATATGAATATATGTGTAGATATATAAGTATATGCATATATATGAATATTCAAAAATATCCATACAAAATATACATATATATAACATTGCATAGTTTGTATACTAAGTTTAATATAATAGAGTTATATTAAGTACATTCAGGCTCAAAAATCAGTGCTTATAATGGACTTTAACTCTTCAAACTAGAACTGTCACAGCAGTGCTGAGTGTTATAGAGAAATGTTTTGTATAAAGAAACGCTATAAGAACAATTAGTTAGTCTATTTTATTCTATTTTAATAGATAAGAAATTAATAAAAGTGGTTGATGAAACCTAAAGGAATTAATCATCATTCTTAGTCTTGCTGTCTTCATTGGGATTCTTGTGAAAGGTGTTACCACAGCTACTCAAACCCCCACATACAGGCATTGCAACTAAAGCAGAGAATCACCTCACGCCAGTATCAGTCAGTACCTGAGGGAATTAGACGTGTAGGAGCTGATTTATTATGACCTCAACAACCTGCAGTAACACACAGATCAAGATGAAGTCCAATGCATATGACCCACGTGGCAGAAGTTTTCACACAGTGCACCATCATCGTATGCTAACTCATTGGCAGCAATGGGCTGGAAAGAAGAAGATGCACCAACAGTGTATGAACAGGCTGGCCAACTTCAGCAATATGAAGACAATCTCTCTTTGTTATGGTTTGACTGTGGCCGGTAACAAAAGCACCACGCAGCCGCCCCTGCCCCCGCTGGAGTGCAGAGGAGAATGGAAAGAAACAGGCAGAAACTTGTGGGTTGAGATAAGGGCAGTTTAACAGAACAGTAAACAAAGGGAACAGGAACAACAACGATACAGATAGGGGAAATACGCAAAACAAAACAGACCGCACAACAGAGCCGCTGTCCCGTACCGGACAACTGCAGCGCGTTCCCGAGCCGCAAGTGAGTTCCCGCTGCCCTACTCCCCCCCCACTGGAACCCAGCATGATGGCACATGATATGGAATACCCTGCTCTGTTTGGCCAGCTTGGGTCAGCCCGCCCAGCTATGCCCCTTCCTGGAGTCCGGTGAAAATTAACCCTGTCCTGGCCGAACCCAGGACGCTCTTCTTCCCTACAGGTCTGTGTCTCAGCTGTGGAAAGGCTGTTCAAAATATCCAAAAAACTGTTTGAAAAACTGTTAAAAAAAATGGATAGATCATCTTCCCTCTCGGTATGGACCAGTGTCTCAGCGATTCGGAGATAGCTTACCCCTGCTCAAGAGAGATGGTAGACACTGTGAGGTACCCTGTGGTTCTACCTGCGTGACCATGGAAAAGACATGAGAAGGTGGGATGGAAAACGTACCTTGGCACTAAAAGCACAAGTACATGAATTACACAGAAAAACAATCAGAAACGAGGGATCTCCCAGGAAAATTACTGCTCCAGTTTACAGTGGGCAATTACCCAGATGAAGTAGAAGGCTTGATTTCACTTCTGATCCTAGGGGAGTGTCCTGGGTTCGGTCAGGACAGGGTTAATTTTCACCAGAATCCAGGAAGGGGCACAGCCGGGTGGGCTGAGCCAACCCCAACCTGGCCAAACGGAGCTGGGTATTCCATACCATGTGCCGTCATGCTGGGTTCCGGTGGGGGGGGCAGTGCGGCGGGAACTCACTTGCGGCTCGGGAGTGCGCGGTGTCGGTTGTGGAGGGTGGCCCTCCAGGTTGTGCGGTTCATGTCGTGTTTACTCCTTATCTGTATCGTTGTTGCTCCTGTTTCCCTTTGTTTGCTGTTCTGTTAAACTGCCCTTATCCCAACCTACCGGTTTCTGCCTGTTTTCTTTCCATTCTCCTCTGCACGCCGGCGGGGGGAGGGGCGGCCGCGTGGCGCTTTTGTTGTCGGCGGCAGCCGAAACCAAAACAGGAAGGAACTTCTGATTAGTTCTTACAAGATGTGAGTAACAAGGATGGGCTAACCCATGTGCGCAACATGAACCCATTCCTCGATAACAACTAGTATGGCAAGAACTAGAGGAGCCCTGCTTCCAGCCAGGTGGAGCAGAGGGATAACTGTGTTTATTGGACTGTGTGGATTTCATGGCCTGGCACATCAGATCCCCAGAAGTATCAGGCTCTAGTAGACACCATGGCACAGCTTACACTAATGCCATCAATCTACAAAGGGGCAGAACCCATTTGTATTCCTGGATTGACAGGAGAATCCCAAGATGTAACTGTAATGGAGGATGAAATAAGCCTAACTGGGAAGGCGTGGCAAAAACACCCCACTGTGACTGGTCCCGAGGCTCCGTGGATCCTTAGTATAGACCATATCTCTGGAGAGAGTATTTCAAGGACCCAAGAGGGTACCTGTGGACTTTTTGTACAGCTGCTTTGGAACTAGAGGAAATTAAACAGCTGTCTACCTTGCCCACTCTTGCAGAGGATCCTTCTGTCATAGGGCTGCTCAAGGTCAAAGAACACCAGGTGTCAATCGCTACTACAACGGTGCACTGGCGGCAACATTATACCAACCAAGACTCCCTTATCCCCATTCATCAGCTGATTCGTGAACTGGAGAGCAAAGGAGTGATCAGCAAGACTCACTTAAACTTTAACAGTCCCATATGGCCAGTGAGAAAATCTACTGGAGACTGCAGATTGACAATAGATTATCGTGGCCTGAAAGAAGTCACACCACCGCTGAGTGCCACTATGCTATCCATGCTAGAATGTCACTATCAATTGGAGTCAAAGGCAGCCAAGTAGTATGCCACCATTGACACTGCTAATGCATTCTTCTCAATCCCCTTGGCGGCAGAGTGCAGGCCACAGTTTGCTTTCACTTGGAGGGCCATCCCCTACACCTGAAATTGACTGCTCCAGGGGCTGAAACACAGTCCCAGAACTTGCTGTGGACTAATCCAGACTGCACTGGAACAGGGTGAGGCTCTAGAACATTTGTAATGCATTTATGACATCATTGTATGGGGTGATACAGCAGAAGAAGTTTTTGGGAAAGGGGAGAAAATAACCCAAACCTTTCTGAAAGTTGGTTTCACCATTAAACGAAATAAGGTCAAGGGACCTGCACAGGTGATCCAGCTTTTAGGAACAAAATGGCAGGATGGGCGTCGCCAGATCCCAATGGACATGATCAACAAAATAGCAGCTATGTCTCCACCAACTAGCAAAAATGAAACACAAGCTTTCTTAGGTGTTGTGTTTTTTTGGAGAATGCACATCTCAAATTACAGTCAGACTATAAGCCCTCTCTATCAAGTGACCCAGAAGAAAAACAATATTGACTGGGACCCTGAGCAACGACAAGCATTTGAATAAAATAAACAAGAAATAGTTAATGCTGTAGCCCTTGGACTAGTCCAAACAGAACATGATGTTAAAAATGTGCTCTACACTGCAGCCAAGGAGATTAACTCTACCTGGAGTCCCTGGCGAAAAACACCAGCGGACACTCAAGGTCGCCCCCTCAGGTTTTGGAGCTGAGGATATTGAGGATCTGAGGCCAGCTATACTCCAACTGAAAAAGAGAAATCGTCAGCATATGAAGGAGTTTGAGCTGGTTTGGAAGTGGCTGGCACTGAAGCACCGCTCCTCTTGGCACCCCAGCTGCTGGTCATGGGCTGGATGTTCAAAGAGAGGGGCTCCTCTATACATCATGCAAAAGATGCTACATGGAGTAAGTGGGTCACACTGGTCACACGACAGGCTCGAATAAGAAACCCCTGTTGCCCAGGAATTCTGGAAGTAATCATGGACTGGTCAGAACTCAAAGATTTTGGAATGTCACCAGAAGAGGAGGTGACATGTGCTGAAGAGGCCCCACTGTATAATAAACTACGAGAAAATGAGTAATGATGTTCACTGATGGGTCTTGTTGTGTTGTAGGAAACATTGAAGGTGGAAGGCTGCTGTATGGAGTCTTACATGACAAGCTGCAGAAGCCACTGATGGACGAGGTGAATTGAGCCAGTTTGCAGAGGTGAAAGCCATCCAGCTGGCTTTAGATATTTCCGACTGAGAAAAGTGGCCAGTACTTTATCTCTTTACTGATTCATGCATTGTGGCAAATGCCTCGGGGGGATGGCTACAGCAGTGAAAGCTGAGCAACTGGCAGCACACAAGCAAACCCATCTGGGCTGCCCCATTGTGGCAAGATATTGCTGCCCAGCTAGAGAAGCTGGTTATAAAGATACTTCATGTGGATGCCCGTGCACACAAGAGTTGGGCCACTGAGGAACATCAAAACAACCAGCAGGTGGATGAGGCTGCTAAGATTAAAGTGGCTCACGTGGATCTGGACTAGCAACATAAGGGTGAATCGTCTATAGATTGCTGGGCCCATGATACCTCAGCCCATCAAGGAAGAGATGCAACATATAGATGGGCTTATGAATGAGGAGTGGACTTGAGCATGGAAGCCACTATACAGGTCACCAACCAATGCGAAACTTGCACTGCAATCAAGCAAGCCAAACGGGTAAGGCCTCAGTGATCTGGAGGAAGACAGCTAAAATCTAAATATAGGAAGGCCTGGCAGACTGATTGTTTCAGACTCCCACAAACCCTCCAAGGCACACGCCATGTGCTCACAAAGGTAGAAGAAACCACCAGATGGCTGGAAACATATCCCATGCCCCATGCCACCACCTAGAAGACTATCCTGGGCCTTGACATTCAAGTCTTGTGGAGACATGACACCCCAGAAAGAACCGAGTCAGACAATGGGACTCATTTTCAAAACAGTCTTATAGACACCTGGTCTAAAGAGCATGACCTTGAGGGGGTGTATCATACCCTGTATCACGCACCAGCCTCTGGGAAAATTGAAAGATATGGTGGACTGCCAGAAACTACTCTTGAGAGCACTGGGTGGTGGAACCTTCAAATGTTGAGACACACATTTAGCAAAAGCCACTGGGTTAGTTAACACCAGGGATCTGCTAATGGGGCTGGCCCTACTCAATCAGAACTGTTACATACTATAGAAGGGGAAAAAGTCCCTGTGGTACACATGAAGAATACGTTGGGGAAAACACTCTGGGTTATTCCTGCCATGGGCAAAGGCAAACCCATCCGTGTGATCGCTTTTGGTCAAGGACCTGGGTATACCTGGTGGGTGATGCAGAAGGATGGGCAAGTCCGATGTGTACCTCAAGGGTATTTGATACTGGGTGCGAATAGTTGATAATGTGAACTGTGTGATGTTTACAATATAATACTGTATGTCACCATTTCTATTAGTTGCTATATGTCGTATCAGAGGTATTACAGTAAGAAGCATCCAGATTAATGAAGGATGAAATTTGATGAAACCGAGTGAAGTGCAGTGGTGATAGAATCAGAACTGACTTCAGCAACTGGCATCCAGCAACTTCAAGACTGACATGTTCATCCGGCAGACCACAGACACAGGCTTCGACAGATACACTATGTATGAGCTCCAGATGGAGCAATTGAGCACTACACACCATCCTCCTGCTGTGCCCAGTATTGCCAGTCCACTGCGTCACACCAAAGCCTGGTCCTGCTCTACTGGCTAAGTGAACTTCACAACATCTCTCCTGCCCTGAAAGACACTTATGACAGAGGGATCCCAAAGTCATGGACTAAATGAACTCAATACACATTTTAGAGGGATGGCCCATAGACTATGAGAATGATATCCATGTGTATGTATCAAGACACAGGAAAAGTGGTGGTGATTTATTAGAAGGTGTGAGACCTGAGTATGATGTAAATGGTATAGAATAAGGGGTGCATAATACCCTGGTTTTGTCTGGGATGGAGTTAATTTTCTTCTTGGTAGCTGCTGTGTTTTGGATTTAGTATTAGATAAATGTTGATAACACTGATGTTTTCAGCTGTTGCTATAAATCAAGGGATTTTTCCAGTTTTCATCTAATGAGCAGGTGTGCACGAGGGAGCATAGCCAGACAGATAGCCAAGCTGGCCAATGGAAATATTCCGTACCATATACGTCATGCTTGGTTTATGAATGGGGTTTGCTCGGGGGCTTTTTGGTTTTTTCCAGGAGTTTGTTTTGAAACCTCTCTTGGCCTGGAGTTTGAACTTTTATTTTGGGCTACAACTGGTCATTGGGTGGTGAGAAAAATTGTACTGTATATAGTTTGTTTTGCATATTCATTATTACTGTTATTATCATTATTATTGGCATTATTAGTATTTCCTTTGTTGCCTTATTAAACTGTCTTTATCTCAACCCATGAGTTTCCCCTTTTGTCCATTTCTCCTCCCCATCCCTCTGGGGGGGACTGTGAGGGGTGAGCAAGTGGCTCTTGGGTCTTAGTTGCTGGCTGCCGGGTTAAACCATGACAATCCCATTTTCAAGCAACTCTACTGATAACATGTCAGAACTTTCCTTGATCTTGGATATTTAAAATCCTTCAAAATACTTAATATCTGACTTGTCTGTGCTATGCTATTTGACTTGTTAATATTAAAACATGCTACTCCATTTTGAATCTCTCACATGTTTACATTCTCTTCAGTTACAGAAGAGATACCGTATAAATTAACTCCATAGAATTTCCTAGAAGTTAGACATTTGAAATCTGTTACAAGAAGGTGGAGAGACAAGTGACTTTCACTGGATTACCACTATGAAACTCTCTCCACCCTGAAGCTGTTTATTTATTTGCCTCTACCATGATTTTACAAGGGAACAAAAAAGATCTCTCAAATTTACTTTACAATTTTCCCTAGGAATTGCTGCCTTTCGGCTTGGTGTCTCAAGTTAACTTGATGAGTCTAGACTTAAATAAGAGAGCAATAATCTTAATGACCTTCATTCTGAAAAGTCTTCCTGAAAGAAGACATTTCTGGATGTTGAATATGTTATTAGACCCTTAAAATTATTCTTATTTTTTAATATTATCAAGGTAGATAGTTAAAAGAGTGAGAGTTATAGGGCATTCCTTAAACACTATTTGTCAGTAGTAAAGAATATCTTTCAGGATTTTATAAACCTATATATCTGTTGACTCACATACCTGCAAAACTTTAATCTTAGGGAGGGTGACTGGCAGACATGAGGAAAGAGGAACCTTAAAGAACCTCTACCACAGAATGGCAAATGAGATTGTAGATGGAAGAGAAACAGTGCATGCAGTACTCTGGAAATACTACAGTTGCCAGCAAAAATCCAGTCTCACTCAGTGATTTCCAGAATTATGAAATCAATCCTGCAGCTCCCAGAGTTTTTAGAATTTTCCTAAGAGAATATTCAAAAAAAGATCTTGGCAACTAAGTTATGACTTAGAACTAAGCTGGTTGTCTAAACTTTAAAATCCAGTTAAAATTACAGTGGGGGTCCAGAACACAGTTGTTTTGCAACTTAAGCTTCTCAGTATTCAGCATTTTCATAACACACCTAATGTTCTACCAACACCGACAGTGCTGGCCATCTCGCAGGATGGAGTTATTATTTTCTGCCGGTGACAGTGGTGACAGCACTCATCTAGGAGTATGCGTGCTGATTTTCCTTTCTGGTGCACCCTGGCCCTCATCCATAATGGCGGGATGAGGGTGGGCTTCACATCTCTTGCTGAAACTATGCTTAAATTGTCCAAGGAGAGGAAGCCTGCAGAGGAAGCATGAGTGTGTGCCCTGGAAATACGTAGCTCTGGAACAAGGAGTTTGCATACCTAGAGCAATTTTAAATTCCTTTACAACGGACATCTTAGGCATTTCAGAACCTAAATCTGGATTGGAACCAGCTCCAAAATCTCTTTTACAAGAGTTGCTACAGCCAAAGAGATTTTTTTTAAGTTTGCTGTTGTAAATGTCTTTGTAAGAAAAGAAAAGATTAGATTAGCAGGCTTCTCTCATCTCCATCACTTTGTGGATCTTCCTGTGCAGTGAAAAGTTCACATACATCTGTGGGTCACAAGTGGATAAAGGTTACTCTTGAAAAATCCCTGAATAAGGTCTTCACTGTCTATGCTCATTAAAGCTAGCTGTGTGCTGTTCAGAGAAGTGTGATCCTAGATGCATCTGGCCACTGATAAAGCCTGTAAGAGCCTTACTGCCTTGGACTGCTCTGCACGGGCAGGGGAACCAGGAGCTGAGCATGACAGCAGGACATGCACAGGCAGGGCAAGCACACCAACAAGGATTTCCATCTTGCAGGACCAGAGCAAGATGAGGTCCAGAAATGGTAACCAGGGACAGCCGGGAGTCCAGTGATTGCCAAGCAAGTCCATACTGAGGTCAAGCAGGAAAGTAATGTCAGCAGATTAAGATTCAGTTCACCAAGAACAAGCAAAGCTGCAAAATAACTTGGGCAAGGAGCAAGGATAACTGGACCATTAAATCATACAAATACTTATGATTCACTTTCCCTGTATGGATTTAGTTTTGGAGAGTGATGAAGCAGAAAATAATATTTTAATTATATTTTTATTTATAATATATTTATTAATAATAAATAATAAACATAAGATAGTAACTGCTAATTATTACTATAAATTAATAATTAAGATGAACATTATTAATAGGATAGTATTAGAAATAAAATACCAGAACTATGGTAAGATTGCACAAATTAGGAATTCCACATGGTTTTCAAAGTAACTATTGCCATAATTAACTTTATTGTCATTTAGGAAACCTGATCTGAAGTTTAGATTCCAGTCTGTATGTTACTCACAAGTAGATTTTTATAGTTATTTTAATTATGCATAGTCATGAGTCATTGCTTATACAAACAAGTTTTTAAGTCTGCGGTTCCTTTGTGCACTTCTTACAAAGTTTTTCTCTAAGAACTCATAATTTACTGTTAATGCCTTAAAGCTGGCATATTTATATTTCTGTAGCTATACTGTATAGTCTATGACCTTATTGTGTAATTGAGAAGTAAGAATAAAGCTGGAATAAAGCACAACCAATATACAAACAGTCATGCAAAACATGCAGTATTTGTATGTTCATCAGGGCATTCTCCTTTTCAAGTTTATGTAAAAACTATTGTTTTAGAGACAACCATAGAAAAATCAAATTTTCTAGGATTTTTGGTGAAAATGTGTGCTATATGAATTGATGTTTTGAGTCCTTTTGCTTGGCCTTCCTTTTCTTTTCCATGCTAAGACAGCAATTATTTAGTCGTGCTATTCCAAAATATCACAAACTGATGAAATTTAGCACTCAATACAGTTTGCTGCGCACCTTATTTCTACAGCTCAAGGTCTTTAGTGCTTCAGCTAGAGTACTTCTGTCACCTGAAGTGTTGAAGTGTCTGCTACTAATTGTTTTTCGTGTTTACTTCCCCTAGAGTACTTAAGAAAGTATCTGTATCATCCCTCTCTAAGTAGTGAGGAAATATTTCAGCATTATCTTTATTACATTTCTAACTCCTTCCTTAGCATTTCCTCTTTACCACCTGCTTGGCTTCATATTGTTTGTTCTCTTTGCCTCTAAATTTAAGCTTGCTAATGATCTGTTAATGCAGTTTCAATGAAACACCCCTTGCATGAAACCTCATCAGCTACCTCATTACCAAATCTTATTGAAGTCGCTCCACCTATTATCACCTGACCAAATTTCCGTTATGTTTTGTCATTAAGAATGTGGGCAAGGCGAGATGAAGCTACATGAACACTAATAGGAAACAGAACAAATAATTTAATTTAACTTAACCGTTGTACAATAAATGTTTCACCACTTTGAAAAACAGACTTTAGCTTAGACGACACTTAACAAAGGCTTCTGTTTACTTGCCAGTTTAGTTGGATATGGCATTCAGCTACTATTAATGCATACAGCAGCCAAATCAAATAGGTTTAATGAAGTATTCAGAAAGACTAACCACTCAGAACAATTTCTGGGATTAGAGGATATAAGAAAAATATGCACATTAGTAATAATAACAGTTTTTAGCATTTTAGATCTTGGGTTAATGGTTATTTGATCTTCTCATCTTACAATTAGGGAGGAAATAAGCATCCTAGGCACAGGTCATGGTGTCAGCATATAACTGTTCCAGTTTTGCAGTGTTCTATAATTCTCCCTGTATAAGACTGTATTTTTTCCTATAGGTATAACTAAGAAAAGTTCTTCACACAAGAACTGCTGTGAGCCTATTCTTATTTAAGGATAGAATTTGTACTGCAGATGTTAAATAACAGTCAAATGTAAGTTTCAGGGCCTTTTTAACATTTTTAAGAGATGAATTTTCTCCTTCCTCAAAATTATTAATTAGAGGAAATATGATCATGTGTCATACATCATACATCATACTCTCCATGAAATGGAACTGGAATACTGGGTGTCGTGGTTTAACCTGGCAGGCGGCAACTAGGACCACACAGCTGCTCGCTCGGTTCCCCGTCAGTGAGATGAGGAGAATGGACAACAAGTAAAACTCATGGGTTGAGATAAAGACAACAAATGAAGGAATAATAATAATAATAATAATAATAGTGGTGATGATGAATATGCAAACCACAATACACAATACAATTTTTTCTGACTGTCCAATGACAGATTGTGCAGCCGGTCTCCATGCAGCAATCATGGAATGAGCTGGTTTTGCAGACGCTGTGGAACTCACATATTTTGCAGAGCTTGCTGAACTCACAGAAAAGTGAACTCCTGGAAAAGTCAAACTCACAGAAAACGGTTTCTGCCTCCCGGCTGACCTCCATTTATATACAGAGCATGATGTCTAAGGTATGGATTATTTCCATTGGTCATCTTGGCTTAACTGCCTGGCTATGTTCCCTGCAACTCTTGTACTCCTGCTCGTAAGCTGAACACGGGAAACTGAAAAAAGTCCTTGATTTCTTAGGAACAACAACCAAGAACATCATTGTATTATCAACATTCTTCTCACAGTAAATCCAAAACACAGCAGCTACTGAGAAGAAAATTAGCTCTACCCCAGCCAAAACCAGGACACTGAGCAATAAAGAAAGGGATGCGAGTACAAGAACTTTACAATCTAATCCATGCGTTGCAGGGAAGAGCTGCACTTGGCACAATATTTAATCTCTAAACAATGTATTTCTCATGAAGGTTGTCAACCGATTGCCGTGATGAGTGGATCCATTTGTTTGCTTCCTCTGCAGAAGCTGAGCAAGTTTTCCGTACTGCACCTTGCCAGTGTATTTATCACACTCCAGAAGTGGGGACACCCGATGGAATAGAAGGATAAATCAATTTCCATGGTGACATAAGTTTTTGCCCCTTCTTTTTAGCATACCAACAAGTGTAAAATCTCTGTGAGATTCTGATGTCAGAATTAAAACACACTGAATTCCTCAACATGCCTGTAAAAGAACAGAAAATTTCTTTAAATATCCGCTGAGATGAGCAAGTTTTACTTAGAGAAGGACTGTGCAGAAAAATTCCGTAAACTGAAAGCAGTGAAATATCTCATGTTCCTAAATGTCAAAATGATTGCTTAAATTATGAGGCCAGAATTGAACTTCAAGTAATTCTAATCTGATATTATATATAATTCAGACAGTAGAACTTTTTTATTATTCTTGTATGAAGGCCAGAACCTTCTAAGTACAAAACCTGTAACCCTTTATGTCCAGAATTCATATAAAATGTGTATTTCTTTGAGTCCTATATAAGAATGATGTGTAGGCTTTAGTTCTCATGGGGTCTACATAGTTGTCATGCATATCCTTACTCAGATGGGGATCTACAATATCATCTTCTATCAAGACAAATAATCTTAAATTGCAAGCCAGAGAATTTATGTCTTCACTCTAGTTTGTTCTGCTGGCTAATCATACTCACCGTGAAAAAGTTTTTTCCTCATTTGAATGTGACCTTGAGTCATTTTGTTTTGCTTTTCTCGAGTAGATCAATAAGTCCTTTAGAACAGAAATATTTTTTTCATAGTGAAGATGACTTACACCATCTCTGTAAGGCCTTAGAGCTAAAAGAAAAGAGGTTCTAAAGTCTATCTTAACAATAAGACATTTTTTGTAGCCCTTTAATTTGTGGTTCTTTTCTTCTTATTCTCCATTTCCTTCCAAATACAATTCTCATAACTGAATTTCTTTCTTCCGTTTATGTCCCATCAATGTTTGTAAAAAAGATAAAAATAACTTTCCTTTCTTTATTATGGTTCTATTTATACTTCAGAATATCTTATATCCTTGACTGGTCTGTGTTCTTGCTGTGCCATATCCACATTGCAGATCAGTATTGTGTCCTCCTCTATGAATGATAGATAAAGTATTTTTTTAATTTACCTTTATATCGGTAGTTCAGAATTTAAAATAATATAAAAATTAATGTTAACACTTAATGAAGTTCCTTAGATATATCCAATTTATGAATTCCTACTGGACACTACTTTTTACTGTCTGTCAGTTAGTCAGCTCTTAATCCCTTCTTCAAAGGATTGTGAAAATGACATTCTAAATTTTAAGTTGTGAATTTTTAAGTCGTCCCTTTATAACATCTAAGTATATTACATCTGCAGTTACCTTTGCGGTCAAACTTGTAATCTCTTAAAAAAACAAGATCAGATTTGTTTGATAAAATTTGTCCTCTAACATGATACTGATTGCATTTATATTCATCTTAATTATTTATTGATTGAAACACATGTCATCTTTCCATTCTATACTTTAGCTGGGTCATCCTGCTGTCTCCATTAGCGCACTATTAACTCTCTTCTTGTCTTCAGAAATGACACCTCTATTCTATTATAGCACAAAGCTGGAAAGTACTCCATCCAAATCTTTAAGATTTTAGGGTTTGTTCAGGGTATCCAGACCTGCTAATTTAACAGGGTCTTTATGAAGAGAAGAAGCAAATGTGAAGAGTGCCGTTCAGATTACTGGTTTTCCTTGCTTAAAAAATGTCAGGTTTATGAACACAGCACGATCATAGGATCTCTGTTACCTGAGCACAGCAAGTGTTTCCAACGTCCTGAGTTTCTAGGCATGTGTTTCTAGCTGGTCTCAGCTCTCCCTTTCACTTTCCTGTGAGGAACACATTACAAATGCTTCTCTAGAGTATAGTTTATCTATTTCTGTTGCATAAAAATGCACTTGAACTTTACACAATGTAGAAAACCTGGTTGTCGACAACATGAATTATTTTCTCTACATCATCCTGTAACCAGCAGTTTGAATAGGGCTTCCAATGTTCTGGTCAACTGATTCTTTAAGGCAGCAAAACTTCCTCTTCCAGGCTGGCTATATGAAAAGTAATGCCTCTTCCCAGCAGCTCCTGGTCTGTCATCACTGAGAGCGAGAGAGAGAGAGAAAGCTAAAGGGAGACAGAGAGAGAGAGACGCTAGGTGTAGCTGGTTCGGTCTGAAAGAATTTAGGAGATCTGTTTTCTTCCTTTACAGACTCTGCTTACTCTGATCATATCTCCTTAGTACTCTCATCCCCAGTTTATTCAGCCTCTTTCCCCATTTTATCACTACAATCATCACCACAGTAAAAAACTCAGCTGGTAGCAGAGGAACTGTTATGTCCATTAGGCAACTGAGCGTATCTGAAGGAAAAAAGCACCAATGTCAAGAGAAGCAACAAAGCTATCTGGAAGTATCATACCTGATGCATTAAAAAAACTTGGGCTATGAATAAACCAGTATGCACCTGAGGATACAACTGTATATCCTACATTAGAAGTGTATCGATTCATTTTTTTTTTCTGTGTGTCACTATAAATAATGCTATCCCATCTAGGGAAAGTATCACTTTTCCTGCTAAAGAGTTTGTAGCACATCACCTCTTACCCAGCCTGAGTAAAAAGATATTTGAAGTTACTAGCAAAAAACCTGAAACTGATAGTGAAAATGTGGTGAGAAGGCAAAAGGAGTGCCCTAAAAGAGTGGAAATGGAAAACGGCAAGTTCTGATTGCATAGTGGTAGTGTTGAACTACCTAAAATATTTTAAACCTGTCAGGCAGAAAGTCTTCCAAAAATTTTGTTCTCAAATTAATATAAAAAAAAAATAATTGGACATGAAATTACTTTCAGAAATTGAGTTATTTTGAAGATTCATTGTAAGTAGATACATCAGTGTTTTGCTAGCTACAGTTCTGCAGTTGTCGCAATACTGTGTACAGTATATATATACTGTGTACAATACTAAAGTAGTTTCAAAAATCATTTGAGGTTAATATTGTGACTTCTGCTTAGTGTTTTTATTCATCAGAGCGTCACCAAGTGGTGCTCATCTGTTTAGTGTTTGCATTACAAATGGTAGTAAAACTAAGGAAAAAAAAACCATCCAAAACATGGACTCCTTCTGGTAAAAGACATATTTTAGCCCTAAGCATACCCATACTTTTTAAGTTTCATCACTGTGTTAATCATCCATTTCCATGACACATAAAAATATATTCACTTCATGTCTGTTTTTAAAAAACAGCTGGTGTGAAGACTTAAGTTTACTAACTACTTTCCCTTTGAATCATCGGTTACCCTCCAAAACTTGTGTTTTTCTAGAAAGCTGTGCACGTATTACCTAGCTGAGAAAAATACTAAAATTAAAATGTGTTCCAGACATTTTGCTTAGTTTTCTATCTTCACAAAATAAGAAAGTGTGAGCTACAGAAATTAATTCTTCCATCAGGATTATTGTTTGGTTCACAGCTCTGAATATGAATAGATGTGAGATCAATAAGCTTTTACCTTTTATAGCACCTAAAATCTATATCCAAATCTCAGAAAGCAGAGTGTAGTACCACAGAATAAAACTGCTTAGTAAGAAAGGTGCTAGGGACAGTATCTGAAGAGCAGAGAAAGAAAGACAGCCCAAGCTTGGAATTACAGTGGGCCACTTTCAGAGGCTTTCTGCTGAGTAAGGTGACTTTCGCCAATGTTTTACTTGCCTTTCAGTGACCTAGATTGGCTAGGTGTGATCCTGCTCTCCAGCTAGCAAAACTGTCCTATCATAGAAGCAACTGCTCCTGGCTTCCAGCTCCCATTAAAATAAAAATGCACAGGGGGATCCTGCTTCTTACAGAATTTTGCCATGTGAGAGGAGCTCACAGGTCCTATTAAGTGAGAACTCAGTAGGAAATGGGTATCACCAGGCCATGAAGATGCCCTTGGACACAGTCTTTGTATTTTGGAAGCACACCTTACAGATGTCCTGTGTTTTGAGCAAAGAAAAATGTTAATTTATACATAGAGTGATAGTAAAGGAAAGATGATACAAATTAAATTAGAAAGGAACTAAAATGAGCCTTAGAAAGGAAAGCATTAAATGAAGAAATAAGTGCTAATTCAGGTGCAATCTAGTAAAGTGGAGTGATTCATTGCCTCGGAAGTTTAAAGGAATGAGAACTGCAGGTGGATTATGAAACGGCCTAAAGAAGCATCAATTGCTTTTGTAAGTATCAATTGCTTTTGAGAATTATGCAAGCTAAGAAACCTAATAATATCTCATATTTGAGGAGAGACAACTTATTAACTTGAAGAGTCAAATAAAAACCCAATTTTATTCCACGTATATTGGTGTGTATTTAACTGGGATGTTTTTGACACCTTTCTTTAACACAGCAAGTATTGGTTCTTATAATGTAATACTCAGCCTCATTCATGGAATTCCATGGAAATCTATTTCTTGTGAGGCACCACAAACGCAGTTTGCTTCTCAGAGTTTATCTTGGTGACATAGTTAATCTTCATTTCACTCCTAATTTGGGATCCATCCACACATAAGAACCCTAGAGTGAAGTAGAGCTATTTTCTTTTCTTTGTGTGTTCACTGGGGAATGTACATACTAGCTAAAATTATCACAAGTCATCAGTGGCTAAAATTGACTATAAATATTTTTTTTTTAACTTGCTGCTGTTCAGAAAGTTGTTAAACTGCATCACAATAAACTCAAACATTTCCATGGGTTTTCATGCCATGATCCTTCCCTTCCTCTGTGGGAATGATTTCCCGCTGTGTCTTTGTCTCCTGCTGTTTTTTAGAGGTGGTTATTCTAGAAACGTTTTGGAAAAAGAGCCGGCATTTTGAACAAAACTGTTAAAACTACGAATAATCACCAAAAGTAAACTCATGAGAAACTAGTTCCTTTCACACCTTAAACAACCAATTATTTTCTAACTGACATGCATTTTTGTTATATTAACAGAATCTCTTTAAAGTTCATTTTCATTTTTGGAGTATCCTTTTGATTTGAATTACAGGTTGCATATTGTATTACAGGGGCAATAGCTGTTTTCTTTCTTATTAATCATTATCCATATTCTTCGTCAAATATTTAAAACAATAATATTTCCTCTAATCTGTGCATGCAAGCTAAATATATTTATTTATTAACTGGTAGGCTGCGCCTGATAATGAGGTAGCTCCATCTGCTTCAGGCTTGGGTAAACTTGTGGTTGTCATTCATGACAGCTCAATTCTGTGTGCTGATTGCTCTAGAATTTTGCAGTAATGCAGTCTCATCCTTCCATTTTCTTTAACAAGGTTTATAGCATTGATAATTACTGACGGGCTCTGTCCACTCTGTCTTCTCTGTAATGTCCTGAGTTCACATAAAATCTAAAAATAAAGACAGCCACAAAACCGTGTTTATAAACATTCCTGCCCTACATAAAGATTAGTCTGTTTGATTTGATTTAAATTTTTTGTATTTCTTTAATTCTTCAAGGACCATGAATTTTCTATCAATTAATATTTTTAAATGGATGACCTGCGAATGTATGAAGAAGACCCTTTAACGCAACAGGAATAAAACTGCTGTAGTTAGATCAACAGTGAAAAAACAGATATTTGAATGAAACTCTTTCATTTTCTAAAACACAAAGTTCAGTCAGGTTGTATCTTGTAGATCCACAAGTTTTGTGACTTGAAAAGTTACATCTCTTGTTGAAGAGACCTCTTCAAAAGCAGCAGTAAATTTCTCATCTTCAGGTGCAGAAGCAACGTAAACCCAATTCTAGAACTAGAGGAAAAGATAGACATAGAAATGAAGTCAATGAGCTGGTTCCAGCATGGCTTTACATCTCAGCAACGTGGCCACAGAAGTTTAAGCACCAAATCACACTGCATAATTCTTTACTAGTGTCACCTTATCATTCTGTTATTTCATTGTATAAGAGATAATTTCAAATGAATTTCTTTTTCGTTTTTTTGCGCAAATGCCAGAGAAAAATAAAAGATGACCTTGAAACTCATCAAAACTCATGGTTAGAGACTCAGGCCTAGTTAGAAAAAGAGCTTTCTCAGTACTTTTTACATGCAAGCTAATATACTGGGATTTATAGGTTATTTTCTGAAAAATATAGTTGTCAGGTGTTTATGTTATTCTTAGATTTTATACACACTGAATCACTGGACAGAACAAACTTAATATTCAGTTTCAAAAGATCAATGACTTAAACAGTTAAGTAACTCCACAGGAAATCTAAATAAAAGATAGAATATTTTACATATTTGGTTTCTCTTCAGAATTTCTCCAAAACATCAAGCATTCTTTATTGTTTTCCAAGGGTGGTCAAAAGAGGGACTTTTCAGAATGTTTACAGATCCTTTTCTGTTAAATCCAACATTTCTTTCACATGTAAGTTTTACAGTTTAACTGTGTGCATTTTCTCATTCCTTTAATGTTATGTGCAAAGAGACATTTGATCGTATGAAATGATCCTCAATAAGAAAATATAAACTCTCTGATAGGATTGACTTCTTTGTGAAATGCCCATGGTGAAAATTTTTATCAGTACAAATACACACTGTCAAACTCAGTCACCACACTTCTCCCTAAACTCACTTGGATTTCAGAAAAAATTTCTTACAAAAATGAAGAATTTAAGCACACAGTCTACCTGGTTTTCATTGTTTTTATGCTTTCACTTCTTCTAGTAGTGCTAACACTCCCTATAATTTCTAATATGCTTATCCTGCTAGATATCCCCAGTAGTCGGTAGAGCACACTAGACAGCAATAGCTTTCTCCTTGCCAAGCTATGTCCTGTAGCCCTGTTTGTATCTCATTTTTCTTTTTGTCTTATTTCTCCCATGTTTTCTGTTTCTCCTTCTTCTTTTTCTCTTATCTCATTTTTTCTGTTTCTCCTTCTTATTTTTCTCTCATTTCTCTAATTTTTCTCGTGAATTTTTGTCATGTGAATTTTCCACTGTGGGTCAAAAAGCAGCCTTTGCCTTGCAGCCTCAGGTGTTCTGTAGTTGAACAAGAAGCTATTGTGGTAACTCCTCATGGTGGCTTTTCTGTAGGCAGACTTTCAGGACCTGGTGTTTTCTGAGACAAAGCTAAAATGCAGTCGACATTTCATCACAGCTGAGAAGGTCATGGGGGAGGTATCGCCTGACCTAAGATTTACTTTGGCTGAATCACAGAATCACACAGAATCACAGAATGTTAGGGGTTGGAAGGGACCTCTGTGGGTCATCTAGTCCAACCCTCCTGCCGAAGCAGAGTCACCTACAGCAGGCTGCACAGGACCTTGTCCAGGCGGGTCTTGAATAT
>Ga0065711_1007163_pt1 | contig 18914 bp, 14 predicted proteins | sample Hoacrofraction12_FD_59098 | JGI IMG/M metagenome (GOLD analysis project Ga0065711, IMG submission 59098) | Hoatzin crop microbial communities from Cojedes, Venezuela - Epithelial fraction 12 v2 (version 2) | ecosystem: Host-associated > Birds > Digestive system > Esophagus > Crop | place... | reverse complement strand
AAAAAAAAAAAAAAAAAAAAAAAGGATTCAAGCAATGTAAAAATTGTCTGAAGTCTTCTAATTACAAGGCCTTGGCAAAGAAACCGATATGATTATTCTTAACATCCATTAATTATTAGCAGCATTTCTACAGTTAAGTGAGAGATGATAAATACTCAGCTACTGTCTAATAGGACTACTAAGCCCCAATTTCAAAGTTAAACAAATAAAATCTGATTTGAAAAGTACACTATTAAATATTTGATGCATTAACCACTGCTAAAGTAATTCAACTGTCCAGTCTGAGCACCCTTTATTTGGACTATATCCAGCGCACTCAAAGAAGACTACTCGGCTTCAATTAATGACCAATTCTCATCGTGAACCTATAATATCCATTTGTGATGCCTAAAACACATTCTCGCTGCACTCTGAATGATGGATGAACTTGAATCCAAGCTGGGTGAAGGTAGCTGCTTTATTTTGATGATTTCTTCGTATTTTAATTAACGTCATGGTCAAGAATATGTTGGTTCGGTAAGCTGTTTTTTAATGAATTATCATACCTGAATCTTGTGGCTTTTTAAAAATCTTTGCTACTTTGTGCAGGAAGGCTTTGCCTTGAAAGGGAAAAAGGAAAAAAAAGAAAAAAAAGAAAAGAAAACAGAAAGAAAAATGAAGGTTTAAATCAGTTCTAAAGCTACCAAAATCCATAGTACTTAATTTATCGAATCTCCTGTTAGTGAATGAACAAAGGTAAAAATAACAGGCTAGTTATAAACTAGTACTATGATGATGACATTGTGAATTATTTAAAAAGGGCATATTCAGTGTGACCATAGAGCCATCAATCATAATAGACATTGATGAGAAAAAGAGGTTTCAGTCACTTCCTATCTGCCAGGAGAACAATTCTATCTCGCAGGTAGCTGTGAAGTGCCGCTGACCCGATGTCACTCGCATTGTTGCTCTACCCTTTGAACGGGGAGAGCAGATTCTCTCAATATTAGAATCGAATGAGTAAATAAATTCTCAGTTCACCGCCGCACTCCTTCAGAGTGCACACTTCAATTTGTCTAACAATGGGGAGGACAGAAAAGCAGAAATCTCTTAAAGCAGGGATGAATTTTTTATGGATGCTCAAATCCAGCTGCAAAGAATGGGGTTTTAAAAGGTAGCAGCGCTGCTTTTAGCAGGAGCCCCAAGAGACAAAGTCTTCGGGCAGTGTTTTGTGTTGAATTCAGCCCTTCCAGCGCCCGCGCCTTCCTCTCTCCCTTCCTCCTGGAGCCGCTTCCACCGAGTCGCTCCATTGTGGTGCCCGCCTTGACCTCTCCGATAGGGACTGAAAACGTCCCCTTCACCTCCCATCACTTCCCAACACTGAAGTTTCATAAAGACCCAGCGAGAAACCCGTCTGCATCAACCTGAATACTCCGGTGGCTTTATAGGAATCAAATACTGCAGCTGAAAAGATGACTGTTGAGTAAGAAGGGAGAGAGAAAAAGCACTCCAACTTTTAATTTGCGCTGGATTAATCTAGGAGAGACTCTTTCACCTGATGCCCCACGTAATTACACCCTAAACTTTCACTCAGATCACATGTTTCATCGTTGTTGGTTACTCTAATTAGCCCATGGATTCCTGCAGCTGCAAAGACGATGCAGAAGAAGGAATAAATTCCGCATAGCTCCAGCTCCACACAACCAACTCTCTCCCCGGCATCACAAGGCTGCTTCCCCCAGCCCACAGGCCCCCAGCGATGCTTTGCCAAATTCCACCAGCCTCCATCACTGGGCACCGGCACCGACGGCGCGAGGGCGATGCGCGGGGGACGCGGGGATGCCGGGATGCGTCCCTGCGCTCCCCGGCCCCGCTCAGCCCCAAGCCCGCGGTGCCTGCAGTGCGGTCCCCACTCCTCACCCTCATCCCTCCCCTCTCCCCGCGCCAGTCTATTCATCTCTGCGTAACCTCGCACCGCTCCAAAACTGTACATTGCCACTTAATTGTTACTAACAGGTAAATCAAAGGTAAAAGAGAACTAATTAATTTTCCAGCTCAGTTTTATTTTACTGTTACTGTTTTGAGAAAATATAACTAAACCCCATTAGTGTTAAGGTAAGACCATGAAACAACATAATATAATGCAAGAAAGACATTTAATAGCATAGAGGAATGTTAAATTACTAATTAACTCCAAGTTACTGTATAAAAAAGCATAGTAATTTACAGGATTATTGCAATATGCAGCTTAGATTGCCACAAGGGTCAGCTAGGGAGCATTTCCTCCTATTTCTTGCAGCGTGGTGGTTATTGTAAAATTCTTCTCACATTAAAATGTACTGTCCTTACCCACAGTTCATTGCTGCTAATTAGCAGCAGTTGAGATTTCCCTAGCAGTCATTTTCCCTACGTTAGGCTGCCAAACGTTACCAACTGCTCAAGCTGCTCCGCGCGCAGAGTGTCCGGCTGCCCACCCTGCTCCCCAGCACTGCTGCACTGCTGCCGCCGGGTCGGGGTCAGCACCCGGGCGAAGAAAACACTCATCAAATTATTTGTCTTGCTCTTTGTTACAGCCGGGCAGGTTAGCAGAAGCCGTCTGGTGCCGTTGGCTGAGCTACAGAACTTAGAAACGTCTATTTTTTTCCCCTCCTCTTTTTTCCTAAATATACAATATACTGCTCAAACGATCGAAACTGGAAGCTCTCCAATATGAATTTTTTTGTTCAAAAGCAAGTATTTCCACATTCTATTTAAACTTTTATTTAAACAAGAAAGCAAGAAAAGGCATCTTTTAGTTTTTACCTAAATATATAAGAAGAATGCCATAACTTTGATTAATAATTGATTAAATGAACCATCCACACATCAAAGGCAGGAAGAAGAGCTGTTCCACAGAAAGGCTAGACTATCAAATAGCACTTTGTTGTCTTAAACACTGTTCTGATCCGCAGTGTTACATAGCTCGTTGCACATTAATGTTTGAGGTTATAAATGGGAGCATTTTCCAAAGTGTTTTTTATTATTGTCATTATTTTAAAGAGTAAAATAATTTAGCTCCTTTTATTTTTTCCCCTAATTAAACACGATCAGTTTGGAAACACAGAAATTTGGATGATAATCGTTCAGCCTCGTCTTTTCCTCTCTCTTTTGTTGGCTTTATGACTAATTTATGTTTAACCTTCTTGAGAATCCATGGTCAGAACACACTTTCTGAAAAAATTCAAAGCAACTTTCGCTCGTGTCCAATAGCAGGGCAAAAGGTCTTGGGAGCTGTGAAATGGTTCAGAATTGAAAGGAGTGACACGATCTTCTTCACCTCCTCTTCACAGGAGTAAGAGCAATCAGGAAACAACCACTAATTGCTTCATCAAAATTAAGCTTCTCCATCTCCAGAGCAATTATTTCACCGTTGCTGGTTAGAGTTTCATGTGCCTACCATCTACAGGAAAAAAATAAAACCAGGCCTCTGAGTTGTAACGTGTTTCCCAGAATTGCTTAACGAGAGAGGGCTTCAGACTCGGCTTTCGGTTTCACCTCTTCTATCTGCTGGTAGTCCCCTTTCACATTTCTGAAGTTAGTCAAAACCTACGGCACCTGAATACACTTGTACTTCATGCACGCATGAGAAAGGATTGTAAAATTTACTTGCAACAAGAATGAGAAATTCATCTTGCTGACAAGAATAAATCCATTCAGTCAAGGATCAAAACAGTAGCCCTAGGGTAACAAAGAACAAGTGTCAACCACATTTGCTCTGAAGTTCCTCAAAAATCCCCCCTGGGAATTCCAGTCGTGATGCTCTGCATCTGTATTTATATGAGAATCTTTTTTTTAAAAAAGGGGGAAATATAAAGGGCAAAGGGACTACGTTTTGGGGATCTTAATTGGATCAAAAACTTTTAAACTGGTTTAATTTTTCCTTCAAAATATGATGGCCACAGTATTTCAAAATGAAGCGTATTACTCAGTGCTCAAAGATACCTTTTTCACCCGTGATGTGCAGGGATCTGCATCTAGTGCCTATCAGTTTGTGTGTGAGTATATACATTTTGTGTATCCATGTGGTAATTTAGGTGACTTTCCTTGAATACTATTTCTTCCTGGTAGCTAAATGCTCTCAATGCTCCTTAAGAGATTACAAATATATTACTGCATCTCACGAACAGAACTAAAGATAAAGGACCACAGCTAACATTTCCGACGAGCGGCATTTCTCTCCCAGAGCCCGGCCAGCGGCTCGTGACTTCGCAAAGCGCTTCAATATGTTGAGCACCGAGCATATGCTGAAACACATTTCTATCTGACAAAAATAGAGGCAAGCGCCCAAGTGATTGCTGAAGCCAGGGGAAGACGGGCAGGGGATGGAAGTCAAGCCCAGGTTTCTGCTCTCTGGGTTTTGGTGGGTTTAGGGTTTTTTTGCGACATTTTAGTGCACTCTCAGTGTGTCTTTCAGTGCTCTGACTCTGTCCACTAATTACGATAGCATCATTTTCACCTCCTTCTTTTGCTAGTATCTTGGCAAAAAACCTGAGAGTGAGACAAGTGATGGGAGTGAAACACAAAGCTATTCAGATGTATTTTTAATATCAGCACTATATTTTTGTGTCAAGGGGGAAGTTTAAATCCATATGGGCAGAGGAGGCGACTCTTGTCTGTGAGACTCCAAAAATTCCTGGGTGCAGCTGATAATCTTTGATTATTTTTCCTAAAATGAGATTTTTTCATACTATCTAGCTAGCAGATACAGCCAATGACAAGCCTATTTCCATACTGGCAAGGTTTCATATTACTTTGAATTATTAAATCCAGCCCACGGTTACAGATACTGTATGTGCTCATAGAGAGAAAGTACACATACACTCATGCACAAACTTTACATGAAGATTGAAAAGCAAGGTAGAAGAATAAATAGACCAGTGGGGAAAAATAAAATATTTAGTATCTACTTTTCTTTTATGGGTAGTACAATAGGTCGCATTTCTCCACTTCTTCCGCACTTAAAAATAAAACCGTTTTAAAAGACACCCGTACAGTGGTTCCTAGAATTTTGCAAGACTTTATCTATTTGTTCATTTTTAAGGACTTGGATTGTCCCAAAGCACCCGATAGGTGCTGTCACCATGGCGGTGTAAGCGAGAAAACACAGAACACAATCAATTAAATGTGCTTTTTCATAAACATTTTTTTTTAAGCCCCACCTATATTTCATAATCTGAAATCCTGAATTTCCACAGATTTTCGACCATCCAAGCTGGGATCCACCCCTCCACCCCTCTGCAAGGGGGGTGCATGCCCTGCTGGCAGCCACCAGCGCCATGTGGGCTCTGGGGTGGCAGCAGTGGCCGGTCCCGGACCTCTCCCCACCACTGCGCACGGCAGGAGTCATCCCCACGGTCACGCTCCTGCCGAGCATCCTCATCCACGGCTCCCCCCAGCCACTGCCCTGCTGCGCCGGCGCGGGGCGAGATGCACGCTGAGTCGGGTACCAGCTGTAATTGAAGTGGCAGAGACGTCAGCGTCCATCTATAGCATCCTCTCCTCACCACAGCAGCCCTAGCGCAGATAACTCCGAAAATAATCGCACTGATGCTGCATACTGTTACCAGTCAATTAGATCTAGCGATTCCAGCCCAAGCAGCCGGTCAACAATCTCAAGAAAACACCTAGGACCAGGATACTTATCTGCTTCTACACATTCAGAGTGATTTTCCAGTTCCCATATGGAAAAGCGATAAAGTATAAAAGACGACGACGACAATGAGTTTCCAGAGAGGTTCTGTACGAGGAGCATTGTTATTCATAACATTCATCATTAACTTTAGCAGCTCAAATAGCGGGGAAGCAAATCAAGTGCCGTCCCTGAAGGTAGTGACCCTGCCTGCAGCCCTGCAGAAGGCAGGAATCTCGCCCATAACTTGGCAGGAGTTGCTGAACAGACTATCTAGTTAACACAGGCCTGTTTAACCAGCACCTGCCACAATTAAACATCCAGCAGTGCAGAAACCACTTGAAGAAAGCCAAAGTCCACAAAAGGAGTAAAAGCAGCATTGCTGACAAAACTGGTAGCAATATAAGTATATATATTTACAGCAATGCAGGAATGGATTATTTAAATTCTTTTCTACTGAAATGCTGGATTCCAGCAATACAGAGAACTTCAAAGCATCAATTTCTCTATTGCATTCACAGAGCTTGACTTCTTTAAAAGATACTTGCTCTGAAATGAACTTCTCTGCAAGCCATCAACGAGAGCAAAATGTTTCCTTCCTACGATAACAATTCAGTATAAGTGCAAAGGAGATAAAGAAAAGTCTTGAAATCGTAAGAACTCATCGTGAAGGTGAAGCCTGTGTGTTATGGGAAGGGATTATCTAAACCCAATGCACAATTTGTTACATTGGTTTTTAAAAATGTTAGAATCATGGACACAACCGCAATAACTCAGAACTGATGATGCACTCTTACTTAAAGGAAAATTAAAACTTCTGGAAGCTTTAGATACTTATTTCCTAGACATGGATTTTTTTGTGCAAAATTATCCCTCGAGTGTGTTTCTAAGATTTGTCGTTCCGTGCATGCAGAGATCCACGCTTTCAGGAAACACAATTCCAGAGCAGCTGGACAGCCCTCAGGAAAACCGGCCAACGTAGGTAAATGAGCTAATCAAGTCTTATGTTGGAATCACACAATTACATGCATTGCATTATATTAAAAAATGCTATTAATTACATTTTAAGCAAACAACCCGTTACGTCTTAGGAAACTTGAAAAATCAAGTTGCTTTTTTGATTTTATTTGAACGTACTGAGATAACATTATCACTTAAAAAAGAATTTCTTGTGCTGCATGACTTCACTGTGACTGAAAACGTGCATGAATCATAAGCGAATAAAGTTTGAGAAGATGCTGGTCTCAGACTCCAACTAACAACTGGTACGTTCTGGTAGCTGAAGGATTTTAATTTCACTGTTGAACCAGATAACTAAATGTCTGCACTAGTCTTGCTGCTAATTAACGCACTAGTTGATCTGGACTAGCTAGACCAGGATGGCATATTTTTTGGGTTGCCCGGGTTGTTTGTATTTCAGAAATTATCATCACCGACTTGTTATAATTATTTGAGCCCAACCCCTTTGCTTCTTGAAATCCTAATTGCTGCTGCCAACTTTGTGGAGAACAAGGTTAACTTCATTACAGCGTTAGAATCATGAACGACTCACGGTTCTTTCTTCTGGCCATGCTCAAGGTCTATCGGTCACATCTGTCCACACTGCTCTTCCATGGGAAGCCATGGAAACTCTCACTAATGGTTTTGGCGATTTCTGTTCCAAGCTCCAGTGAGCTTTTGCTCTGATGTTCTGAGATATCGCCATCGTACTTACTACGATCACCAAATGCTTCTTGAAGAACCTGCTTTCTGGCTAGAAAGTTTAGTATTCTGATTCAGATCAATTTTCTTTTTGATTCTAAATTTCTTCTACACATAGTTAATATCCTCCTCCTTGCTTCCTTCCTCCCTCCCTTATAAAGGATTTAAATAAAGGATTTTTCTAATACTGTGCCTCAAGATATGGTCTTTTTGGTCATTGCTATCTTCGTAAATCATTATTTATTAGTGAATTGCTAGCTCATACTCTATACTGACAGTATACTTCAATATTCAGCATTACTTTTAGCTTAGCTTCACTGTTCTTATCAAGCTGCATGGGAGATGCTAAAATAAAATCTGTTTTAGATTTTTACCAATTATTGTAGCCACTCTGTTCCTGAATGTGGCCTTGGGGCACGTCTCAGATGTAGCGCAGTCCTTATATTAGATCTCTCCTTTTTTGCATTGTGTAAAATGGAAATTCCAGTATTTTTAGGAAACCTTATTGCTCTTTAAAAACTGAGGCAATGGAGGTCTTTATTGATGCATGCAGAAGGTGATTACTACCCTCCTGAGTAATTATATCAATACGTCTGAATGCCTCTATCTAATGGTACTCCAGACCTGTGTTGACATTTTTGCTGATATATTAGACTTCTAGTAGTGCTATATATACATTTTCTAACCACAGCCAAATATTAGGCCTTTCAAACCAATTCTGGATCACAGTGTGATATACACACACAGCCCTCGTTATTGTTAATGAGACCTCCTCTGTAAGACTAAGAATATGGATCTTTAAAATCACATTAAAATTTTAAGCTATTGTAGCTCATCTTTTTGGGATCACGTTTCTCTGAAGCAAAATACATGGCACACAGACATTACTTTGTGAAGTGGTTTCTAGCAAAGTTTTCAGCCAAAATCCTGACAAGTACAAAATACGCAATACATCTCCTGACCCCTCCCCTCAGCCCCTTTTGTACTTTGTCACCAGCACCACCAGCCTCAGGTTCAGCTCTTGCCGCTTTATTTCTCTTTCAACTCACTCCTCGGCTTGCAAACACATGTATCTCATCCTACCTCTCCTTGCAGTCTGATAAGCAACCCCCAGAGCTGCTGCTCTGCAAAAGCTGGCAGAAGCACAGGTCATGAATGACAATAGCTGCATCCTGGGACAGAAACCTCATCTCCAGGAAGGACTTCTTCAAGGCTTTAGGAAGCCCCAGAAACTGCTCCTTTCACACTCAACCAGTGCCCGAAGCTCTAATGTGTCTTCCCAAATCACTCAGACCTCCATGGTGTGTTATTGTGGCTCTTGCTGAAGACCATCTGCCCAGTGCACCTCACCGGAGGGATGGTAAAGTCCACCAGCCGCTGCGTGCTCCTTTCCCATCTCTCGCTCTGATGGCATTTCTGCTCCATTGGCAAAACCCAAGCATCTACAGTAGAGTCTCACCTTTCTGCGAGCTGCGGATACCCCAAGAGCCAGCAGCTCACAATTTATGCCCATTTTATGGATCCAGCTCCGGAGTAGCAAATTTCAGTCCTGTCAACCTCCTGTGTCTTGCACCAGGCGTCTGGTGCACTGGCCAGGCATCTCCGGTGAAATCTCACCGTCCCCATGCCACGGTCTGTCCCGGGAGGGCAGCCCCCCTCTCTCACCTCTTTCCTGGACCCCAGTGAGAGGTTTGCTCTGAAAACACAGACAACCACAACCATGTCCCAAGCCCGGGCAGTGGCGAGTCTGCAGCCCTACTGAAGCTCCTGGCATGGCAGCTTGCCTACCTCGGTGTTAGACCCCAGACTATTTTATTTTATTCCCCCTGTGACAACTAGTTTAGGCTCTAGAATGTTTTTTTCACTTATTTATACCAAATAATTATTTTTTTGTCTGTAATGGATATCAACAACTACATTTGAACTCTTGATTCTCCCTAAGAAGCTTGAAAAATGTAATGTTTTGAATTTATTCAAAGGAAGGAGCTGGATTTTTTACCCCATTTTGTCTGTGATTGGGAGTTTCTCTGCTCCAGAAAACCCTCCTAAATTTCCACTAAAGTACACCTGCAGCCATGGTGGGAGTGCAGGTAAGTTTGCAGCCTAGCAGCCGTTCCCCCATGCAGGTGCCCATCGGGCAAGCGGCTGGGGCACCGAACGCTGCCGGGAGGGGACCAGCTCCCTCGGCTCTACGCACTGGTGCAAATTCACATTCTTTTTTCCTCCTACAGAGGTTTATTGCATTTTCCGTGTTGTCACCAAAATGGATAAATCTTGCAACTTCCTTCTGCATAGTTTCATAAATAGGAAAAAAAAAAAGGGAAGGGGAAAAAAAACAGAAAAGCCCCAGAGCCCGCTCCCCCCGTCACGTCTCCGCGTGCCTCAGCTGCACATCATACATGCGGAACATTGAACCATCCTCTTAAATATTATGACATGGAGAAAATCACATTGTGCTTTAACCTATCAACAAAGGAGCAAAGCAATTACAGAGCTAAACACAGTCGAGGAAGACCCAATAAAGAGAAATCCAAGAAAATTTGGTGAAAATTCTTAAGGGGCCTTACAATGTTTAATCATGCTTCAGGCCTAAATTAATATTCTGCTTCTAATTCAAAAGACTGAACCACAAAGGTACATCTTTTGGGTATTTTTAATAACCATAGTACAACACTCTGTGAATTAGCAGCTGGTCTGACTGGTATTTTACTTTTTCTTTGCTTACTCAAGTAAAGCAGTTAATATTAGTATAATCATCAAACTAACATTAGTCAGACAGAAGGACAGATTTTTTTTCTGTATTGTAATGCAGAATATAAAAAAATGAAACCAAGATTTAGAAATTCCTTTGTGTATTAGTTTAAATAATTTTTCTTATGCAGTTTCAATAAAACAAAAAAATCTTTGTTATATTCATCCATTTTATAAAATAAACAATAGATTAAAGAGTACATAAACACATGGAAGACGGCAACCCGGTGCCCAGTGTATGAGAACAAAGAGCCCATCACGTGCTGCTGCCTACCGCTATCCACCCAACACAGAAAACGTTTATGGAAATAAATCCACCCTGTTCAAACTTGGTAGCTTTCACCAAGCTGAAAGTGCTGGTTAGTAGATTTACTTCTGTTTTTTAAAATACGGATAAACTTCTGGTTGCCATGCTTCCCGCTTCAGCCCCAGGTATTTGCAAACGTGGCACTGGATTAGATGCTTGGTTTCATGTTCGGTTTGCGGAATAACCTGTCCAACTGATATTTATTTACCCAAGTTGTAGATGGACTTTTAATAATCGCATAAAGTTGTCAAAGAGAAAGGTAATTTTCCTTTAAATAAATAAGAAGCAGAGATTGGAAAGCTCAGAACTGTTACACAAAAGTACACTGCAACTCTCTAATTTGTTAATATTGCTTTGCCATTAAAGAACACCCCAAGACGTCAAATACAGCTCACAGACACTACAGAGCTGGCCTCAGCTGGAGTTTCTGCCATGTATGGGTTTCTGGCTTGGACATCAACAAAGAGCCACGAACTTCAGCACAGAAGTCCCCAATTTCATCCAGTTCCTACTTAAAATTGCAGCCAAAGGAGCCTGAAGCCGCATTGACCATACGCAACATTTTGCATCATTAAACTCCGGTTTCTGCTCGTCTTGTATTGTGTTACATTTGTCGCACAAAGAAGGAAATAACAAATCTATGTAGCTGGCAAGAAAGGCGGGCAGGAAAGTACGGGAAGGAACTTTTATGTCTGAGACTATATGAACCCCTCCTGGTAGCATTTTCATTTAATACTCGTGTGTATTTGTACCTCTGCAGCCTTGTGTTGGTTATGCCACTCTGCATTAACAACTGGTGCAAGATATTTATTCTAGATAAAGAAGAAACTGCATCTTCTAACCTGCTGCCTACTCCCACAACACGTCCTCAGCAGGCATCTGCCCTGGTGCTGCGGCCCCCGGCAGACCCACGGGAGCAGAGGAGATGGCTGGGGTCCTGCTCCCACCACCCGCAGGGAAAGAACAGGGAGGAGGGGGCTATTTACTACCATCAGGAATGGCAGCGCAAGCCCAAGGCTGACTCTTCTCCAAGGGCAGTCTGCAAACACGGCCCCTGCTGCGGGTAACCAGGGAATGGAGAACCTGGGACTTGCCCTGCAGAGCACAGAGCAGCCCCGCTCCGCAGCCAGACCTCTGCAACATGAGGCAGGTAACGTTTTTAATATCTTCATGGATTAGCGCCCCGGCAATGCACAGCTTATGACAGTGTTTGCACATGGTCTTAGCCAGAGTCCCATGCTCCGTGCTCCACCGAGTCCCTCTGCGCGTGGCCATCTGCTTCCACAGAGCAGCCTTGCTCAGGGAAAAACAGAGAGAGCCCTAACACTGAGGACTTCTCCTCCACACAATCCCTGCCCAGCTTAAACCCCAGTGAGGAAGCTCCTTCAATCACTTATCAGCCTTCACCAGAGCTGTTTTAAGGAAAGCCACCCTCTTTCTCCAGGAAAAAAGTGCATTTCCAGGCAGCCTTGTTTCCCGCGCTCCGCTCAGCGATGTGCACGCTGCCTGTCTTCTGCAGCACAGCGAGAGCACAGAAACCGATGCAGAGCATGATCCCAGCTAGCAGGGAATAAGCGTTCTCGTTGGTGTTTCACCAACGTCTATGGGATGGGCTGAAGCGCTGGGAAAGGTTGGTTTAACAGAGGAAAGACTTTGCTGAGCGAAGGGTGATGAAAAGAGACCCCAACAGCAATAAGAAAATTCAGAAAAGATCTAGTGTTACATGTAACTTTACAATGAGCCCTTTTGGGCACCCACGTGTGCAGAAACATTGGGACACTTCAGCTGTCACAGGCTCGCTCACCAGTATTCCTGGTAAAATTGAGCTAGTTTTAAAGGACCGTATAGCTCTGTCACATTTATTTTTATGTCTACTTGAAAATATGGTCTGTATTGCAAAAGGACGAGCCCAAACATCAAACTTTAACTATTAAATCAATGTATAGTTGGAGAAAAAGATCATAAGAAATACTTTGTAAAGTGTGAACATCTAAGAAATTCCTAAGGAGAGCGTAATTAAGAAGGAAAAGGGTTTTTGTGTCAAAGCACCAGCTTAGCAATACATTGTAAAGAACATATACGTATCATACCTTGCTTAAGGGCGCGGGGTGCTCACGGCGTGTGTTGGGAAAGCGGATCTCCTGCGTGGTATCATCGCTGCGCAGAGGCAGGTGCGATGCTGCGGTGGCCGACGCAAGAAGAAGGCACCCTACCTCAGTCACCGGCAGCCGCTGCAGGGCAGAAGCCCCGGCAAGATCGACCAGCGCTCTGATCCACAGTGGCAAATCCTACCCTTCCGTGTAATATTCGAAGACAACGTAATTTAAGGTGTCCCTTCCATTATTCAAATGCATAAATTGCTACAGGGTGAGAAGACAGCGAATACGGCGTGGAGAAGAAAGAAGGGAGCACCGGCAAAATAAAAAGAGAAGGGGCTAGCAGTTTGTCTGGGGCTGAGAAAGCAGCCCCTGGAAGGGTAACGTGCATGAAACGACGTTGTGTTTGCTGACCTGTTCAGGAACCGGAGTGTGTGGATACCCCTCGCTGCGCAGGATGCCAGCACCGCGGCGGGGAGGGATGCCGGGAGGTGGTGGTCCCTGCGCCGGGGTGGGCATCCTCTCCAGGACGTAATTCACTTCCATTCGTGCTCACACCAGCTCTAACAAAACCAAACTCTTCCGTGAGAGAGTAGACGAAAACTGAGGAGGAAAAGAGAACATAGAGGTGGGTTTAGCTGAGTGAACTAAATCCAGCTCCCCCAGAGCCCAAGCCAGCAGTATGCAATGTCAGAGTCTAATTTCACTAAACAAGACTATCTTTTTGGCCTGAAGCATCCCAAGCCCAACCTCTCACAGCCTCACACTGCTTTGCAGCGCTTCACTCTTCCTTTTTCCACGTCGTTCTGGACAGAAGACGACCCTGCTCACGGCATCTCAGACCAACGCTGTCTACTGATGCCCATGTTTTATGGAGAAAGGAACCATTTCACTGAAAATCATGCCCTGTTTGACTGGCTTGTCAAATATTTCCCAAGGAGCACAGTTGTATGCAAGAAAAAAGCTCAACGTGAGCCTGCCCGTGTCTCCTCCGCCTGCTCTTGCAGGACCTACCTCAACGGGGTCACAGTCCTCGGTATCACTGTGGTTCAGACAAACAAATTGTAATGACTGCGAAGCAGCAGAGACTTACTTAGCACTGTAAGATATCCAGAGAAAATTAAAGGAAAACATTTTGCTAGTATCAGCCAAGGGAGGACAGCCAGCCCACGAGTGCAAATGCGCTCATCTCTCTCCACTGCAAATATTGGAAGGGATTTGGAACAAAGATAGTCATTAAATAGCGGTTTTTGAAAGCCCACTGCATTTAAACCGTAGGTCGGACCCCGAGTCCGGAAGATATTTTTCATGGCAGAGGAAATCCAGAGCCATTTAACTCCATCTTGAATTTATCTTCAAAAACTTCAAAGTACTGCCTATCATCTAGTCATACATTTGAAGCATCTCTACTAGAGTTTTAATGCCTTTAATTCTTTATCTACAAATCACTGCCTCGTTAGGGACAGCAATGAGAAGAAATCACATCTGGTACCCCCGCGCCCTAGACCAGTCCCACAGATCATCTCCCAGTGGGCATTATAGTGGAGGGACAGGGGTTTCCCTGCAGGACATGATGGACTTCAGGCCAAACACTGCTCTGTATGGAAGCCCATTTAAAAAAAAAAATTCATTTTTCAGAAAAATTAAACTGAGCTTGCACGTGAAATAACGCAGGTGAAAGCGTATTAGTGAGTCAAGTGCCTAAACCCAGTCGAAAAGACAGGCGAGATGCACACGTGGCATTGCCTTCATGGAAGCTTAGCTCGTACGATGTGTTTTGTAATGAAGCCTTGAAGGTACTTCTGAAGATCTGAAAATTTACTTTTCTCATGGACGCAGTTTGTTGTCAGTTGGAATGGTTTCAACACATCATTTAGTTAACTTGTGTTTTCTATACTTATTCAAGTTTATTTAATCTATGGAAACCTTCAACGTGCAAAAATAAGCGGGATGCGTAACAAAAATTCTCATTTAGAGTATTTGAAGAACTCTAGCTCTGCAAAGCCACTCTCGTGTTCTGTGATTTCCACCTCTAGTCCCAACACTGATACTGAATTTGAATAAATGAGAAAATATCTAAGCATTTTTTTTGCGACATCCAGTAGATTTGAGGTTCAAAATGCCCAGAGGTGCAGAAGACTCTATTTGTGAGCAGTTGCCCCCTCTCAGGAGATCTCCCTGGGGTGTCCCGTGCCCAGGGCCAGGCTGGGCGCTGACCCATGGGTCCCAGGTCCCAAATCCCCTCCCAAGGACCCTGCCACCCCCCTCCACGCTCCCAGCACTGTTGACTCCTCCAATGCTGCGTTGGTATAAAGAGCTGGAACTATTTAAAGGCGTTTCTAACACATACGCTTACAATGCTGCTGTACTCAGTTTCCTATCTCCACGTCTTCTCCACTGCAATTTAATTTGGTCTGCTGTTATACAGGAAGCAGAAGCTCATGGCAAATAAAATCCCATATCTTTTATAGTACCTCTTCAGATTTACGAGCCTGGCTTGCGTGTACGTGTCCCGCTTTGCCTGCCTACCTGAGGCGAAGGTGCACTGCTATAGGAGGTTATTTAGCTGTGTGCATGCACAATTTGCAATAAGCATACATATTGATACAAAGTGCATACATTTTGCATTGTGCTGGGATACACATGGGATACTCATTAAAAGATAAAAAGAAAAAAAAAAGAATTCGCAAGACTTACCATAAAAGAATGTAAATTGCAATGGATTACATTGGGGCTTTTTTCCATAACTGCAGTCAAAATCTAACAAAAAAAGTCTATGAGCAATGTTTTCAAGCATATTTTGGGTCTAATTTTTACAGTAGGGAATTTAAAATGAAAAATAAAGACAGCCTTTGTAATATTGATGATGTGACTGTTTTCAAGGTGAACTCTTTACTATCTTTCATTCTGTACATGAAGAGTTACTGCCAGAACGCAATGAAAATGTTGGAAATGTGGACGCTGGTTTTAATAACAGGTGAATCTGTTTATAGAGATATCCTTGAANGCCTTCCTGCCCCCCTGATTCTGCAAACCTCGAAACGGCAGACGGAATAACCTTTCTTCCCTTCCTTTCCCTTGCTCAGGTGATGCTGGAAACCCCTCTCTTTGTCACTCGTGCGTATTACTGCATTTTCCCCACAAGGCCCGTGCCGAAGCGCTGCAGCACAGCTGACCCCACAAACTTCTGACCTAATCAAAAGGCAGGACTATAAAAAAAAAAAAAATCTGGTGAGAGACAGTTTTCACAGTAATTTCAGCCCAATTTTGCCCACATTGTATTAGAGAAATGAGTTGTAAAGCACATTCTAAGTAGAAGAACTATAAATATCTCACCAATTTTTTTTCTGCACTGATTGATTCCAACTAGGAGCAGCTCCTACAGTTGTAAAGAGCAGGCTTAGTGCCCCCGAGTGAAACGCAGAACCTACGCCCCTTCCAGCCCTGTTCACGGGACCATTCCCACTTCTGCAGGCTGGGGCTGCCCCGATGATGCTGCCCAACGCTGCCGTGGCCTCGAGCACGTCTGCTTGTGCCGTGCTCGGCTCTGCTTCCCCAGGTGCCGAAGGCTTTACCCTTCAGCCTCACCTCTGGAGCAGCTCTGCTGTTTCCCAAGCAGAGAGACACAGGAGGCAAAGGTAGAGCCTGCGCCGGCTCGAGCTCTCGGGCTGGCTGCGTGCCGAGCAGCGCGTCAGCAACAAGTCGCTTCAGTAAATAAGAATTTCAAGACGCGAGCCAGCTGCTCTCCTCCCACCATCATCCCGCTGCCATCAAATCTGACATGGAACCCCTATGAAAGAAGAGGCAAGGGGTGGTTTCCGAACACCTAAAGACCTGGGTACTGACAGTCATTCCAGTGTCCTTCATGGCTCTTCTCACGCAACGCCGTCTGATAAACCGAGAGGGAAAATAAAATGGGATTTCCAAGTTCCCGTCACCAGGTGAGAGAGGGCAGGGCACCAAAGGTGCTCAGACACACGTACCTGTGCGGCGGGGAGAGCCCGGCGTGGCGCGGCAGCAGCGCACGGCAGCCGAGCCTGCTGCCAGGGAAGAGCTTCGTTAAACCAGAGCACTCACCGGTATTTTTCGTTTGATGCAGTATTTGTAAAATGCTCAAACCTTGCATATAATGCGTAATGCTATTAAGTAGAATATCTAAAGTACTTAAACTAATTATGCCTATTTTGTAAGATTAATTATAATTAATAATTTAACATATTTTATCATTTAAGTCAGTATCCGTTCTGATCTTTAACTTTAGAGAGCACACTGTATACGTACCACATAATTAGGGCTTATGTATCACATAATTAGGGCTAAATACTAGGAAATCAGGCTAATTAGACCAAATCAAACTGAATTATTTAAGCTTTTTTTTATTTTAGATGTAGAATATTTAGTAATTAAATACTGATTTCATTTTCTTGTACTTGCACATCTCACTTGTCTCTCAGCCGTCGGTTATAATGAAGCATTATAAAAGTGTTTGTCACGGAAGCGCGGGACGGGGATGGCTTGGCAAGCGGGCAGAGAAGGCGCCGAGCGAAGCAGCACTGCGCTGCTCAGGATTTCCACGCGGCTGAGCCACGGGAACATCCCGTGCATTCGGCTGCCCGAGGCTTTCCCCTGGCTAGGCGCTTTCCACACGCAGTGTGCTCGCCCAGCATCCGTCTCCCGACTGGGGAACTGGTTAGTGTCAGCCCGCGGCTGGGGATAACTCGCAGCGGAGCATCCCTTGGGGTGCTGGGGATGAAGCTCTCCGCAGCAGCCTACGCCACACCGCAGCTCCCCTCCGATATTTAAACTCCTTTTAATACCTGGGCAACGGCACCTAGAGATGAAAACTCTGGCTTTGGCAACGGTTCAAAGCTTCTCTGGTAGAAAGTGCTTAGGACATACGCTTTTGGCTGTATCACGTAGACACGAAGTGTCATATAATAAAGTCTTTCAAATAAAGCATGTTACTGCCAAAAAAGCAGCGAGGATAACTGAACAATAACAGGGCTGCAGGCAAAATCCTCAGCGTGAGAAATCACCTGCCCTGAACCAGCCTCAGCGAATTTGTAGCTCATTTCAGATATAAAAAATTCTACTTTTCTATGGAGATTAATTCATTTCATTATAATTCATCAAAAAAGACAATAAAGCTTAGTTATGGTTTATCATCCTTCCCTGCCAGATGATCTAAACCGCGCGTTTCTTCTAATGCTGAGCCATGGGCTGGTGTTGCATGCAGACCAGAAAACCCAGGTGTGGGCATCATCATGTCCAATTACATTCTGGCACCGCACTTCAAAGATCGGCTTCTAAATGATCTTTTATGGCAGAGCTTCAACGATAGGGAGGATTGGCTAAGGGCTTGGGGAAAAAAAGTGTTAGCTCCTGCTAGTGCCTTTATCAATTTCAACCAACCACGAGATCGATTTGAAAAGAAAATACATTGATAGGCTGGAAAACCAGGGAAACTTCAACATGGCTGTGGGCAAATGAACAAATGACTGCAAAGTAAGCAAATCTCTGGGCTGGCAGAGGAAATCGTGCACCCTGTGACAGCAGCCTGCCCGTGGCGAGACTGGCTCAGGGGTGAGCTGCTGGAGCCATCCCCGCTGCACCCGCATCCCGACTCCACGTATGGGCTGCAGCCGCTGCCCCGCCGCTCTGCCCCGGCTTCACACCCCAGCTTACGCACCTACCCACACTCAAAATATAAATATTTAAAGATTAATAAGCCTCTGGTGCGAGCAACTGAAAATATTTCTTCTATCAAGGTAAATGTTAAGGGAATCCATACGAGATCAAAGGGCCATGAAATTGAAAACAATCATATGCCAAGTAGTCGGGGTCCTTTTGTACGTGTGGCATTCACTCCTCCTGCCTTATCCCGCGCTCAGCCAAGTCAATAAAAGGAATCCCATGGACTTCAAGGGGCTTAGAGGGAGCCCGCAGTTTCGTCGTGTTTTGTTTTGAAAAATCAGTGTTCCTCTTGTTTAAAGTGCTTAAGATGAGATTTGCACACTTTGACTTTTTCCAGCATTGGCTCTTGAATCAAAAGAAGTTGGTTTCCAGTTGTGTTTTTTTCAAGTCTTGCAGCACGATGAGCACATAAAGGTGAGGAACGTGGATGCACGGCAGAACTGAAGGAGCAGGCGGCTCCCGTGCCGAGTCAGCCAGTGCCCTACAACACAAGACAGAAGGGAAATTGTTACTGAGGCCGTGTCAGATGGTGAAGTTCTTTGGGGAAAGTAGTAAATAAATACCTAATTTTAGAGAAAGAGCAGGGACATATGGTTCAGCCCCTGGCCGTGCAAGCGCAGCATCTCCAGCAGCGTCCCGGGAGCAGACGCCACCGGCTTTGTCCATCCACCCTGCTCGAGCTCCGCCTGCCGCTAATCATCATCATTATCAGATTTCC
>Ga0065711_1038313_pt1 | contig 18915 bp, 11 predicted proteins | sample Hoacrofraction12_FD_59098 | JGI IMG/M metagenome (GOLD analysis project Ga0065711, IMG submission 59098) | Hoatzin crop microbial communities from Cojedes, Venezuela - Epithelial fraction 12 v2 (version 2) | ecosystem: Host-associated > Birds > Digestive system > Esophagus > Crop | place... | reverse complement strand
AGAAATTCTTTACAATGAGGGTGGTGAAACACTGGAACGGGTTGCCCAGAGAGGCAGTGGAGGCCCCATCCCTGGAAACATTCCAGACCAGGTTGGACAGGGCTCTGAGCAACGGGAACTAGTTAGTGGTGTCCCTGCTTGCTGCGGGGGTTGGGACTAGATGACCTCTAGGGGTCCCTTCCCACCCAAAACTTTCTATGATTCTATGATAGGACAAGGGGGAACGGCTCTAAACTAAAAGAGGGCAGATTTAGATCAGATGTTAGGAAGAAATTTTTCACCATGAGGGTGGTGAGACACTGGCCTAGGCTGTCCAGAGAAGCTGTGGCTGCCCCCTCCCTGGCAGTGTTCAAGGCCAGGTTGGATGGTGCTCTGAGCACCCTGGGCTGGTGGAAGATGTCCCTGCTCATGGCAGGGGGGGTTGGAACCAGATGATCTTTAAGGTCCCTTCCAACCCAGACCATTCTGTGATACATTCTAGGAGTAGGATGCTGCATGCAACAGCTGAAGCCTCCAGTCAAAGACTTCATGACTTCATCGTACAAATAGCTTTGTGCCCTGCTGCAGTCAAGGAGTTGTTGCAATAGGACAAGGAGTAGTGGCTTTAAACTAAGAGAATGTAGATTTAGACTAGATAGAAGGAAGAAATTTTTTACGAGTGTGGTGAAACACTGGAAAGGGTTGCCCAGAGAAGTAGTGGAGGCCTCATCCCTGGAAACATTCAAGGCCAGGTTGGACGGGGCTCTGAGCAACCTGGTCCAGTGGAAGGGGTCCCTGCTCACTGCAGGGGGGTTGGGCTAGATGACCTCTACAGGTCCCTTCCAACACAAAGCATTCTATGATTCTGTGACTTTAAGATCTTTTGAAAAACCTGAATCAGCAGTACGGTACTCACTGTATCACAAGGGCAGTCATTTCACAGAATCACAGAATATCTTGAGTTGGAAGGGACCCATTAGGGATCATCAAGTCCAGCTCCCTACCCCTCTCAAGGACTACCTAGAACTAAACAATATGGCTAAGCGTCATCCAGACGTGCCTTGAACTCTGACAGGCTTGGTGCTGTGACCACTTCCCTGGGGAGCCGGTTCCAGTGACCAGCCACCTGCTCAGAGATCAACCTTTTCCTCATGTCCAGTCTGAATTTCCCCTGACACAACTTCATTCTCTGTTCTCCTATCCTAGCGCTGGTCACCAGAGAGATGAGCTCGGCACCTCCCGCTCCGCTGCCCCCCTTGAGGAAGGTGTAGACTGCGATGAGGTCACCCCTCAGCTTTCTCTTCTCCAAGCTGAACAAGCCAGGTGACCTCAGCTGCTCCTCTTAAGTGTTGCCCTTTTGGTCTTTCACCATCTTGGTCGCCCTCCTCTGAACACACTCTTGCTTACACCGAGGCACCCAAAACTGCACACAGTACTCAAGGTCGGGCCGCACAAGTGCAGTGCAGAGTGGGACAATTGCCTGCCCCGACTGGCGATGCTGTGGTTGATGCACCCCAGGACATGGTTAGCCCTTTCGGCTGCCAGGGCACACTGTTGACTCATGTTCAACTTGCCATGAACCCAAACATCCAGAGCTCTTTCCACTGGGCTGCTCTGTAGCCTCTGTCCCCCAGTTCGTATGCATAACCAGGATTACCCAGTCCCAGGTGCAGAACGTGGCACTTGCTGTTGTTGTTAAATTGCATGCAGTTGGTGATTGCCCAGTTCTCTATCCAGATCTTTCCATAAGGCCTCTCTACCCCTGAGGGAGTCCACAGCTCCTTGGAAGAGGACTAGGGATGAGCAAGCAGCTTTAAGTAACTTATGTTGTAACACCACACTGGAACGATTTCTTAAAATATTTTTTTTTATATTTGGATTTGTTATTTAGTGTGCCACCCCTTCCAAATTCTGGGGTAGAAATTATGCAGAATCTTCCAGGGGATAATAAGATTCTTGAATTTTTCTGTACTGCCAGCAAGGTAGTTCCATTTCCTATTACTCATTCCTATTAGCTGTCTTTCTTTTTTCCCCCCTTTTTAAAAGCTGAGCCAAAAAGTTTATTTCTTGAGTTATACTTTGCAATGTATAGTAAATTTGATTTGGGGGCAAGTTTTCACTTTGTGTTTACTCTTTTTGATGTTCAATATGCATAGCTTGCGTTGAGCGGTTTCTTTTTCATTCCTTATAAATTGTACTGTTTCCCAATAGCTTTCCTGAGAAATATTCATACAGTTACATTTAGAAATTAACTTTGTACAGTTTTTGTGTTTGATTGGGATACAGATTTGTGGTAGTTTTAGCATTTCTGTTTTGAAGAAGAGCTTCTTTGATATTCAAGTCATCTGGACTGAAGAACTAAGAGATAGAGTGCCTAACTAATTTCTTTAGAGGCTTAGTTATATATTTTTTTTAAAATTTATTCTTTAATTTAATTTATATTGAGTAATTTGATTTATAATAACTAGAATTTGCATATTAGAAATTATATAGGTTTGTAGGTAGAGGTAATACCATTTATTAGACAAATTAATAGAAAGGATAAATTGAAACATTTAAGGAGCTTTGAAATGTTTACTATACTTACAGCTTCCAATCCTAAATTGAGATGGATGAACTCAGGCCTTTGTCCTTGAGATTCTTCTTGTGTATATTCAAAATTTAATGCCCATTTGACTGTGGTAGATGTAGCAGAGTGAGGAAACGTTTTTTTCCTCAAAGTTGAGTTGCAACTCTCTTTTTCTCCTTGTCCCTGCCTCTTTCTATCCTGTTTCTCTTTGTTTATTGCTGTGGTTTCTTATTTAGCATTATTGGGAATTTAAAAAGAAAAATTTGCTACATCTGAGTGGCGCTAACCCAGATAAACACTTGCAGGCTTTGGTAGAAAACATGACATTTTATTTGATCATTTGTTGAGGCACGTTTAAAACAAAATTAAAGTGTTAGAAGAAATGTGGCTGAAAATTAAATTAATTACCCTTAAAGCATTACTTTTACCTCTGTTTTTTTGTCTTTCTTTCCTCATTTCTTTATGAGAACCTGGAACAATTTCCTAGCCCATGTCTCTGTGAACACTTTCTTGTACAGTCTTCCTCTGAGAGGTATTGGAAGGAGCAGAGAAAGGGGAATATTATCATCCACTCCTGTCCATTTATCCCCAAAGAAGGTTGTGTAGTTCTCAGACTGCTTTGGCCAGATAACAATTACTCTGTCATTTACTTCAGTTTCCGCAAAATTAATGAGATGTTACTTTCCCATGGTTATGACGTGGATGAATTCATAATACTTGAGAGTTGCTTAGATGAGGAAGCCAATATAGGCAAGCATCTACATAGGCAAGTCTGTTAGTTACCTTGCTTGTGCCCTGGGAACTCTGGTATCCACTAAAGACCTTCTAAAACTCTTGTTTGTGGTTGGTTGTTTGTTTTTTTTTTTTTTCCTTCTAAAACAAGGGAAATGAAGTAACTTTGACTCTCGTAGGTGGTGTTTCTTCTCTGGGAAATGGCCAGAGGCATGCATGCTTGCTTCTGCCTGTCCTCTCAGAGAGTGGAAAAATGGTTAATATGAAAAAAGAATGCAAAGTTGTGCCAGATCACACTTGTTTGTGCTGGCCTCATGCAGGGGCTCTGAAAAATCACTTTTGCTATACCAGTGAATAAATCATTCTTAGCTGGATATTGACGCTGTGAAAAGCTGGGGTTAAAGATAAATGATATCAATATTATGGAGTGCAAGAATTGCTCATAAAGCAAAAATTAAGGGGATGAAGCATGTGAGAGACTTTAAGACCCAGAATTGTTGCTTTAGCGTGTGTGCTAAGGAGGACATTTGTCACCAAGTTTTATTAAAAAATAAAGTGTAGATCTTTTGCTGTATTACAGCATTACCCTAAGAAACCTCAACAGGAAAGAATTGGCTACAATATCAAAGGAGCTTGTATATCTAATCTATTTAGATTACTAGTCCTATCCTAGTATCCTCCTAGGAAAGCTAATGAAGTGTCAGCTGGATGAACATAGAGTGAGGTGGATTAAAAACTGGCTGATCAGCCAGGCCAAGAGGGTGGTGATCCGTGGAATGAAGTCCGGTCAGAGGCCAGGAACTAGTGGTGTGCCCCAGGGGTCAATACTGGGCCCAGTCCTGTTCAACATCTTCATTGATGATCTGCAAGCTTGAAGACAATACCAAACTGAGATGAGTGGATGCTACCATACAGAGTGACCTCAAAGAGAAAATGGAGAAATGGGCCAACAGGAACCTCTTGCAGTTCAACAAGAGGAAGTGTGTAGCCCCGTACCTGGGAAGGAATAACCTTATGCACCAGTATGTGCTGGAGAACAACCAGCTAGAAAGCAGCTTTGCAGAAAAGGGCCTAGAGTTACTGGTGGACACCAAGTTGAACATGTGGCAACAACATGCTCTTGCTGCAAAGAAGGCAAATGGTGTCCTTGGCTGCATTCGGAGGAGTGTTGCTGGCAGGTTGAAGGAAGGGATCCTTCCTCTCTGCTCAGCACTGGTGAGGCCACACCTGGAGTGCTGTGTCCAGTTCTGGGCCCCTCAGTATGAGACACGGACATGCTGGAGAGAGTGCAGTGAAGGACCACAAGAATGATTAGGATGAAAAGATGCGAGAGCTCCCTGGTCCTGATTTTTTAGCTTTCGCTGGGGTGTTTTTTTTTCTTTTTTTTTTTGAAGACTATTGATTTCTAAATTTCCATTCTTGCTTTGTATCAGTTATTCATATCCCACCTCCTGATGATGCTAGCTAGTAATACTTATTATTTTACATGGGTATATGGAGAGATTTTTGTGATTTCTTCCATGTCTTCGCTCATGCAGGTTTTGTTTTTATTTTGATTTGGTGTGATACTGATCCAGTAGTTTTTCTCTAATAAATTTTAAGGCATCCAATAAATTATGCTAAACAACTCACCATTAACTTTCTCTTTTTCTGTATGCTTTTCCTCAGGATTTTTTTTTCAAGTGTCCATGACAAGAAGATTGTCCCCTAAAGAAATTTTTTCCTAGTAATGAATGTTTTGTACGTGTTGTGCAAAACCTTTCTGATGTAGTATGAGACTTTTTAATCTGAAAATGTTTGGACTAAACCGTGTGTTTCTCCAAGCTATATTTCTATGCTAGACTAAATCTTGACAGCTGGAGCAGGCCTTGGCCAAGGGAGGCGATATTCCATTTTTAAATGTGGAAGAAGCTCTATAGCTTCCCTTAACTTAGCCTCTGCTAGATTCCATCCGTTGAACTGTATGTGGCAGTTCATCTTTCTGTCAGTAGAGGTCATCCCGAGCCATATTTTTTAAATGTACATTTTTCAAGTCCTGTGGAAAGATTGCCATTATGCCTACAAAACGGGAGAAAAACCTGACTATTTCCATTCATGATCAGTCAACCCTTCTCATTAAAATGTTGCTACAGCAGTTCCCCTTTACAACTGACAGAAGTGTTTTACGCAAGTTTGTAAATTAAAATCGATTTAGGAACTAACTGTTTGAATGGAAAACGAGTATGTTTTCCAGCTTCCTTCACTAAACTTCCTATTGCTCCTGTACATACTTGTGTCCATGTTTCCATTATTGATGCTTTTCAGTCTTCTGGTTTTATATTTACTGCTCTTTAGCAAATTGCTCTAATTTATTTCTCTTCTTCATTCAGTTCTGCAGGTTCTTGAATATCTATCTCTTTTATCAAACTCAGCATTTTGTGCAGCATTTACTATCTGAACTACATCATCCTCTTGCTTCGCAAATCTTTAAAAATCATGAGAACAGTTCTTCCATAGTGCCTTCCAGGAATCATTCATTGTCTTTCTACTTACTAATTCTCATTAAGCAAGAATGTTTTTCAAGGCATGTTGCAACTTTTCAAAAATTCTCACGCTACTGATTTGTTTGATTTGTCATTTCTTTCAAATAATGTGTTTGTCATAAATAAAACATTTTGAAATTGTCACTCTTCAGTGGTTCTAAAACTGAGGTAGGATTTGGTGGTAAGCACAACTTAAATGTTCAGAGGCAAATCACAGAGGTGAGCTGCTTGGCTGTTCTACTGAGAATCAGCAAGGTGAAAAGTGCTAGATTATCTGGGTGAATAGAGCAACTCACTAACGAGTCTCCTGTGACAATGGATGTTACTCATGCCTTTTTATCTAAACACCAGTGACCAGGTAACATAAGTGGGGTTAAATGTTTCAGCGCTCTCAGGTTTCTTGAGTGGTAAGCTAGTAGGGGTTTACATTTGAAGTTGCCAAATAATGGTTGGACTTGATGATCTTGGAGGTCTTATCCAGCCTTAATGACTCTATGATTCCCCAAATTACCACAGAATATTAAAATGGGGTTCCTTTTCATGACCTCAGATTTGGGAGCTTGCTTCTCCAGAGCAATAAAACCTTTTGATCGTACGTGTTTCTAAGAGCTGCCTATCTTCCATTCTGAACACATGTTGCAATGCACAGCCTCTGACACCTCTTTCACCTGCTTGGAAAAGCATCTGCAGCCTTGTTATCAACACTTACGCGTTCCTCCCTAAACTCCATTATAAAAGGATGGGTTTTTGGTTTTTGATTCTTACAGCCATCCTTGATTGGTTTGAAAACCCTTGACTGTTGAATATTCACCTTATTCTTGAAACAGATATTTATAAATTTTCTTTTTCTTTTTGCCAGGTAATACAAGAAATTAATGCATGGAATTCATTTTTTTGTGCTCTCAGAGCATTTTTCTGTCACAGGGTTCCATATGTTGCTAGTTATCTTCAGGGATAGATCATTTGGGTTTTAGACGTGTTTGGTAATATGATTTGTTGTTATGGTATGCTCAACTTACGTTACATTCTTTCACATTAAATATGACCAAGGGCTGATGCCCTTGCACAGTTCACCAGTCTTTGCACTATTTCTGAATTTGTTTCTCATTATAATAACTTTTATGGGTTTTTATTAGTATTATCTGTTGAGATTCATTATTATTTTGTGATGCCAGTGCTATTTAAGACCAATGTCCTGGAAGACACATATGTAATTCAAACACTGTGTTTACAACCAAGTTCACATTTTAGCCACAGTCCCTTTTGCACTGTAATTGAAGTACACAATATGTGCTGTCACAGTACCACAGGACACATTCTACTTTAAAAACAACCAACCAAATGAAAAAACACTTTAACATAGACCTGGAAGTAGAAATTTCATTGCAAAGTGAGATAAATTATATAGATAAATATACACAAGATTATATTTAAACTGCCTCTGCTGGGACGTGTTTGACCTTCAAACAGCTGACCAGGCCACTGGCCAGAGCCTAAGCTAACCTGAACAGGACATGGGACAGTACTGGACATGATGTGAGAAATGGCTGGGCATAACAGACAGCAGTGTGAGAAGCTGACAAAATTCTCAGATAGTGCTGGGAGGGGTAGCTGGATTTCACAGGTGGTTAAGGGAAAATTATGTGAGGAACAGAGGAATGCTGCAGATAATGGGAGTACTGGGGACCTTTTGGACTAGAGTCTTGCTAGGCCAAAAGTCCTTAGATCACCATATGGGTAATACCATAGAAAGGTATGGTAAGTAAGTAACTTTACCAGAAGTACCAGATTTAGGTGTGAATGTAGCAAAACTGGGACCAAAGGGGACGAAGCAATTAGAGGCTGGTTGTTTTGATAGGAGGACACCAAAGTGAAGAAAAAGGGGATGGGCAGAGAAAGGGAGGGCCAAGAAATGGTAACAAGGATCATAAGCTATGCAAATAATATAATCCAGGCCATTTAGGGGTACCCATCAGGCAGCCCTGCATTTGGTCACTGGAGCCTGGAGCTGGGCCATAGACCAAACCTGTTTTTCTGACTGCAGTGTGCGCTGAACCTGCTTTTGCAGTCAGGAAGACTAGGGGAGAGCAGGTAGTGCATCGCTTGGCTAGCAAGGCAACAGCTGGGACGGATGGGGCAAGCATTCTGGTATCACCATGTCCACGTCCATTCCAGGCCTGTTGATATTAACATCTTCCTAACTTCCTTAGAAAACCTCACCAGCATGAAATGTCATAGAAAGAGTATCCCAAAATGAACTATTCTGTCATTGAAGTGTAGTGCTTGGTAGCGTAAGTACCAGTGACATCTACCCATGCCAGACTTCAGCAGATGTTTTCATTGAGCATAATGATTCCTTCTGCTTTTTTTTGGTCTGAGTTTTCCTGAATAAGCCCAGTGACAACTTAAATTGTTTCTTTTGGTGAGCATTATCTTGCATTTATATTTGTAAAGTTCTGTCTGCCAGCATGCTATTTCATACTCATGTTGGGTTATAGTCCATAGCGCTTCAAGCTCTGTTGCCCGCAGAATTCATCTGCCCAATAAAGGCAGCACTAACATAACTGTGTGCCTTCTGCCATGTCCTGGTGTGGAGAGGGAGAGAGAAGGGCAGCTGCAAGAGCAGAAATGCAAAATGGTGTTGCAATATGGTTCCTAATTTAGCCTCGTTACTGTTTTGTATGGAATACAGAATTCTAGTTTCTGCATGGAGTGATGTAATCAGGAGACAGGTGATGTGCTGCTGAAGATCTTGGAGACAAAATCTATTTGAGTGGACAGTGAGTTTGAAGTCATTATATCCGTATATGGTGAGAACTCCCACTGAGCTTGCATCAAGCAGAAAGGTTGTACCAATACTACTAATATAGAGAAGAGACTTCTGAGATGGACAAAAACCCCAAAAATCTCTGGCAGCCCCAACAAGGAAGACTTTTTGTGTACCATAGTAAAACAGGTGGGGGAAAATATCTATCATTTATGAGTAATTGTTCTATTATTGATTTCTTATATGTATGAAATTTGAGATAAGATTACATGTTTATGTGTGAAACAGCTATAGGCTGTTTAGAGGATCCATCCTATAGTAATGTGCTATTACAGTCTGTTGTTTTGCTAGGGCTAACATCTCAGATAAGATATAGCTACTAATTATATGAACACTCATTTATAGACTGCTTTCAGTTCAAAGTGAAATAGGTTGATTTAAACTGATACTTTAATTACACCCTTATTAACCTTTGCCTGGCTTTGGTACAAGGTGTGAAATTAGTTTGTGCTTTGGTTACTGTATAGCCTAAAAATAGAAGTAGAGAAAACTCAAAGAAGGGGAATGAGCTTGGTGTGGGGTCAGGTGTTGTCTGACTGCAGAAAATAAGGAATTGGCCCTTTATGGTGGAGAAGGGAACATTTACTTGCTCTTATCAGAAAGGGCTGCGTTTTTGTGATGCCAGGTCTCTGGTAGTCAGGAAGGCTGTTTGGGGCCTGTTCCAGACTTTGGTACAGGACACTTTTTCTGGTTTAAGTGGGTAGTGACGTTTTTTCTTAGCAGGAAAGTACCTGCTTTTTGTCCACATGCAGTCGGCCATTTGATTTTTATCCATCTGGACGAGCTGCAGCTTTGCTGTGATGTCAAGATGCAATTTACCAGAACACACTATATTCAAACAGCAGGGACCTGTAAGCCCATAAAGTGGCTTTGCCTGGGGCCCTGAGATGGGCAACCGAACTACAGTGGTGGAGTGGCAGTACTGCCTATAGCATAGTGAGTTCCTACAGTGCTGTGTCTTTAGGATCTTTCACTACTTCATCTACAACCTATGTCACCAATATAATATGTAAATATAGAGTCAGATAAAACCACCAGTAGCATCAGCAAAAGTGAGTTACAACTACAGAATCATCTAGGCCAGCATGCTGTCTCCAGAAGCAGCTGGTGGCAGGTGAGCAAGACTGAAAAACAGCATTCTCTGTCCTCTGGTTACCTTAAGTTTCTCCAAATTGCAGGTTTCTCAGAGCTGACTACACATGGGTAAATTTGCTGTCATTTGCATCTTCCATCATAGCACCCTTATATCTGTTAGTAGACAATCCTTGAAGAGAATCCTATAGGTACTCAAAACACCTGCCTACCACGAAATATGGAGGGAGATACATGGAAGGAGCAGGAGAATTCCATCCCTCACCTTGCTGACCCATACCAGACAGGACTTAATCCTGAAACCAAGAAAACTTGGATTTAGCAGGACCTAAGGGACAGGCTTTGCGGTAAAAGACTGGGCACAAAGTATTGCATGAATAAAAAAAAGAGGCAGCCTTAGTACATGCTTAGCACTAAGATTCCTTCCCATCTCCTCAAGTTATCAGTTGAGTAAGAATTTCTTCTTTTTACACCTTGCTTGCCACAGGTGAGGATTCAGGACTTGTAGTTATCCCAAATTTCAAACTTTGAAGTTCCAAATTACTTGTCTCCATCTCTACTCATGTATACTTCCTTGAAAGTTAGATTTTAGAGCTAGACCCTTGATTGCTAAGATTTCATTACTACGCCTTGCATAACTGTAGGGTTGAGGGGGGCAGGTTGTTCCCCCTTTTTGAGGAAAATTCGTTTGAGTATATGGTCTATGTAAATGCCATAGATTACTCTTGCTGGGACTACCCTTTGTAGAAAGGCGCTGTCATCTGCACTGCTGTTGAGCTTACAGTCTTTGACTCATTATCAGCTTTCTACAGAAGGTCTCTATAACATGTTATTCAATTAGATAATTGTGGAGATTTCATCAGATCAGTCCATAGGAGTAATGCTCTGCCTTGTCTGGACAGGTTTAGGACGGCAGCTCTTCCCCATACTACCTGATCTTGGTCTTACTAGGCTTAAATTGTTGCATACCTTTTCCGCAATTACTGTCTCTTAAAAAAGTGTCCTTTTAAACTTGGATTAGTTATTGGTCTCAGTAGCTTTCTGTAAGGCTTTCTGTTTCTAATGTGTTATAAAAGCTGTACCACCTGTAGGACCATTTGTCAAAGGGCAGCTGAATTCTGTGGGCTTGAGGGCCCGTTCTGCTACAACCAGCTTGTTCTGTGGTGCTCTTGGCCCACGTCCAGGCAGCAGCAAGGCTGAAGGCGTATCCCCAGTGCACAGAGACACAGCCAAACACCAGCAGAGAAGCACAGATAGGAGCACCTTTCCAGGCACCACATACTCACAGGCAGCAGCCACACAGGCAGGAACAATGCAAATGGCCTGTTTGCACAGGACCAGTCCTTTTCATCCTCCTCATGCCCCTTTCCATTTTCCCATTCTTGTTTGAGGTACCTTGAGCCCTCCCTTTCTCCACCTTTCGCCCTTCCCCTAGACAGTCCATGATCAGTTTTACAGGGTCCTACAATGCTCCTCAAGTATCATCATCATTATCATCTCCTCCTCCTCCTTCTTCTGCTGTGTATCTGGGTGTCTATTACTTATCCTACTTCTTGTCGCAGTCTTTCATGCTGAAACATGCCCATAACCAGATAGTGTCACAAACCAGACAGCATCCCAGTTTACATACCTGCACCACATTAACAAGTTGCTTTTAAAAATTTCTTGTATGCATTACTATGTTTTTTATTTAGCTTGCTGTAGGTCTTTCCCGTTACTGTCTTCCACATTTCAATATAATTTTCTCCTTTCCATTTGCTTTTAAAAAGATACGGTGGTCAGCTATGTAGTGATCTCCAGTAAAACCACAATGCACAAAACCAGTGTTATGTAGAGCAGGTTTTACTTCACATCTTGCAACTTGAAGACCTAGAGCTATGTCCCATTATGACACTAACTCCACACTCCCAGTAGCGAATCTTTGATTCACCGTTGCTATATAATGCATTTAACGGCAAGATTTTCTTGCAAACCTTCTACCTAAGCCGTTGCACCCTGTTCTGCATTTGTGCAACCTTGAAGATCTTTGCATTGTCCCTACAAAATTGAACTGTTTTTTTTGTTCCTATTTATAGTATAAATATAGTATATAGTAAAATCTCCACCCTAATCTCCATTCCTAAGTTAATGAAGACATAAGAGCATCTTTGCAGCACACCTAATAATCAAAGCTATGAAGTTCTGAAAAATATTTTTTGGTTGTCTTTCTCAGTCTTTACTCCAATAGCAACAGCTTGCCAGAGGTGACTGCATTGCTAGCTTTGCGGATACTTTGAGTAGCTATCATAAATCAGACACTGTTGCATGAACACTTTTTCTGGATCTTCAGCTAGTAGAGCATTTGGAATTAGGCCCTACTCCCTTGCTTCTCATCAGCAGGTTTGTCATATAAGCAGCGAAGCAGCTGGACAGGTTTTCTAGTTCTGCAACTCTTCTGAATATGCTTGCTGTTAAGACTTCTGGGCCACCTTCCATCACCATCCTCCTGTCCATACCCTACCTGGAAATGGGGCCTGCACATGGACCCTTTGTGGAAATCTCATTCCTGAATTTACCTCCCTCTCTTCTGTGCCATTAAGCAGGATGTTGTTTTTAAAATAGGTTTCGGTGATGAATCTGGTAACTGAAATCGCTGTATCCTACATGTATCATCTCACCTGTCTGTCCCCATTTCTTTTCCCCACTAATGTCCTTTCTCTGGAGCAGAAACCTCTACTCACCTCCCTCCCCCCAAAGAGTGATTCTACTACTTCCAACATAAGGAGTCTCTTTCAAACTACGTAAGGATGGAGCTAATAGTTACTGGTTTAGGTTCTCTTCCTCCCCTTTCAGCACAGATGCCAGTTTTCTACCAAATTTACATGAGAAGCAAGTGCTCATCTTGATATTCCTGCTGTTGGCCTTGATTTAGGTGATCATCAATTTCTGCACACAAAAACAGGAAAATCACTAGTATGTTCGCTAGATTATAGGGTGACTAACAATAATAACCAAAGTGCTGATAGAGGAATTGCAGACTTCACACATGGCAAACCACATTAACTAAAGGTTCTAAAATGTAAAGTAAACTTTATTATCCTTGAACCACAAAATAGATTTCTTTGGTTGTACAAATTTCACTAGTTACAGTCTTGATGCGCTAATTTTCCCTCCGAGTCTCTCAGCAGAGAATGGGAGAGAACCCAGAGACTGGCACCAGGTACCGCAAAGGGAAAGAAAAAAAAGAATCACAAGTTAGTCACCAAAACCAATCCAGGATTGTTTCCAAAATTGCTGTTGTTAAAAAGCAAATGCTAAAATTAGATTTAAAAAGGAAAAGCTCAAATTGCTGATGATGGAAGCAGCCATAGCTGCAGTTTGAGATTATCAGAGTTCCCCCTTCAAAGCTCTGTAAAATTAAAACATACGAAGTCAGTTAAAATGATCCACTGGATTTTGGCATGAAGGGAGATTCTCAACTAAAAGAAACTGCATCCAGTTCTTTCACTCAGCAAATATACAAAGCAGAAGTGCCTGTCACTCCCAAGCCACTTTGAGTCACTGAAAGGCTTAAGGTCCAACTCTGGTCTTACTGCTGGAGGGGTTCAGCAGAGAGCACCAATGTATTAGGGTAGACAGATCAGATTACTGCCAAGATCAGATGCCTTTCTCCCTACTAGAGGCATTAAAAAAAACAAACAAAAAAAAACCCCAGAAAAAGAAAAGGGATGTTTTATTTCAGTAGTGGGCAGCAGAGACTGATTTCAGAGCTATAAGCAGCATCCGTCTCCTCCACGTCTGCAGAGCTCACTTGATACAGATCTGTTCACAGCCCTTGTTCCACTCATGGAAACCAGGAATCACACCCCTGCTGCGCAGAAGAGCTGTGGCTGCCCCCTCCCTGGCAGTGTTCAAGGCCAGGTTGGACGGGGCTTTGAGCAACCTGGTCTACTGGAAGGTGTCCCTGCCCGTGGCAGGGGGGTTGGAACGAGATGATCTTTAAAGTCCCTTCCAACCCAAACCATTCTATAATTCCTTTTGCATTTTCATTTTTTAGCTCTTGCATGGGCAAGCATGTATCTTCCCTGTTCTACATGGAAAGGGGCCTGAATCCAACAAGTTGGCAAAGAGTAGAATTCCGTAGTTATTGCAAGGCATAGGCCAGACCCATCCTACTTCCTTGTGCTCTCTGCCTGGCAGGCGCTCCTTAAGAGCCCCACACTGGGCACCTCCGTAAGGTCACACTTCATTTCACAGCTACTGGGCGACATAGCAGACTCACCCAGTAGCATCCTCCTACCTGTAAGACCCCATTACTCCTAACCTGACCCCAGCAATGCCACTTCCTACCCTTCCCCATTTTCTGAATCCTAACCCACTATCTCATCTGCTGTTCACATCTCCTATCTCTGTCACCATATCCTAATCCCCAACTATTCTGCTCTCTATTGCTGCCACACACGCACACTGCTATACTCTTGCTACAGCTGTTCGGCTCCTTTCTCATTTCTGCCCCAGTTCACCAGTTCAGTCATGGTGCTGATAGAAGACAGATACCTGGCCTCCTCTGACACTCAGTACAGCGTGCTTCAGAGTGGTGCACACTGCATGCATGGAATACACACCGTTAGGTGTGTATGTAGGTAGGTACCTGTCTCCTAGAATAGCACAAAATACTGGCAGGAGCAGTCTCCTACATGGGATAGATTGCTGCGCTCACAGAGGCAAGTGGCACAGAGCTGGCACTGGCTCCTGCTTATTCAGTTGTCTTTGCTTGACCGTGTAGGTATCAGTGTCAGAGGGAGGCACTTCACTGAAATTCCTTTTTTTCCTTTTTCTTTTTTTTTTTTTGCCTCCAAGCTACTCATTTCCACATACTCCCAAAAGAAAATGAGGTGACACAGTGTGGGAGGTGGAAGGAGATGCTTTTTGGCAAAAGACTGGAAATTAAAAAGGAGCAAAGGCAGGCTGGACCTTCCTTCTAATTCATACCAGAGTAGAAGCTCCCATATTAACCACTAAAAATCCAAGTTGAGGAAGTAACAGCTGGAGCCCAAAACACTCTCACACTCATATGTTCTCCCTGTCCTACCCTTCCCCCACACACAATATTTACAGGCTAACAAGCTGCAGCTGCCCACTGTCCTACCCACACCTCCTCTCCATTTGCCATCAATAAGTCTAGTGTTGTCCCATTTTGTTTAGGGCATGCCCCAGTGCATTATTGGGTGAGAAAAGAGGGCGGTTCACAGCCTTAAAGGAAGTTAGTTGACCACAATGCTCCCTGGGGTGCTCAGTTCCCGTCCAGAGCCCAGGAGGCAGCAGTGTGGGCAGTCCAGTGCTGTCCCTGGAGCACAGGAAGCTCAAAAGCCCTGTGCCGGGCTACTCCATCGCCCAGGTGCACCAGGTCTTCTACGTAGGGACAGCAGCCTCCAAACTGCGCCGGCTGTGTCGGAGTTTGCGTTTGCTGCTGTACAGGGCCATTTCTTCAAGTGCTGATGAAGTAGGTGTCGATGAATCACGTGTTACTAACATTTCCTCTTCCTCTGGCTGCCCATCCTGCTCCTGGGGAACTGTGTAGACAAGAAAAGTTAAGGTTTTAAGAGCAAGTGCTAGGTTAAGTATATAGCTGATACTTAATGCAGACATAAGGGTATACCCAGGTGCTGAATTTGAGACAGCACTGAACTCTTCATGATTTATAGTAACCCCACACCCGGAATTTTTAGGTGATCTGTAGCTCATGTACTGACTACTGTGAGTTCTGTGAAGGAAGTCTCATGCGTGAGAAGACACCTGGCCCCTAACACCCACGATTCACTGAAAATTATTGGAAGTTCCAAGCCTTAGGACAAATCAAGTATACTGGAAGGACTCAGGTGTATGCTACTGCTCCAAGCATTTCACTAGTTTCAAGAGAGTTGCATGCACTAAAGAGCAGTGTGACCGCCAGTAGGGTATGCCGTAGCTAATGAGAGAAGTGAGCATTTTGCCCTTGCTTAATGCTGAAGTTACACAACTAAGTCCTTTCTGTAAATTTAGACTGTGACTTGGGTCCCCCACCAAAGGAACTCACCAGGAAAGACACTCTGGCAGGGCAGACTCTGTTAGCTTTGTCTCAGGCCTTTTAGGATGTGTTCTGCATCTAAAGTACACTGCTGTTACAGTGGCTCCTTTCCCTCCCAAAAGGAGCTGGCAGAGCTTATCTGATGTGCTTTGACATACACCTGGAACATCTGCCCTTTGCGATAACTTGGCTTGAGCAACTACTGTGAGGTACTTGTGTAAAAAGGAAAAAGTTCCACAAAATCACAGATTTTTCCCTTCAAGTGCAAACTGGCTCCTGGGAAGCCTCTCTGAAGTCTTCGAACACAGCAGAGAACCTTAAATACCGAATTCTATGAAGATACATCAGACCAAAGGTGCACAGTCTGCTGAGCTGTACCCAGTGGCCCGTGCTCTGCTCTAGAGCCAAAATCCAAGATGCAACATCCCCCCTGTTACAGTACCCAAGTATGAGTAGTAGTTAGAATTCAGAATCCTTCCTGAACTACGAACTGCAGCATTAACCTGGTGTTTGAAAAGGCCTCAGAACCAAATGAATACAGGCAACAAATCTGACATCTTGAAAGGATACCGGGACTGGGAAGCAGATGACTGACTTCCAAACAAGGCAAACAGGTATAAAATAAAGGCACAGACACATGCAGATAAAAATCCAGATGGGGGTGGGGGAGGAAGTCAATGGGGCTTAGAGGGAAGTCATTCATTTTAGACGCTCTTAGACTAGAATTTGCCAAGGGAGCCATCAAACATGCAAGTTAAGTGATCTCAACACAGCATACTGAACTTTGAAAAAAACCAAAACCCTTTGGATAGTTCCTCAGCCAAAGCTCTTAATGAAAACAAGCTGTCATGGGATAAGAAGGCACTCCCTTTAGTAGGTAAATAAGTAGTTAAAACACAGAAACAGTGCAGGAAGATCTTACCTGCTATCACAACATAGAGCAGCTATCTCTATTAGGGTCAGTATTTGGTAACTAACAAGAAGGAGTAGAAGTGATGAAGACTGTATTGAGAGAAACTGCTGATGATGCCAAGCTGTTTATCAGGGTAGCCAAGTGAAACTCAACTACAAAAAGGGTATTAGAATTTTACAAAGTTGACTGGGCAACAATGTGGAAGGTAAAATTTACTGCAAATGTGAATAGAGTCAAGAAAAAAAATAAACTACTCTAAAATTAAAGGCCTCTGGCTTAGAAAGTGCTAAAACACAGACTGTTGTAGCCTCGAGTAGTATTCTGGAAGGAAACAATTTAGGCTTTTCTTTTTTTATGCTCTTGGCATTCCCAGTGGCTCGCATCAGACACAGTATTGGACTAGCCAGAACCTTGTGCTGACTTAGTAAGTTTATTTTGACGCCATTGGATGATGCTTAAGCTCAGTAAAAGTAGTATAATCCCACTTGCATATAAAATACAACATCCTTAAAATGAGATTATGATTCTGTAGTCATTAGGGGGAGTTTCTGAAAACACTGGCACACTTCTCAGCAATACCATTTCACTTTTGAGGATATCGGAAGAGATGGGAGAACATACAGAACACCTTCTGCCACTGCATAAACTCATCATATACCTACATTTGCAATATCGCATGTAGGCCTGTTCTCCTTCTCTACGTTAAAGATCATAGCATGCTTTGGGTTGGAAGGGACTTATAGAGGTCATGTAGCCCAACCCCCCTGCAGTGAGCAGGGACATCTTCAACCAGACCAGGTTGCTCAGAGCCCCATCCAACCTGGCCTTGAATGTTTCCAGGGATGAGGCCTCCACTACTTCTCTGGGCAACCCCTTCCAGTGTTTCACCACACTCATTGTAAAAAATTTCTTCCTTCTATCTAGTCTAAATCTACATTCTCTTAGTTTAAAGCCACTACTCCTTGTCCTATCAATGCCTATAAAATGGCATAGATGAAATAACAAAGGTCAAGAGAGGTGTGGGAACGATTCCCACAAAGAAGAACTAGGATTCTTCATCCTGGAAGACAGATAACCGATATGATACTGGCCTATATGAAAGGTACAGAAAGAGTAAGACATAGTTACTCACTGCATCCCAGAAGACACAAGGAAACTATCAAGAAACAGCATTAAAGTAAACAAAGTATCTAATTGTGGAACTCAATGCCACAAAGCATCACGAAAGATTAAAAAAAATCTAGACAATTTTATAGAGGTTCATTCTATTGATGATCTAGATGCAACACCTGGCTCAAGAAATCCCTGTTTAATGGGTGTCTACAGAAAACTGAGAATATGCATCTATGCAAGCTCATTTTCTCTGTTTCTTATAGTTTGTCCTGAAGAACTCACTTCCAAACAGGATACTGGTATATTCTGAACCAGTACAAGCCTCCGTGACATGCTTCCTATCCCACAAAGTCAGAAAATACTGGAAGACAGCACAGGCACTGCAACTAGTGTGAGTCCAGAGATTCTAGTTTTGTGAAGTTTTGGTGGGAAAGAGACAGTAAAATGAAAGTCAAAAGGGTGGATGCAAGTCTTTGGAGGAGAGATGTGGCTAAAAACATTGGCTGGGGATACATTAACAATACAAGAAGGCGGAGAGATCACTTTTCATTCCTGTGTGTGTAAGAGCTGCTGAGCTGAGTCCTAGACAAAACTAGTAATACAGTGGTGATCAATCCAGTGCAGGATAAAATGATACTTTTCCTGTGTAAGTTGCTGTAGACATTATACATCCCAAGTGGACAAGGACCATGAGGACAAAAGTAGTTTCTTACATACCATAAGTAGGTATCCAGTAGTAAGTGCAATACAAATTTATCAAGGTTCTATTTCTGAAGCCTGATGATTATAAGATTGGAACAGTTACATCATAAAGCAAACACATAGCATGGTTCCACCATGAAAATGCTATTATGTAGTTCAGTATCTTCATGACCTCTAAAAACATTTATTCCAAGGTTTTCAAAACACATTTAAGAGATGATGACCATGAAGTCAGACCTGAGAATGGAAAGAACATTTTCTTAGAGCCCACCTGCAATGGACAAGAAGAAAATGGTGTGCTTTGAAAGATGTTCGGAAGAGAGGTAAGCTAATGCTTTCCTGCAGTCAAAAGGCCTGACAGGGTATGTCAAATCGGTACCTCAAATGCTGGGAGCAGCAAATGAAGCTGGGGGGGGGGGG
>Ga0065711_1038312_pt1 | contig 18915 bp, 13 predicted proteins | sample Hoacrofraction12_FD_59098 | JGI IMG/M metagenome (GOLD analysis project Ga0065711, IMG submission 59098) | Hoatzin crop microbial communities from Cojedes, Venezuela - Epithelial fraction 12 v2 (version 2) | ecosystem: Host-associated > Birds > Digestive system > Esophagus > Crop | place... | reverse complement strand
GGCGAGCTCTATCTCGACAGCCTGTGCGTGGCAGCGCCCTTCCGCCACCAAGGCATCGCCACGCAGTTGCTGCGGGCGGGCATGGCGCGCGCGGCGGAACTGGGCATCCCGCAGGTGGGACTGCTGGTGGACGCTGGCAACCCGTCGGCTGAGCGGCTCTATACCAGCCTGGGCTTCCGCTTTGCGAATAAGGCGATGTGGGGAAGCCATGCGATGAAGCATCTGACTTTGACAATTAACAATTAACAATTAGGGAGTCAGGAGATAGGAGTTTCGGGCACTGCGTGCCCTAGGAGTCAGCCGATAGTGCAGGTGCGGTGGCGTATGGTGCTGCGCGCATGACCCCTTCAGAGGGGGAGGCCTGATGCGGAATTGTTAATTGTTCATTTTCCTTTTTCCTTTTTCGCTGTTCCAAAGGTGACGAGGTTGTTTCAATGATGTTAATTTTTTGTTACAGACTGTAATTTTTGGGGTTCAGATTAGGTGGCAAGGGGTAAAAATGCGTAACTTTGCCTATCAAATTTATGCGAACATATAGATAAATGTACGCGCCTGCGTGCGTAAACTGTTAACTATAGGCATACGAATAAGAGGTAAAAACGATGCGCTGGAACAGCCGTGGGGGAGATGCGGACGGAGTGATGGTGTGCTGGGAAAGCGATGTGAAAGCATTGAGACAAAACGAATAAAACGATATCAAAGAATATTGCAAGATGAAAAAGAATTATACTAAACCTGCTATGCGCCTGCGTCCAGGATTGCTTAATACGTTTATGCAGAGCAGCAGCCAGAGCCCTTGGGCTGGTGGCAAAGGCCGCAACAACTATACGCCGAGCGACGACGAGGGTTCGCAGGCAGGCACGGGCGCTGGCATCACCAAGAGCTTGTGGTAGGATAGCCGCGCTGGGCGATTGCCCTAGCGTGCAGTTTTGCGCGTGGGACTTTGCTCGCGCCGCCTAACTTCCGCCCCCTAACTACACCTAAACGAAAACAATTTGTAACGCAAAAAAATATGAAAAAGAAATTTACTCTCACTGGCGCCCTGCGCCATGTTGTGCTTAGCCTCGCCCTGATGCTGGGCCTGGTTGCCAACGCACAAAACGTGACCGTAAGCACCGAAACCGGCGAAATGCTGCCTACGTTGCAGGAAGGTTACACTGAGGCTGGTTTCGCTGCTGGTGCCTTTGCCATTTGGCATCACTACCAGCTGGAACTCGTGCTGATTGCATCCGACAACACCACGCTTTCCAGTGCAGGCATACTGGTTGACCATGCCAACAACTTCTATCCTGCCTCTGAAGGAACTGGTCTGATTGTTTATGGTGGTATGAATGAAATGGGCTATATGTCTGTTTCGCTTCCACGTGGTTATCGTTTTACTGGTTACAAGATTGTCGTGCAGAACAATGTTGACTTGCTTGGCGAAGGTGAAGGCCAATTGACGATTGACCACTCGAAGAACACTTACTTTGGTGAAACCGACAGCAAGTTTGCCTACAAGGAGGGTTATTATGAAGACTTAGGTCTTGAAATGAATGATACTGAATACACCATTTCTCGCACTGCTGATGACATGGGCAATGTGCTCTACTTCAAAGTTGCCAATGATGAGAAGGAGAATGAGCAGACGACAGGCGAGGGCGTGTTCTTGGGCTGCACGATGAAATACATTGAGTTTACGTTTACTGCCGAAGAAGGCGCGGACAATTTGGTTGCGCCTAACGAAACCTTTGACGAAGGCGTAAGCTATGTGGAAGTGCCGTTCTATACTGGCAAGCTCGACCTGGGCGAAGTGGAGTCTCATACCTATGACGAAACAACTCGCGCCAGTTATTACTACACTAACGTGAGCGACCTTGGCGGCAGCATGCTTTTCTATGAAGAGGCCAGCGTTGACGCGAATGCTGCTATTCCAGACCGCACGGTAGGCACGGCCACTGGCAACAAATCCATTACTGGCGTGAAGGATTCCGAAGGCACTTACTACTACAAAATTGACGGCAACAACACCTATTACATTGAGACACCTGTAAAAGCGGCACAGGTGGGCGGTGCGGAAATTCCTCTTCACTACCGCATTACTGGCGCTACGCTTCACTTCTCTGCCAAGGCTCACAACACCGCACGCACCAACTATACAATTTCGCAAGAAGTGGGGAATTATTGGAAAAAGACCTACTATCTGAACCTCGTTGATGGTGCATTGAACTATACGAATACTTCTGCGACCACGAACTGGTATATGGACGATGAAGGATATGTGTACACTCGTGTGGGCAGCAATGTTTACTACATCGGATTTACTGCTACTCCTGTTACGTCTACATTGTATATTGAGAAAGATGGTACATATTATTATGGAACATTCCCGACAAGTTATACCTATACCCTCAAGGTAGTTGCTAATAAATCGTTTGCCGCCAAGTGGACTAAAGACAGCAGCAACCGTATTTACTTCACCGATACGGAGACAGTCGCTTCGTATGAGACGCAGTACAGAGGTTGGGATGCGTATAATTTCTATAAAGGATATGTCGATAAGGATTTCACAATGTATCTGACCCGCAGCGATAATGCGGCTGCCCTTACAGGCAACTATAGGTCATACGGCGCTTCTACGTTTAATTCAATCAATGTGGCAGGCACTTCCTCCAGCGACCTTGCAGGTTTCACTGCAACCATCTATGGCACGGACGGCGAGAAACCTGTGGCAACGATTGACGTGCCTGCAGGTGGTACGGCTGACTACGAGTTGACTGACCTGAACAACGATGCCGTGAAGTTCAAGGTGAGCGGCGATGCTCTGGTGAATGCTGATATCGTGATGGAATCGCTGAACCCCTACATCGACCAGATGTCGGTGATTTGCGAGGACGTTCGCGGTACGGGCAAGGGCCTGACCATTTCGCAGAAGTTCACGAGCGATGACTTTGCAGTGGGCGGTGGCGATTTCTACTTCAACCTTCCTGACATCTGCGAAGGTAACGATTGCGAAATCCATTTCGGCGACCTCTACAGCAAGTATGGCGACGAAACCTACTACACTGGCACGGCTAAGCAGTCGAACGGCAATGCCCGCTACAGTTTCGTGATGGCAGACTACTACAAGGAGTTTGAAAGCGGCAACGACTACAATATCTATACTAATACGGATGCTGCTGCTGATTTCGACTATACGAAGAAGACCTACGTTACCACGGTGGGTGCTACGGCTTTCAAATTCAATAACGCCGAAGACCTGCAAGGCGAAACAGGTTTCTTGACAGAATATCCTTTCACTGTAGATACTTACACAAAAGCAGGTGGTTCTTTCAAAACTATCGAATTTGAGTATATATCGAGTAATGAGTACGATGACCAAGAGGCATTCGTGTTCACGAGCGATGAGACGCGCTACAACATTGCGCCGACCACTGGCACTGAGCACCGCTACTATGCCTACTACGACATCCGCATCCACGTGAAGGCAGAGCCCAACACGCCGACGCTGACGCTCGACCCCGTTTATGAGGAAGGCTCAACGCTGAATACAAATGTAGAATCTCCTGCTTACTATGGTCTGACTGTGAAAGTACAATCCGATACTTGGCACGAGTGCTTCACTGACAATGGTACGGTGATTAAGGCGCTGAAAGAGGCTGTGGAAAAGGAGAAGACTTCTCTCGACAAGATTCTTTATATTGACTTCAGTAAGATGATTGGTATTCTGGAACTGGACTTCAGCAATGTGCAGGCAAGCAGCGATTATTCTGCCAAGGAGAAAGCTATGCTGGAGGAGAACAAGGAGAACTACATCAGCCTGGAAGAACTGCGCAAGCAGCTTGCTCCCAACGCACTTATCTTCATGCCTGAGAAGCAGACCTACGACGCCGACAACTTCGTTGTGCTGACCGACAAGGAGAACCAGGTTTACAAGGCTTCGATGAACATCATCCTGACCGACAAGGAAGCGTTCTACAATCCTTACGACTTCACGGTTGACGCTGCCAACTACGCTAAGTACACCCGCGGCATCACGGCCGACCATGGCCAGGTGACCAACTCCACGCTGATTATTCCTTTCAGTGTTGAAGTGGAGGGCGACGAGGGTCTGCATGTGAATAAAGTGGACAACTGCAAGATGTTGTTTAAGGAGATGCAGGCTAACAACTGCCTGAGCGATGGCAAGGATGCTGAGGACAAACCCTACAACATTGGCGACAACCTTTCGGAGCAGGAAGGCGAGGACTTCTTGGGATACGCACATTTCGTTGGCGTGAAGGGCAAGACCGAACCCAATATGCCTTACTTCGTGCAGGTGACGGAATATAATGGCGGTGACGATGCATCCTTCTCCATTGCCCAGAAGGGCGCCAGCTTCGCCAGCACGGTGGCTCACTTGCAGCAGCCGAAACTGGTAGGCTCTACTGCCAAGGGTTCTATTTCTACCACGACGAGCGAAGAAGGCAGCGAAGAAGTTGAGACTGAAACGACTAACCTCGAAATTACGCAGTATGGCACTTACAGCGGTTACAAGGTGCCTGCAGAGAAGAGCATCTTCTACTTCCAGAAGAGTAAGTTTGTGAGCGCAGGCAACTTGAACAGCAAGTGGACAGAAGTTTACATTCTGCCGTTCCGCACTTGGTATGACGCACAGGGCATGACCAGCACGACTAAGTTCAACCTCGGCGTGATTTTCGGCGAGAACACCAACACGGAGGGCGCAACGGTCATCAATCAGGTGGCAGCAAGCGCAAGCGACCTGGCGGTAGTGCCTGGCGTTGGCACCCTGACGTTCGTGGCCAAGTCGGCCCAGACGGTGAGCGTCTATACGGCTGGCGGCCAGCATGTGGCCCGCCTGACTCTGGGCGACGGCGCACAGAAGACCATCGCCGTGCCTGCAGGCATCTACGTGGTGAACGGCCAGAAGATGCTGGTGAAGTAAGCGATAAGCGCACAAAAAAAGAGGACCGCACGAGGTGTGGTCCTCTTTTTTTTCTAATTAACAATTAACAATTGCGCCGCATGGCGGAATTAACAATTAACAATTAACAATTGGGGAGATAGGAGATAGGAGTATCGGGCACTGCGTGCCCTAGGAGTCAGCCGATAGTGCAGGTGCGGTGGCAAGGGAAATATACGAACGTCTGAAATGAATCTGACGACCGTGTAGAATATTTCTGACGACCGTCTGGAATTGACCTGACGAACGTCTGGAATTGCGCTGACGACCGTCTGGAATTGGGTGAAAGATGTGGTTTTGTTTTTCTGGAGGTGAGAGATGGGCGCTGGTGGCATGTGCGTGTGGCAAAATGTTGTGGTGAGGGCGGGGGAGGGTTGTTTGGGAATGAAAAATGAAAAAAAGTGGTGGAAATGTGGGCAGTAATGTTTTTTTTCACTAACTTTGTGGCAGAATGATAAACAATTAGATTGAAGACTATGGAAATTAAGAATCTGAAACCTGAGAATGTGTGGCGCAATTTTTATGCGCTGACGCAGATTCCGCGCCCGTCGGGCCACACGGAGCAAGTAGCGAACTTTTTGGTTGACTTTGCGAAGGAGCATGGCGCCGAGGCCTGGATTGACGAGGCTGGCAACGTGATTATGCGCAAGGGCGCGACGCCTGGCATGGAGAACCGCGCTGGCGCCATTCTGCAGGCGCACATGGACATGGTGCCTCAGAAGGTGAAGGAGAGTACGCACGACTTCGTGAAGGACCCGATTGAGACTTACGTTGACGGCGAATGGGTTCGCGCGAAGGGCACTACGCTGGGTTCTGACGACGGCATGGGCGTGGCTGCTGCCATGGCCGTGATTGAGGACGAGAGCGTGGCGCACGGTCCGCTCGAGGTGCTCATCACGAAGGACGAGGAGACGGGCATGTATGGCGCGTTTGGCCTGAAGGCGGGCGAGCTGCAGGGCAAGTATCTGCTGAACCTGGATTCGGAGACTGAGGGCGAAATCACGATTGGCTGCGCTGGCGGCCTCGACGTGGTTTGCGAACTGGAATATGAGCCGGTGGCAGTGCCGGAGGGACTTCAGGCATACAAGATTGCGATGAAGGGCCTGCGCGGCGGCCACAGCGGCCTGGAGATTAACGAGGGCCGCGCCAATGCCAACAAGCTGATGGCCCGCCTGCTCTACGCCGCTTTCGGCACGGAGCTGGTGGAGGAACTGGCGAGCTGGCACGGCGGCAACATGCGCAATGCCATTCCGCGCGATGGCGAGGCCGTGGTGCTTTGCAAGGCAGAGAAGGCCGAGGAACTGGCGAAGCTGGTGGCCGACTGCAAGACATTATATAATAAGGAGTACTCGGAAGTGGAAGGCGGCAACATCGAGCTGACCATTGAACCGGCGGAGATGCCGAAGGAGATTGTTCCGCAGGAAATTGCGGAGAACCTGGTTGACGCTGTGATGGCTGCCCACGACGGCGTGCTGCGCATGATTCCGACCATTCCGGAGATTGTGGAAACGTCGTCTAACCTGGCCATCATCGCCATTGGCGAAGGCAAGGCGAGCGTTCAGATACTCGCCCGCAGCTCGGTGGACAGCATGAAGCTGTGGCTGTGTAACCAGCTGCGCGCCTGCTTCTCCATGGCGGGCATGAAGGTGTCGTTCGAAGGCGCCTACAGCGGCTGGCAGCCCAACACGAAGTCGCCGCTGGTGGCCGCGATGAGCGATGTGTATGAACAGCTCTACGGCAGCCGCCCGCTGGTGCAGGTGTGCCACGCCGGCCTGGAGTGCGGCATCATTGGCGTAAACTATCCGGAGATGGACATGGCGTCGTTCGGCCCCACGCTCCGCTCTCCCCACACGCCCGACGAGCGCTGCTACATTCCGAGCGTAGGCAAGTTCTACGACTTTGTGGTGGCCATTCTGAAGAACATTCCCGAAAAATAAAAAAATAGGACGAACTATGGCTCTGAAAGAGAAAACCGATGCCGACCTGAAGCTCTACTACTCCATCAGCGAGGTGGCAGAGATGTTTGGCCTGAGCGAGAGTCTGCTGCGCTTCTGGGAGAAGGAATTCCCCAACATCAGCCCGAAGAAGGGCGGCCGCGGCATCAGGCAGTACACGAAGGAGGACATTGAGGAAGTGCGCACCGTGAACCACTTGGTGAAGGAGCGCGGCATGACGCTCGAGGGCGCCCGGCAGGCGATGAAGCGCAACAAGGCCGGAACGAATCAGCAGATTGAAATCATTGAGCGCCTGAAGGCCGTGCGCGACGAGCTGCAGGCCATCAGCAAGGAGTTTAATTCACTGACATGAAACAGAATCTTCCGCTGCAAGAGGCCATGACCACGCTGGTGGAAACGGCCATCGCGGCGCTTCCGGGGCCTGGCTCCGAGGAGGCGCTGACCGATTTCCACATTGGCTGCGACAGTGAGCGCGGCGAAGTGTTCATCACAGACGACGACGGGCAGGAACTGTCGCGCTGCCACGTGGACGAGTGGGAGGAACTGGACGATGACGAGCTTCGCGGGGAGGCGGCCAAGGCGCTGCGCCCCGTGCTCGACAGCATGAACCGGCAGAAACGGTTCGACAGCCTGAACATCTTCCGCCCGTTCTCGTTCGTCTTGCTCGACGCCGACCGCGAGCCAGCGGAAGACCTGCTGGTCGTGGACAGCGACAGCATCATGGTGAACGAGCAACTGCTGGAGAACCTCGACAGCGACCTCGACAGTTTCTTGCAGGACCTGCTTTCGGAACCATAAACAATAGGAGCGGCGCGTAAGCAATAGGAGCGGCGCGCTCCCTTTCATCGCAAAACATTACGAAGAAAATCATTAATCAAGCTATGAGAATACAACGCATTTTGTGTGGGCTGGTCCTCCTGACGGTGGGCAGCGGCCTGGGCTGTGTGGCACAGACGCAGCAGAAAATCAATGAAGTGTCTTTCACCGACGTACATCTCACCGACCAGTTCTGGCAGCCGAGGCTGGAGACGAACCGCACCGTGAGCATCCCCTCCGCATTCCATGAGTGCGAAGTGAATGGCCGTTTCGACAACTTCGCCATTGCCGGCGGCCTGAAGCAGGGCGAGCACCGCGGCGACTTTTCGTTCGACGACACCGACCCCTACAAGGTGATTGAGGGCGCCAGCTACAGCCTCGCCGTGAAGTACGACCCGCAGCTCGACCACTACCTCGACAGCGTCATCGCCATCATCGCTTCGGCGCAGGAGCCCGACGGCTATCTGACCACCTGCGTGACGAACAAATGCTACCGCCTCTCCGGCTGGTGGGGCCGTTCGAAGTGGGAGAAAATCAACTCGCACGAGCTCTACAACTGCGGTCACCTCTATGAGGCAGCCGTGGCACACTACCGCGCCACTGGCAAGAAGACCCTGCTCAATGTGGCTATCAAGAACGCCGACCTCGTGTGCAAAGTCTTCGGCCCCAACGAAGGCCAGATTCATCGCCCCGGCGGCCACCCCATCGTGGAGATGGCGCTGTGCAAGATGTATCTCGTGACTGGCAAGAAAAAGTACCTGGAGCAGGCCCGCTACTTCGTTGACGAAACGGGCCGCTGCACCGACGGCCACGCGCCTTCCATGTATTCCCAGGACCATAAGCCCATCCTGCAGCAAGACGAAATCGTGGGTCATGCCGTGCGCGCCGGCTACCTCTACAGCGGCGTTGCCGATGTGGCCAACCTCATGAACGACAAGGCCTACTTCGAAGCGCTGGAGCGCATTTGGAACAATATGGCCGGCAAGAAACTCTACATCACTGGCGGCATTGGCAGCCGCGCGCAGGGCGAAGGCTTCGGCCCCAACTATGAGCTGAAGAACCACACCGCCTACTGCGAGACCTGCGCCTCCATCGCCAACGTCTATTGGAACCACCGCATGTTCCTCGCCACGGGCGACGTGAAATATGCCGACGTGGTGGAGCGCGCGCTCTACAACGGCGTCATGTCGGGCGTTTCGCTCAGCGGCGACAAGTTCTTCTACGACAACCCCTTGGAGAGCGGCGGTGAACACGACCGCCAGAAATGGTTCGGCTGCGCTTGCTGCCCCGGCAACGTCACCCGCTTCGTGGCCAGCGTGCCTCTCTACATGTATGCTACCCAAGGCAACGATATCTACGTCAACCTCTACGCCACCAGCACGGCCAACGTGAAGACCGCGAATAACACCGTGGAAATTAAGCAGGAGTCTGAGTTCCCCTGGGAGGGACAGACCATTATCACGGTGAACCCCAAGAAGAAAGGAAAATTCACCATCAAGTTCCGCATCCCCGACTGGGCGCGCAAGGCACCCGTTGGCACTGGCCTCTACAGCTATGTGGATGCCGCTCCAACCTACACCGTCAGTTTCAACGGCGTCGACCAAAGCGTGTTGGACTCCGATATCAAGCACGAGGATGGTTATATCAACATCACCCACAACTGGCAAAAAGGCGAAAGAGTGATTATCGACTTCCCCATGAAAGTGCGCCGCGTGAAGGCCAACTGGCAGGTGGAAGACGACCGCGGCAAGCTGGCGCTGCAGCGCGGCCCCGTGATGTACTGCCTCGAGGGCATTGACCAGCCCGGTCAAACCGTCTTCAACAAGATTCTGCCCCTCACCGCCACATTCACTTCGAAATTCAACGCCAGCAAACTGGGCGGCATCATCGAAATCACTGCCGACGGCCTGGAAGTGCAGAAAGACGGCACGCTCAAGACCGTGCAGCTCACGGCCATTCCTTACTCCACGTGGGACAACCGCGGCGCCAACGAGATGGAAGTCTGGATTGCCGAAGGCATCGACCAGGCGCGCATCACCCCTGACCCAACCATTGCCAGCGAGGCACAGACCTTCGCCATTCAGGCGCCCATTCAGAACGACGCGCCCGACACCAACCGCGACTACACCTGGGCCGGCGGCGTGAACGACCAGTGGGAACCCAAGAGCAGCGCCGACCAGTCGAAACCCTACCACTACTGGTGGCTGCGCCGAGGCACCAACGAGTCGCTCGCCTACATCTTCAAAGAGCCCACCGAGGTGAGCAGCGTCGATGTCTATTGGCTTGAATTCGACCACTACGACGGCAACTACCGCGTGCCCGCTTCCTGGAAACTCTACTACAAGGACGGCGAGAACTGGAAGGAAGTGGAGCAGCCCAGCGGCTACGGCGTCGCCAAGGACCAGTGGAACCACACCTCCTTCAAACCCGTGAAGACCGCCGGCCTGCGCATTCAGGCACAGCTGCAGGAAGGCGAGAGCGGCGGCGTCATTGAGTGGAAAGTCAATCCGTAGGAAACACCACACCCCCTGGGGCGATGCTTCCCAACTAAGAACGCATTCGTTTGCAAAAAACGGATGCGTTTTTTCAGCAACCGGCCAAACTGCCTCGAAAAAACGAAGGGCATCCTTTTCAGAAACGAAGGGCATCCTTTCCGAAAACGAAGGCGTTCCTTTCTGAAAACGATGGCGGCGGCTGGCGAAACCGACAAACGAACAACCAAAAAAAACGATAGCGTATGACATTTCATTTTTCGATAGAATACCGCACCCAGTGGGGCGAAGAGCTCCGCGTGGCCGTTGAGGGCAAGGAATATGCCCTCGAAACCATCGACGGCGCGCGGTGGGAAGGCAAAGTGAGCCTGCCGGCCAAGGACCTGGGCGACGTGCTCACCTACCACTATGTGCTCTACCGCGACGGCCAGCCCGTGTGGACCGAGTGGGAGCGTGCACCCCACCGCGTGTGGCTCGGCGGCAAAGCGGCCAACCAGACGGTGAGGAAAGACGACCAGACCTTCGCGCTGAGCGACTTCTGGCGACCCATTCCCGACGACCTGCCGCTCTTTTCCACCGCCTTTGCCGAGAGCGTGGCGTCGCACGGCGAGCCGCAGATGGCGTCGCTCAAGCGTTTCAACCGCACGCTGCAGCTGCGCATCACGGAGCCGCGCCTGCAAAAGTGCCAGCGGCTGGGCATTACGGGCAACACCGACCAGCTGGGCAACTGGCAGCAAGCGCAGCCGCTCACCCTCATTGGCCTGCAGGAATATGCCATCGACATCGACGTGGACGAGATTTTCCGCCCACTCGAATATAAATATGTAGTGCTCGACGAGGCTGGAAACATCGCCCTTTGGGAGGACGGAGCCAACCGCGTCATCAGCAGCCTGCACCTGGACCAGGGGCAGACGTGGGTGAAGACCGACACGGAGCTGCGCATTGCCCTCAGCAAATGGAAGGGCGCTGGCGTGGTCATCCCCGTCTTTTCGCTCCGCACCGAGAAAAGCTTCGGCGTGGGCGACTTCGGCGACCTCAAGGAAATGATTCACTGGGCCGCCCGAGTGGGCATGCACGCCGTGCAAATCCTGCCCATCAACGACACGATGATGACGGGCAACTGGCAGGACAGCTACCCCTACAACTCCATCAGCATCTACGCTTTCCACCCCATCTACTGCGACCTGCGCGCCCTGCCGCGCCTCGCCGACAAACTGACGATGGAGAATTTCCTCATGAAGCAGCAAGAGCTGAACGCGCTGCCGCAGGTGGACTACGAAGAGGTGCTGAAGTGGAAGCTCGACTACCTGCACCGCATCTTTGAGCAAGAGGGCAGGGAAGTGATGAAAACCGCGGACTTCAAGGCCTATCTGGCGGCCAACAAGGACTGGCTCATGCCCTACGCCGCTTTCTCTGTGCTGCGCGACCAGTTTGGCACGCCCGACTTCTCGCAGTGGGGCAAGTGGAGCAAATTCAACGGCAGCGAAGTGGCACGCCTCTGTTCGCCGCGCGGCAAGAACTACAGCGCCGTGGCGTTCTACTACTACGTGCAATATCAGTTGCACCGCCAGCTTTCCGACGTGCACGAAACGGCGAAGGCCGACGGCGTAATCATCAAGGGCGACATTCCCATCGGCATCTCGCGCACCAGCGTTGAGGCGTGGGCCGAACCCAAATATTTCAACCTGAACAGCCAGGCTGGCGCGCCGCCCGACGACTTTTCCGTGAATGGGCAGAACTGGGGCTTCCCCACCTACAACTGGAAAGAGATGCTGAAGGACGGCTGCAGCTGGTGGGTGCGCCGATTTGGCAAGATGGCCGAATATTTCGATGCCTACCGCATTGACCACGTGCTGGGATTCTTCCGCATTTGGGACATCCCGCTCAACAGCGTGCACGGTCTGCTCGGTCAGTTCTCGCCCTCGCTGCCCATGAGCCAGAGCGAGATTGAGAGCTACGGATTGCCCTTCAATCGCGAGCTCATGACTGAACCCTACATTCACGATGACATCCTCTTCGCCATGTTTGGCTACAAGGCCGACCTCGTGAAGAGCCTCTACCTCGACGTGGATGCCAAGAAAACCGACGAGGCCGCGGTCTATAATGCTTTCGGAGGCCTCAACGCCTTCTACAAAATGAAGCCGAAATATGACACGCAGCGCAAGATTCAGAAGGCCTTTGAGGGCAAAACGTCCGAAGACGACGTGGCGCTGCGCGAAGGACTCTACGCCCTGGTGAGCAACGTGCTCTTCGTCATCGACCGCCAGAATCCGCAGCTCTACCACCCGCGCATCTCCGCCCAGTTCGACTATGCCTACCGCTACCTGAGCGACAGCCAGAAGTGGGCATTCAACAGCCTCTACAATGATTATTATTATCGCCGCCACAACCAGTTCTGGTACGATGAGGCGATGAAGAAACTGCCGCGGCTCACGCAAAGCACCGGCATGCTCGTTTGCGCCGAAGACCTCGGCATGGTGCCCGACTGCGTGGCTTGGGTGATGAACCAGCTGCGCATGCTCAGCCTGGAAATCCAGACCATGCCCAAGGCCGTGGGCGCCGAGTTTGGCGATGTTTCCCAGAATCCCTACCGCTCCGTCGCCACCATTTCCACCCACGACATGCCAACCATGCGCCAGTGGTGGGAAGAGGACAAGGAGCGGGCGCAGCGCTTCTACAACCAGGCCCTGCACATCGATGGGCAGGCGCCGGCAACCATGCCGGGATGGCTCGCCGAGGAAATCATCAGCCGCCACCTCTATTCGCCCTCCATGCTCTGCCTGCTGTCGCTGCAAGACTGGCTGGCCATCGACGAGCAGCTGCGCAATCCCGACGCTGGCGCCGAGCGCATCAACATTCCCGCCAACCCGCGCCACTACTGGCGCTGGCGCATGCACCTGAGCATTGAGCAACTGAACCAAAGCGGCGCGCTCAACCAGCACATCCAGTCCATGATTGCCCGCTCCGGACGCTGAGCAAAAAGTGAGTAAACCGAAGATTTGCCCATGAGAAAAGGCACTTATTCCAAACGAAAATTCCTGCTCGCCTTTGCCGTCACCATGGCGTTGCTGGCGGCATTGCAGCACCTGTGCGCATTCACCGTGCAGCCTTTTCCGCAGCCCGATGCGGAGGAGGCTGACACGCTGCTTGCCACGACCGGAGAACCGCTGCCGCCTGTGCCGCCCGTTGGCACGCCCATGCCGGAGGAGCATGAGGGCAGCGAGTCCGATTCGCTGAATTTTGCCGCCGATTCGCTGCGCAATGACAGCCTGAAAATGGCGGCGGAAATCGACAGCCTCAGCCTCAACGCCGTGCGGCCGATGCGCAACTACGGCAAAGTGTGGAGCTACAGCCAGTGCTTCCCCGACAGTCAGGCGCTGCAGCTGGAGGCCGCCATGCGCAACGGCATACGGCCCGTCGGCTCGCGCGAAGGCATTGACGCCCTCGTCCGCGCCCACAAACTGGCCGACATGAGCCACTCGCCGTTCTACGTGGTGGACAGCCTCACGCACTCCACGCCCTATCTCGTGCCCAAGGCCCAGCAACTGCTCAACACCATTGCCGTCAATTTCATCGATTCGCTCGTGAGCAAAGGCATGCCGCCCCACGCCATTTTCGTCACGTCGGTGCTGCGGACCGTGGACGATGTGAGCAACCTGAAGCGCCGCAACCGCAATGCCACGGAGAATTCCTGCCACTGCTACGGCACCACCATCGACATTTCCTACAACAAGTTCATCCCCATCACGGGCCAAAGCACGGCCTACGCCCATCCGTCGCTCTGGGACGATGACATGAAGTTCGCCCTGGCGGAAGTGCTGGCCGACCTGCGCGCAGCGGGCAAGTGCTATGTGAAGTACGAACGCTGGCAAGCCTGCTTCCACCTCACCGTCAGGTGACGATGGGGCAGGGCGCTGGCGGTTGCCGGGAAGTGCAGTTGGGAAAGGTTCAGACCTATCGGCCAGGCGTTCTGACCGCAAAAGCGAAGCAAAAACAAAACGCTGCAAGCGATGTTGCTTGCAGCGTTTCTTTTATTCCGCGGAAGGAGGGGGATTCGAACCCCCGGTACGGTTACCCGTACGGCAGTTTAGCAAACTACTGGTTTCAGCCACTCACCCATCCTTCCTTCGAAATGTTTCGTTTGGCTGATTTTGCAAAGGCTTTTCGTCTTTTGCGAGTGCAAAGTTACTTCTTTTGTCTGAACCTACCAAACTTTTCGGCAGAAAAATGTCAGTTTTTTTGCTTTAAGACCCGGAATGCCTGCGGAAGGTAGGCCACGAGGTCGCTTGCAATGACCGATTCGGGCGCTCCGTCGCGTGCGGCAAGGTCGCCCGCCGAGCCGTGGAGGAAGACGCCGAGGCGCAGCGCGTCGAGCGGCGCATACTGCTGTGCCAGCAGCGCGAGGAGCAGGCCGGTGAGCACATCGCCCGCGCCGGCAGTGGCCATGCCAGGGTTGCCCGTGGGGTTGAAATAGACCTGCCCGAGGGGCGAAACCACGGCGGAGTAGGCGCCTTTGATGAGCACATAAATGCCGTACTGGCGCGCCAGGTCGAGCGTCTTGTTCAGTTCTTCGAGCGAATTGGCGGTCTGCCCGATGAGGCGCCTCAGTTCGCCCTTGTGCGGCGTGAGGATGGTGTCGTGCGGCAGGTCGTTCATCAGCACTGGATTGATGCCCAGAATGGTGAGCGCGTCGGCGTCGAGCACCAGCGGAATGCCGATGCCAGGCAGCAATGCCGCCAGCCGGCGCGTGGTTTGCTCGTCAGTGCCGATGGCGGGGCCGATGCCCATGGCGTCGAAATCGTCGATGGGCAGCGACAGCGGCTCGGGCAACTGATTGGGGCGGAACGGGTCTTTCACGAATTTCGGTTCGATATGCACAATGGCCTCAGGCACAGCCGTTTGCAAAATGGTGCGGTTCTCCTCCTGCGAATCCACGGTGAGTTTGCCCACACCGCCGCGCAGGCAACTTTTTGCCGCCAGCACCGCCGCTCCGGCCACGTCTTTCCTGCCCGCCATGAGCAGCGCGTGGCCCTGCATTCCCTTGTGCGTGAAGCGCGAAAGGCTGTGGAGCAGCGCCTGCATTTCCCTGCGCTCCGTCAGGTGGTAGGGCGTGCGCATGTCCGGTTCGTCTGGCACCTTCAGCCCGATGTCGAGCACCGCCCATTGCCCCACGTAGCGCTCGTTTTCGGCGAAGAGGAACGCCAGTTTCGGCGCGTGGAACGTGTAGGTGAAATTCGCCCGCATGATGTTGCTCGGCAGGTTGTCCGTGTTGTCCTCCGTCATGAGACCGCTGGGCACGTCGATGCTGACCACCGTTGCCGCCGAGGCGTTGATGTAGCGCACCACCGCGGCAAATCCGCCTTCGAGCGGGCGGCTCAGGCCTGTGCCGAAGAGGGCGTCAATCACGATGGTCTGCGCATCGAGGTGGGGCGGGGTGAACTGCGACGTGATTTCGTTGAACTGCAGCGAAGTGCGGCCCGCCGTAATCAGTTGCTTGTTCCGCGAGCAGTCGGCCGACATTTTTTGGCCCGTGTTGAAAAGATAGACGCGGACGTCGCGCCCAGCCTCGGCCAGCATGCGCGCCACGGCCAATCCGTCGCCGCCGTTGTTGCCGGGACCGGCAAAAACCACCACGGGCTGCGTGGCGTCTTGAAACTGGTCGAGAAACATTCCGGTGAAGGCCTGCGCCGCGCGCTCCATGAGCGTCCACGAGTCAATGCCCTCAGCCTCAGTGGTGTAGGCGTCAATGCGCCGCATTTGTTCTGAAGTATAGATTTTCATGCTTCTGATAGGGATTTTTGCAAAATTACAGTTTTTTCCGCACTTTTCGGCACTGCATGCACGTTTTTTTCGGCTGCAAAGCCAAAACGGGCGAATTCATTTTTGGAAACGACTGCACTCGTTTTGGAAAGGGAAAGTTATACTTTCTGACCGAAAACGCCCTTCAAAGGCTGATGAATAAAGGGATTGCGCGTGATTTCGCAACCCATTTGCTTTTTCCACAATAGCTAAATTTTCTTAACGAACCTGCAGATTCCCAGGGATTTATTTGCATATTTCAAAGGTTTTTCTTACCTTCGCGTATAACTTTTAACACCTACTGTTCATGAGAATCAACTTCGCAAAGTTCAACAACCTTTTCGCGCTCACCCGCTATTTCAACACAGAGAAAAAGTGCCGCGATGCCATCGCACAGGCGCGGTGGGACGATGGCGACATCGTTTGCCCCTATTGCGGTGAGCATCACTGCAAGGTCGGCAAGGATGGGCGATACCGCTGCAAGGGCTGCGGAAACAAGTTCTCCGTGAGGGTCGGGACCATCTTCGAGGGCAGCAACCTGCCGCTGCGCAAATGGATGATGGCGCTGTACCTCATCTCCTCGCACAAGAAGGGCATTTCTTCCCATCAGCTTTCAAGGGACTTGGGCGTGACGGTCAAGACCGCATGGTATCTCCTGCACAAGGCGCGCAACTTGTTCGCGCAGGACGACGGCGTGGCGCTCTGCGGCGAGGTGGAGTGCGACGAGACCTATGTCGGCGGGCGCGAGAAGAACAAGCACGATAGCAAGCGAACCAAAGGCAACCGCGGTCGCAGCCTCAAGGTAAAGACGCCCGTGTTCGGCATGCTGCAGCGTGGCGGCAACGTGGTTGCCATGAAGGTGGAGGACTCAAAGGGCACCACCCTCGTCCCCATCATCGAGCAGTTCGTTGAGCAGGGTGCGAAAGTCTATACCGATGAGCATGGCGGCTATAGCAAGCTGTCCGACCTTGGCTACATGCACGGAGTGGTGCAGCACGGCGACAGGATTTTCGTGGGTGCTGATGGCATCTCGACCAATCATGTTGAAGGCTTTTGGGCGCAGCTCAAGCGCATGATTTTCGGCATCTACCACTTCGTGAGCGTGCCGTACCTGCAGCGCTATATCGACGAGGCGGTCTTCCGCTACAACACGCGCGGATGGAGCGAGTCCAGGCGATTCGCCCGTATGTTCGAGCGGTCAATCGGAAGATTTACCTATGAGGACGTGAGGAATGTGGCGTAAGGAAATTCTGACATTTAGCTAACTTTAGCTGAAATTAGTTGAAAATTTCGTGGAAGCATCATATCTTTGCAGGCGAAAAGAAACTATTTATAATCAAGAACTATAATCGTAACAAACATGGCAAAGAACACCATTACACTTACAGAAAGTAAACTCAGGGAGAAAATAACAGAAATCATTAGTGAGATTCTTAAAGAGCAAAGACCTATTGACAATTTTCGTTTTGTGCTCCGTAGAAGATTTGGGGACATCATAGGAAACGTTCTTGATGGGAGAATAGACGAAGGACTCATCAAGTCATACCCTGCTGACCAAGTAGAACGCATGGTTCGTACACACTTGGGATTCGACAACCCCATGAGAAAGCAATATCTCTTTAGGGAAATAGGTGATAACGGAGGTGACGTTTTCATGTTCCTTCTCCCTGCTAAGGCGCAATTCTGTGGCATGATGGAGACAGAAATAGAAAGAACTATGAATGCCTGCGGCTATTATCTTGCCGATTCATTCTCCAAGTCTCTTACGCCTAATGAACTAAAAGGGAAGAAAAGAACCCGCAGAGAAGTTCCTACGGAGTTTGACATTTTGAAGTACGAAAAGAAATATGACGACATTGTAGATGTCAAGCAATGGAAGTACATATATCACACAACATCAATGAGGCATCTTGACAAAATAAAGCAAATTGGATTGGCGCCAAGAAGCGCTAACAGCGTTTTTAATTATCCAGAAAGGATTTATTTCATGAACGGCGATGTGTCAAGACAAGAAGCGGAATCGTTGGCTAGTAAATTAAGGTATGCTGAGGAATCCAGTCCACAGTTCAATTCCAGAATAAAAATTTGCAATGATTACGTCTTATTACGGGTTGATACTTCAAAACTGGATGACAGCATGATTTTCTATAATGGGCAAGATTTACCGCATGAAATATTCACCCATGACAACGTGCCTCCGTCTGCAATAGAAGTATGTGATTTCTCGGTGCTTTCATAGCATATTGTCAGTTTTATTTAGCAATGTAAAAGGAGCAACCTCTATTTTGTATAGAAGTTGCTCTGTTTATTTGCTGATAGTTTTGTTTATTTAGCGGCGGCGCTTTCTGCGCATGCGAGATTCATTGGTATTTTCCGCCTCCCACTGAGCAATTACACCTTCTTTTTCAGCATATTCCTCGGCACATCTAAAGACAACATAACGAACGTCCTCATTCCATTTTATTTCATCCTCCCCAAAAATATGGTTGCCCAAATAACGGTCATGCCATTCTGAATCTACAATGTTATATTTCTTCCATTCCTTGTCAATGAACACGTCAACCCATTCTCCCCAATCTCCGTCTTTTGTTTGGACATAAACGGAACAAGAACAGGGTTCATCACCTAATTCAAGTTTTGTTGCTTCCACTTCCCCTCTGACAATTTCGTCAATTATAGCCTTTTCTTGTTCTGCATCTTCTATCCAATACTCTTGCCGATGATTATAGTAATAGTCATCATCCTCATCTTCATCCTCCCACGATGCATAGGCGGCATCTTCCTCGCTTTCTCTGAGCAGCCTTCTGACTGCGCTGTTTACGGTTCTCCTTAATTGGGATTCCGTAATTCTGATTCTTCTTCTCATATTTTATCTTTATTTTGAGTTATTTCTGATTATAAATAGTGGGGA
>Ga0065711_1009508_pt1 | contig 18915 bp, 9 predicted proteins | sample Hoacrofraction12_FD_59098 | JGI IMG/M metagenome (GOLD analysis project Ga0065711, IMG submission 59098) | Hoatzin crop microbial communities from Cojedes, Venezuela - Epithelial fraction 12 v2 (version 2) | ecosystem: Host-associated > Birds > Digestive system > Esophagus > Crop | place... | reverse complement strand
ACAAGGTCCTGTGCAGCCTGCTGTAGGTGACCCTGCTTCGGCGGGGGGGTTGGACTAGATGACCCACAGAGGTCCCTTCCAACCCCTACTATTCTGTGATTCTGTGATTCTGTGAAATACAGCAGACTATAAGATGGTGGGGAAAATAAAAAGAAGTCCTTTACCTATATATAGTTATATACATGTATGTTTATATGTATACTGTCACTAGCGGGCCTCCATCCTCCTCAGTCAGAGAGGGCTGTTGCTGCTGTTAGTGTTATGTGAATGCTCTGTGTGTCTGTCTGTGATCTGTGGGGCCAGGTGTGCATAGATGTGGTGTATATAGATGCTCTCTGTGCATGTGCCAGCTGGGAATATACCCAGATTGGACCTGGGGAAGTGGACCTGCAGCAGTCTCCCCTCTCTTGAGCTGTTCAGTCCAACATGATACGTTTTGCTCTGTGTTGATGATGATGATGATGACAATGATAATAATAATAGCAATATGAATAATTAATAATAATAAATGTAGTGGAAGATATACTATTTCTTGGCAAACATTTCAGTTTAAACAAGGCTGTGACAAAACCTTTGAAGGTGGAAATGGTCGCTCACAGCCATTGTTGGACATATGACGTGGAAGAAATTAGAGAAGATCAGAAGAGGGGAGCGGTTTCTGATTGTTTACTTAAAGCTATAATAAATGTTTCAGTTCCAGTACTTGAAAAGTCCTTGTGAGACAGAACCAGAGAAAAACAAGCAGTGTGTGTCCTATGCCTTGGCATGTTCTGATGTCTGTGTGTCCAGTTGCCCTGCTGAAACCATCTCTGTGCTGTGGTGAGTGTTCAGCACATGCAGATACACTTACCTTTGTGCTTATCTCAGGAACTGAGATCCCAGCAATCACTCTGATGCATGTTTCATGCAAACCAGTCTGAAATCCTCTAAGAGTAGGAAGTATGATGAAAGTCCATGCTGTTCTTTCATGAATATGAACACAGGTCAAAGCTAGCTTGATTAAAAGTACCTCAGGTACCTCTGTGAGGCAACTAGGCAACCACTTCTAAGAGCAGTAGTAATACCCTAACTGCAGTAGCCTAAGGGATATAAGCGAAGCAAAAGTTTGAAGAAATAATAGCTTTTATCAGGTCTGCTTGGAATATATGAGCAAGCCTTTGGACACACTTTTGCTCTCTTGTCAAGTTGCAGCTTAGCAAATTTATTCAGGTTTATGCTTCTCGATAGGACAGATTGAGCAATGAGGTAGAGTACCTCCGGGCAACATCTAAACTGTCAGAGAGCTGAGATCTCTTGGAGATCCCTCACCTTTCTGCTACCTGCCTAGCTCTGCAGTATCACAAAGCTGTGCAAAAGAATTCAAGCTGTTTAGAGGACCTGAGATAGTATCCTTGTGGCACCTTTGTGGGCTCAGAATTTAGAGCTCTTGTCACCATGTGCCCCTGCTCAGTGTTGAGGTACCCAGCTGTTTACCGTTGACGTACTGTTTTCTAGAATAAGATAGGGACGGAAAATTGAACGCTCTTCCAAAAAAAGCTACAAGAATCATTTCATGTCGTATATGTGAGTGTGAATGTTATAGGACTAAATAGCTCTCTAGAGATTTTTACTTGTATATTTAAAATAAAAATTATAGTTGTCACAATCATAACCGAACTTTAAGAAGGATATTTTAAAGTCTTTAAAGTTCTTGATATTTTATAAGCTATATGAATTTTCTTAAAGAATAGTTTTCTTTTCATTTGCTTCCTCCAGATGTAGAATACGGTACAAATTAACAATTTTCACACAATAAATGTAGCAGGTTTTACTGTCCTAATTTCTTTTTAAATACCTCTTAACTTACTGCTTATCATTGACACACTTCTCTGGACAGATCAAACCAGGTTTTAAGAGAACTGCTAAATTTAAAACTGCTGGTCATAAAATATAGTGCTGAAGGCTAACTAGTGTATAAATCCAGTGCCAAATGATCTGTGAAGTTGAAAAGATTTAATGATAATATTTTGAAAGCTGCTTTGATCTACCAAATGCAGTACTATTTACAAAAGAGTTAGTGTGAGATACCTACAATTCCTTTCTTTTCTTTTTGAAGCTCCTTAATTATACTTGTCTCTTTGCCTGCTTGCTTATCAAAAATGTTTATTATAAAATTAGAAATGTTTCTGTTTGTCCTCCTGCCTATTTTCCCTGATTAGCCTGAAGCTTTTACTGAGAAGTAATAGAATTAACAATATTTAAAATCATTCTGATGTGTATTTCCACTGATTTTTATTTTGTTACTTGCAAATGAAAAAACCACTGATTGCTGGGTTTTTTTTGGTATATAATTAAAGAAGATATAGTCTGAATGATATAGTTCTTAATTTTCTCTTGCTTAGATTATACTGCATACTAAATAAAAGAGCATGGCTTTATGTGTTGAGCATGCTTTAAGCTTGAAGTGCACTGTTAACTGACATTAGTGAATTAATTAATCAGTGAGGGGAGCAGTACGGCATATGGGGTATGAACAGGCACTCCAACAGGATTTGATCTACAGGGCACTCTCTATCCTGTCTAATCAGAGGAGGAAGCTGTTGGTCAGTTTTGAATATGCCAGGAGACATGCAGTATTAGACAAAGATCAAGCAGCCTTCAGGCTCATAAAGTCATGATGCAGTTATCCAAATTTTCCATTATATAGTTGTATCTATTGTCTCATTTTACAGTTAACCGAAGTGTCCATTAGCAAGTTGCTTCTGTCCCACAGCAGGATTTAGAAAGGTAAATGAAGTACGGTAAATTTGAAGCCTTGTAATCCATCTCAGGGTTGTTGGTGTGAATGTTGTTCCCCTTTCTTGCATGCACGTGTGTTTCCTGAAGTCGGGTGGGTAACATGTTCTTTATGTAGAGAACTACAGAACTGACTAAAATCATTGAGACAAATAGACATCATCACCTCTCTGGACAGATAAATCTTTCTGAGGCAACTGAAGTCTGGAACAGCCTATCGAGTTTTGCTATATGGAACACAATAAAATGAAACAGCTGATTGCAGTACTGCTATCAAAATTATACTAATAAATATACAGGTATATATGAATTGTGCTAAAATAAGTTTTTTCTTCTATGTTCTTGCAGGATGTCTTAATTATTTTAGTTAAATGAAACAAGCAGTTATCAAGATGTATTCTCTGTATATCTAAGTAGATTGTAAATATCTATTTGCAAGGTGTTTTATTGCAGTATGTCCTAGGAACTTTTTAACATCCTCAGGGAATTTTGGTGAAGGTAATGCTATTGTTCTTCAAAATTCTTTATGTATCTATTTTGAGGAAATGCTAAGAAAGCCAGACTTAACATCTTACCTTTTCTGTTCTGAGTGAAATTTCTTACCGTATTTGATATTTTGCATTTCTAAGAGAATCATGATGGTCATTAACAACTTCACATTTTCCCAAACTGTCACCACACAGAGAGACGAATTACCTTTGGTGAAAATTCAAAGGTATGAAAAGAATAAGCTTGCCAACAAAGAGAAGTGTACAAAACACTGACAAACCAGCTCTGTTAAAACTTCACTACCCCACAATATAGGTTGCTATAAAATTTTAATGTTAATAGATGTACTTTAGATAGTGATTTTAATGTAATTCAGTGAAGAATCTTTATAACTACATATCAGATGCTCAGCAGAATGTATGGTGTAGCAGGAGGCTACAAACTAATGACACTGACTGGATTCAAGGGCAGGTAAAGGTAAGCTTTATTTTCACCTAGCCTGAGTTTTTCTTCAAACAACATTGGGTGAGGTGATATGTCAATACAAAAGGATCCTGGGCAGAGCCTTCTCAATGATTCATACATTTTTTATACTGAAGAATCTAAACAACATCATGAATGCAGTCCACAGAATCATCTGCTCTCACTAAGAACATCTCAAGTTGCCTTTTTTTTTTTTTAACAGACTTAGAAAACGACTTACAAGTTGAGCATAGCAAAACTGTGTTCACTCATGAAAGCTAGAAGTGCTGAAGCAGTGTGGTCCTTATTACTGACCACAGCTGTACCCTGCTAGGTTATCCTTTTGTCCTCTTAAGAGGGTGAACGCTTCAAAATATGTGTCTTTTTCCCAGCCTAGCAAACACTTTTCCTGATACATTGGTGTAATACTAATAGCACTGGAACACAGAACTGCAAGGCACCAGTGTGGCCAATGAATTTTTCCTTGTCACTCACAGAAACTGTATCTTCTATTCCCATTAATAACTAAGAAAGCTCCATCAGTTGGACTTTCTAGCCTTCTTGTCCAGTTTGTGTGCTGCTTCAGAATTTACCTGTTGCAGTGCTTAGCAAACTCTCCGTAATCTACTGTGGAAATATATTCAGAACCAGTTCATAGTCATTTGCTGACATAGCACTTCATTTAAATAACTGGCTTTCTTCTCTCTGAAGTATTTCTAGTCTCTTTCTCTCCCTGCCTTCCTTCCTGTCTTCATCTTGACTTCTCCGTGATAGGCTTACGAGTTACTCTTCTATTTTACTCATATAATACTGGATCTCTTTTTCTTGTGGTGCTAGCAGATCATCCCTCTACTCTTGCCAGTTTCAGCCATTATCCTCAGGACTTTTTTCTCATTTTTTCTTTTGTAATACTCTTAACTGTCCTGTTCTTCATTCTCCAGTCCTATGTGTCATCAGTTTCTTTCTGTATGATAACCCATTCTTTTCTGTATTGACAGGATCTCTTAACTTGGTCATCAGTTCCTCTATTTCCTCTGTCATTATCTCCAATGGAAATAACAAACAAGATCACCCCACTTTATCCTTCAAAAAATCTGCTGTTAATCTTTCTCCAGCTTTACACTTTCTCTAACAGCAATAACCATTATCAGTTTCTCCTTCTTGGAGAGGTTACATATCCTGCTCAATTCCTTTATTAATCATTATCTCTTTGGGTTGTAAGTAACAGAATTGTGCATATACTATACACATGTATGTAAAGTCTGGGCAGTCAGACTTCCAATCAGCCCACTGAAATTTTTTTTTTAGTCTATGCTTAGATGAAACACATCTTTCAAAGAACACATGGTAAATTCCTTCCCTAATGTTACAACCTCAAGGTTTATGTTATTTTCAATCATGGTAGCTAGAGATTTTGGCTGAAATCCTGACTTTATTGTAATTAATATCAGCATTTCTAGTAACCTCAGTAGGAGCAGATTTTTACTCTTATTCTTAGTTTATTTCAGATGAAAAACGATTTTTTCATATCATATTTGAAACAAGGAGCTCAACTATTTTAAATATCATATGCTAGGAAGCTCATGAGGGAGGGATAGGATATAGGATATTAGCGTTACCAGGGATCTTCACTTTTTTCCAAACTTTCAAGTTTATTGATTCGAAGTCTACATGGCCAGAAGCTGTCCTTTAATCATGTAGTCTGTTGTATTGTATATCACAGGCCATTACATTTCAGATAACCTCCGTTGAGCTTGATAATCTGCATTTGAATAAGGATCATTGGCTACTACTTGTCTTCCAGGAAATATAATCTTCGCTAAAAGAGACCAGAAGACAGAGAATCTATCACTTTCTTGGTTGGTTGTTACCAAGGTTAATTATATCACTCTTAAAATAAATTGTTTTTTATTCCCAGTTTGAACTTTTCTGACTTCAGCATCTAGGCATTAATTTTTGTTACGTCTTTCTGCTCTAGAGTAGAGAGCCCTATACCTGTATTTTCCCCTGAAAATCAGGAAATGGCTTATTTTCTTCAGGTATTCAATGTCTTCATGCAGCAGCCATACATGTCTGCCAAAATTAGATCAAAATACTGTTGTAAGAAACTGCTTTTCTTTTTTCAGCAGAAATTTGGTTTGCAGTGGATTTCTGAAATGCCTGTAACACTATTCCTCGCATCCTTTGAGTTGTATGTTAACTTGTAATAGGACCACGATCAAAAAGCCTTACTCCAATCCCTTTTTTTCCTCAACAGTTCAACATGTTAACTCCTCAGTTTGCCATCCCACTGTGGTGTTTTGAGCTGTTCTCACAGAATTCTATAACTTTCCTTTACAAAGAGAGCAGCAGAATGATTTCTTGGTAAAGACCAGACCTTGAAAGTGAATATGGTATATCATTAAAGTCTCTTGAGCCAGTAATGTTAGTGCCTCAAAATAACTCGTATAAATAATGAATCAAAGAAGGAATGTACAAGCTCATTCAGCAGGTACTTACATAGGAACAAACTGCTGAAGATTTTAACCTGAAGGTCTCACTATATTGGTTATAGAGGTAGGAAACTGAGTTCCACAACACAACATGTTCCGCACTTTACTACAGAGGGCAGATGCACCAATCTAGAACAAAAAAAGCTACCCCTAGTCATCAACTACTATTCATGCACAACATTTGTTACAATTTTACTCAATAAGTTCCATTGTATGAGATTGTCAGTTGTTTGATATCTACATAGATCAGAAGTAGAAGAATCAAAATAAGCAAGTAAGACTTGTAAGACTCTAACATCCATGGGGAGGAAAAAAAGATTTTGCAGTAGAAGATTCTGCTTGCCTGCTATTTTTCTGTTCAGTTACATGTCTATCTGCAGCTGTATTGCCATGTTAGTTCAGGCCCATGCTGGGGCCTCAGGCCGACCTGAGGGGTCAGACGTGATGTCCATATCCCATGCATGTGGTTTTCTCATCTGGCTTCTCAGCCAGAGCATTTTCTGTGCTGGAAAGAGCCAGCTAGTTTTCTTCACAGGGAAATTCTTGTTCACATTCAGCATCTACAGATAGTTTAGCTAAACTAATATGCCCAGCTTTGACAACTTGAGGTTAAACTCAAGCATCTGTGTTCTTAAGGGCAGTAAAGACGTAACTAAGAGACAAACCAAGAAACAGAACTGCTGATCTTTTGGGACTAGTATGTACTATTACATTTATAGAAATTGTTCCAACCCAGGGGTATTGAGAGTTGGATATGTTTTACTGGGAATCATTAACACTCATTTAAGAGTTTACCTTAAATAACAGGCCGATTCAGTCCGTAAATCAATTATTGGCTAAAACCTTTGCACACCAGAGCCTCTAATATTCTGTGTACTCCAGAGGTTGCAAGTCTGGAAACACTGGTAGAAATATTATCCATTAAGAAGTATTCTTTTATAATAAATTCACTTGAAAACTGAATTTATTCAGTTTTTGTCAGTACAGCCAAAAAAAAGCTTGGAGGAAGAAGAGATTATAAAAGCAGAGCCAAACTCACTATTTGGTAGTTGCTATATAATTACATTTATTCAGAATCAGTGAAAAGGGGTAGGCAAAGCTATCAATACATTGCAGAGCCATTTAACAATTACTGTTCCGTAAATTCAATCTTTAAGAGTCCAAATCTAACATTGTGCCACATTGCTGACAAGTGTGTATACAGTTTTTGTCTAGAAGTTAATGTTTTTTCCAGTCAGTTTGCCCACACTTAATTCCGTACCTCAAATCCAAGTCCTGCGGAAAGTATTTTAAAATTACAGGCTATGAAGACAAAGACTTCTTGCATGTGCTAAGTTTCCCAAGACTTATCCTGTCATTTTGTTACCCACTACAGCATGAAATTTTTTTATCAGGAATTCTCAATATTTTTCAGGCTAAAGCATATGAGATTTTTTCTCTTTTTTTTCAGAATTTTTCAATTTATTTTCTCTTTATGATTCCATTACCTGAGTGTGATGACAGAATCAACTACTCACACTAAGCAGTCTTGCTGAAAAAAGGTTTGACAGCTTAAATCATAATATAGCAAGCAGTTATATGGAGTGTCACCTTGATCTGACAGTCTAGACCTCCATAACCCTTAAGCACTCTTTGGGTTTGATTAGCGTAAAGGTGACATGGCAACAAAGGAATTGGGAAGGGATCTACCTTACAAGTCCAGCATCATATTCTGATGTTTAGAGCTAGTGCAGGAACTGCTTTGCTCTAGCTTGTACTTCTGATACTGGAGCAAGGCTCCTTATTATTTTAGATCTCTTTCCAACTCCACTCATTGTAGTGCCTTCCATCACTGTCACAGTTCTCTCTGCTGCCCTACTGACTGTGTAGCTGGAGCTCTGATTGGAATGAAGAATTTTATTTGAATCTTTTGCATGAGATCTGTTTTCACATCGTTATGGTTAACACTTAAAATAAAAACAAATACAGTTTGATTTACTGGAAACACACGCTGCAGGAGAGAGGAAGAAATCAAAATATTCAGAACTAGTATTTCACATTCTGATATAAAATGATAAAAATGTTTACATTACTCATCAAACATGGGTAGATTAAACATGCCTCATCAACACAGAATATGGCTCATTGACCTCAAAATACTTTTCAAAACTATGAACAATCGGCAATAGGATGCACCATATCTGAAATCTGATGAATGCACATGTACTACCGGAAAAATAAACTTAGAATGATTGTGGCAGCTGTTTTGAGAGCCAAGGCTAAATTAAGAGGCATTCAAATTTGATAAAATGAGTGGAGAACATAGAGATACAGAAGAACTGGATCATATCCTTTCACTAAATATTTGTTACTAAGGAATGCATACCAACAACCCTCATTAATCAACGATAATGTAATGTCCCACAAAAAGAACAATGGTCAATATGTTCAAATGTTGCAGTATGGTTACCTTTGCACATTCTGAAATTGCCTATTTTTCTTTTCATTCAGCAGTCAGGCAAAGTCAAACAATGGATGTGTTCAGAAGCACAATATTTTTCTTTGACATTGGACTTCAGCATGCACCCTGCTGCTCTGCAGATCTCTTTATTCAAAACTGTTTGCAGTTCGGTGTTGTTTGCTCTTACAATACTGCCTTTCCCTTTTAGACCTTTTTATTGCTTTGAACTTTCCTTTGCAGTTTTCATTTCCCAAATCATATTCCAGCTTATAAATCACTCATTGTCAATGAATATTCTAGCTCCACTAAAAGTAATGTGAGTTTAGACCTGAAAAAAAAAATAGTTAAAAAAATAATTCTGTCTCAGCAATCACTGACTACAAGATGTGAAAACAAATTCTGAAGTACAGCAAATGTTATTCCATGGTACAGAGTACAGAAATCAGAAAAAGTGGCCACACTGCAACAACACTGCTGGGGTCATAAGCTGTACATGTGTTTTCTCAGATGGAAGTGGATCAATCTTATAACCCTAACAAACGTGTTCTAAATCACAGTATTCCATTAGACGTGCATTTTTTTCATAAAGAAAATGCTATTTAAAATAATTGCCATAAAGTTTTCTCGCTGTCCGGAATTTTAACACAGTTATGCTAATTCACTGCTGTGAGAGTTGCCTATAGCAAATATAATTCCTATCTACATGTTCACGCAGCGCACTTAGACTCTAAAGAATGCTCCAAATGCTATGAGTGAGTAGGTGTTGAAAAGGAACTTGCAGATCAAAAGCAATAAGAGTAGGTTGATTTATTTGTCTCTATTTTTAATACACACTTCTAAATTTACTTAGACTGAAATCACAGCTATCTTTCTACGATGAGCATGTTTCACTATAAGCCACTGAGCATTTCCTTTAAAAGTGTTTTTTAGTTGATGTACTGCATGAGTTATGTTTCCATTTGGAAATCATTTGTGAATTAGAAGAAAGTAAAACCATATCTGCTCATTTTTATTTCATGTTGCATAATATGGCTGTTGTCTATTTCTGTGATATTTCTATGGAATATCACAAGTTCTCATGCACTGCCTGACACAGTTAGGACAATGCAGGGTTTCTTTTCTTATTTTGCTTAATTTCCAACTGTCTGATAAATGTCTGAGAGATTTTAAATCTATTTTTATCTTTAAAGATACAGGATTAAAACTACAAAATTTGACCCTAGTACACTTCTCCTGTGTGACAATCTGGAGAAAAAGGGACAATAAGGACAGAACATATAACAAAGTTCTCCCTTCAGATTTTTTTGTCTCTTATTTATTTTCTATTGAAATGTTTCTGAAAGGAAGTGCATACCTGAACCACGAGGATTTTCTAGGGTCTGTACAGATGTAAAGGAAGATAAGTAGAACTTTTGTGTGTGCTTTTGACACAACTTTAAACTTTTTATGTTTGGGTCCAAATTCTTAACAAGGTAGGTTCATCAAAAGCACTGCAAACCTGGCCTCATTTTTAATATCCTGAAAAATGATTTGAGATTGATACATAACCTGTTTGAAACAGCTGTGCCGCCAGACAAAACCTGGAGAAATGGGGAATAAACAAGAGGAATTAGAGATATGTACATGTCTGCAGGGCTATGATCTTATTGGCATCATAGAGACGTGGTGGGATGGCTCCTGTGACTGGAATGGTGGAATGGAATGATACAGGCTCTTTAACAAGGACAGGCAAGGGAGATAAGGAGGGGGAGTTGCCTTTGATGTCAATGACCAGTTCAAGTGCAAGGCGCTCTGCCTGGGGATGGATAGGGAACTGACTGTGACCTCATGTGTTAAGATTAAAGGGAGGGCAGGGACAAGTGACGTTATAGTGGGGGTCTGCTACAGGCCAGCCGACCAGGAAGACTGAGCCAATGAGGCCCTCTACAGACAGATAGGAGTAGCCTCATGATCACAAGCCTGGTCCTCATGTGGGACTTCTACCACCTCGATATCTGTAAGAGAGAAAAAAAGGCATAAATAATCCAGGAGGTTCCTGGAATATGTTAATGATAACTTTCTTTTCCAAGTGATAGACGAGCCAAGGAGGAGAGCTGCTATGCTGGTTCTTGTTCTCACCAACAGGGAGAGACTGGTGGGGAATGTGAAGCTCAAGGACAGCCTTGGATGCAGTGACAATGAAATGGTGAAGTTCAAGATCTTTAGGGCAGCCATTAAGCCACTATCCATCGTACCTGAGAAGCCATGGCAGTCTGGAGAAGTTCATGCTGATTAGAAAAGGGGAAACATAGCCCCGTCTTTAAAAAGGGAAAAAGGAAGACCCAGGAAATTACAGGCCAGTCAGTCTCACTTCTGTGCCTGGCAAGATCATGGAGCAGATCCTCCTGGAAGCTATGCTAGGGCACATGGAAGATAAGGAGGTGACTGGTGGCAGCCAACAAGGCTTCACTAAAAGCAAACTTTGCCTGACAGAATTGGTGGCCTTCTACGACAGCGTTACAACTTTGGTGGATAAGGGAAGAGCAACCGATGTCGTCTTCCTGGACTTGAGCACAGCATTTGACACACCGTCCCACTCGCCATCCTTGTCTCCAAACTGGGGAGATGCGGATTTGATGGATGGACCACTCGGTGGATAAGGGATTGGTTGGATGGTCCCACTCAAAGAATTGCTGTCAATGGCGTGATGTCCAAATGGAGACCAGTGATGACTGGCATTCCTCGGGGTTCGGTGTTGGCACCGGCACTGTTTAACTGCTTTGTCGATGACATGGACAGTGGGATTGAGTGTACTCTCAGCAAGTTTGCTGATGACACCCAGCTGTGTGGTGAGGTCAACACGCTGGAAGGAAGGGATGCCATCCAGAGGGACCTTGACAGGCCTGAGAGATGTGCCCATGAGAACCTCATGAAGTTCAGCAAGTCCAAGTGCAAGGTCCTGCACGTGGGTCAGGGCAATCCCAAGCACAGATACAGGCTGGGGGATGAAGGGTTTGAGAGCAGCCCTGCCGAGAAGGACTTGGGGGTGTTGGTTGATGAGAAGTTTAACATGACCCTACAGTGTGTGCTCACAGCCCAGAAAGCCAACTGTGTCCCAGGCTGCATCAAAAGAAGCATGGCCAGTAGGTCAAGGGAGGCGATTCCGCTGCTCTACTCTGCTCTGGTGAGAACCCACCTGGTGTCCTGCGTCCAGCTCTGGAGCCCTCAGCACAGGTAAGACATGGGCCTGTTGGAGCGGGTCCAGAGGAGGGCCACAAAAACGACCAGAGGGCTGGAACACCTTTCCTATGAGGGAAGGCTGAGAGACTTGTGGTTGTTCAGCCTGGAGAAGAGAAGGTGTTCCAGTACATGAAGGAGGCTGTTGTAGTGTAACCCGGTAGGTAGTAACTACTCAATAGACAGCCATTTGTTCACCCTTCCCCTTCACCTGCAGAGGGATGCAGAGGAGAAATGGATGAAAGGGAAAACTCGTAGATTAAGACATCTTAATTAGACAACAAAGGAAATACTAATACAACTATTAATATAAATAATAGTAATGATAATAACAATTATAATAATGAATATGCAAAAGAAATTATACACAATACAATTTTTCTTAGCACCCGATGACTGAGTTGCAGCCTGAAAAAAGTTTAAAATCTTGGCCAAGGGAGAATGCAAACTGCCGGACAAGAGAAGAGCAAATAGATTCCTGCCCCCCAGCCAGACCCCATTCATAAACTGAGCATGACTTTCATGGTATGGAATACTTCCATTAGCTAGCTTGGTGGTCTGTCTGGCTATGCTCCATCCCAGCTTTTGCACACCTGATTAGCTGAATATAAGATACTGGTAAAAGTCCTTGATTTCATAGCAACATCTGAAAACATCACTGTTATCAACATTCTTCTCATATTAAATCCAAAACACAGCAGCTACTGGGAGGAAAATTAACTGTATCCCAGCCGAAACCAGGACAGTGGTCCACAAGAAAGCTGGAGAGGTACATTTTGCAAGGGCATGTAGTGATATGACAAGGGGCAATGGCTTCAAAATAAAAGATAGCAGATGTAGACTAGATTCTTCAGCTTGAGGGTGGTGAGGCACTGGAACAGGTTGTTCAGAGAAGTTGTAGATGCCCCCTCTCTGGCAGTGTTCAAAACCAGGCTGGATGGGGTTTTGAGTAACCTGATCTAGCAGAAGATCTCCATGCCCATGGTAGAGAGGTTGGAACTAGATGACCTTTAAGGTCCCTTCCAACCCAAACCATGCTATAATTCTATGATTATCTTATTTTTTAGAGTAGAACAACACTTACTTGTGTTCTAAGGAAGTGGTCTGACATTTTATGAACAGCAAATATCTTTATCTAGAAAAACAGACATTTCAATTTGAAGAAGTAAAAGATAACGTAAAAGCCATTTACATATTTAAGCTATTCATTATGTTGTTTAGCAGTAGTAGTAGGTACTGTATACTGCTATTACTAAAGTCATCAAATGTAGAACTAATAAAATAAATATAATAAATACTGAAAAAATATGAAGGAAATTCCAAAATAAAATACCTTGCAGATTAAACAGCTACTGAACCTATTACGGAAACTTTAATTTAGAAAATGCTGGCATCGTAGATTTCATCTCTGTTGGCATAATCTCAAAGACATTAACCATGATTGAAACGACACTTTGCAGTGAAAAGTATTCTAACAAATATTTTTCAGCGACTCCAACAATTTTTCGTCACCACTTTTCCCCTACAATCTGTTTACTCACTTCTAGTTTTGTGATTCAATTTGGACTGTAAACTTTTCATTTCAGATTGCGTCTACCAATCTGTGCAAAGCACTTCTGAGGTTCCCTCCTAATTGGAATGCCTGGCAAGGTAGTGTCATACCTCACACTTAGTTCATGGCATTTTATAACTAGAGGCTGTACAATTGTGATTGAAATTATACTATTATTTTAATAAAGGCTGAAATTAAAGAATTCTTCTCACTGGAAAAAGCCTACTTGTTCCAAGTGCCAGTGTCTCTCAGTCAGCCTAGAATTTTCTCTCTGTCTGAGAATTTGCATGATAAAAGCAAATGATGAATGGACATGGGACTGAAATGTTTGGGAGAGGAGACTGTGACAGTTCCTTTGAAGCTTTAAGAGTTCATAGTGTAAATAAGTATTTAGGGGGTTATTAACATTCACGTATTTTACCCCAAAGGCTTTCTGTAAGGTCAACTTTTAAGTAGTTGAAGTATGCAGAAAGAATTGTAAAATGCATATTTGAACATGTTCAAAGACTTTAGAGAATCTGTGCTGCAGAATGTTTTTATTTGACTTTTAATATGATATAGTATATGGCAAATTAGGGTATATAGTTAGTTGCCATCAGATACGCAGAACAGGCCCCGGCAGTTCTGGAATTTAAGGAATTTTGAACATTTTTCAATACAAAGTAATTTTGGTTCCAGAACACCACAAAAGAAGAGCAGACAAGACTAAGATGTTTCAAATAAGCTTTAAAAACAAGCAGGGCACTATCTTATTATGGCCACCAGAAAATGTAGCTTATTCCTCAGAAATATAGCTAAAAGTTCAGTATCTGAACATGTTGACTCCAGTGCAAAGTAAACTGTTAAACTAATACTGAAATGAAGACTACTTCATATAGTTGTTACCTAAAGCACGTCTGAAAAGCAGTCTACTTCTTTGATGTCCGAATGAATTTTACTGTCTTGAGCTACAGAGTTTTAAAGTACAACCTGAGGCAAATGACCAGTGGAACTCTAGTTACCACTTCAATTATTAATACTATGATGTAATGTCCTCACTATGTATAATAGCTCTGTGAGTCTTACTGACTTATTGATTTGTTGCACATATTGTTAAAATGTTGAATAAATCCTCTTTTTTTTCTTCTCATCCAAATAAAAATAAATGATGTGAAAATCAAAGCGTTATCTTTTAGGTAGAAATGAATGATGCTGACCTTTTTTTGCATACAGCTCTGTTGACCTGAATTTTTATTTCACAGCAAATAAGTAGATCTATGCAAAATATTTGTGCAGGTGTACCAGATTCCAGCTCTTTCTGTGATACTCCATCACTGAATTTTCATGACTCATGATGTAACCATTGCTCATATTAATTATTATAACTTCAGTCAGAATTTTGACTATTTGACAAGCATGGACATCGACCCTAACTAACAAATTCAGTAATATTATGTCCATTCATATATTACTGAATTACTCATATAGTATGCTGAAGCTACAGAAAGCTGTCAAAAGGTGCTTGTCATCTGTAATCATAATTTGTTGTTTCCCCTAAAAATCTAGTTCAATTACAATCATCAAAAATAAGTCAAGAACAAATCAAGAATAACTTCTGCAAAATGAATGTTCCTTTGTTATGCTCAGTGTGCCTTGAGGAATCTTTATCTCCCTTTTGTCTATATTTCAACAATTTACTTCATAAGGAGGAAATGACAAGGGGCATAGCAGGAAGGGGAAAGAAAAAAAATGTTGGATAGCACTCCTTCTTGAGATAAGTTAGTTCAAAAAGCTGAATTATTCATATACCAATAAAGTCACACCTAGGGAAGTGCAAAGTTGCTTATCACAAGGAGAAATAAGGAAATAATTTGATCTGTTTACTAACATGTATAATGCAGCCATTCACTTAATTCTGTAAACATTTTCTTATCAAATTGCTTCTTAGAAAATGAGAAATACATTGCTTGACTGTATTTATACATTGCTAATATAGCAGTTTTCCTTCAGTATTTGTCAAACACTCCAAATAGCCATGAATGTGCTCTATCTGTCTTGGTTATGTAGGGAAACAACAGCACCACAGTAATGCCAAAGTCGTGTGGTTTCTCAGCATTTTTAAATAATAAGGTTAGAAGTACAAGTTGGCATTTTTGTGCTAATCTGCTGCATAGTCTCATCCAATTAAAATGCAAACGCAGAGATATGAAGAAAATTCTGAATTTGAAATGCCAAAATTATAATATAAAAAAAATGTTATTGACATATAATAAGAAAAGACAGTTTTCATTATCTAAAAAAGTAACCTCTCCAGGAAGCTGAAATTAGAAATTAATCTTGAACTGCTGCTTCTAAGACTCTCCTATATTACTCGTGAACTTTTATTTCAAAATGCAAGTATATAAATATCTTTTGCAAGTATACATCAATTCAGCAGAAAAACCACAGTCAAGATGCACAATTTTCTTCCACTGAAAACATGGCGTCTTTTGGGTGCTGGAAAAATGTGCTGATTGCAACAGTGACATCAACATCTTGAGTTCAAAGGAAAGGATATCAGTCATATATGTTACTAAGAACTATTCTTTCAAGGAGTTGATAATTGCATAGAAATTTTTATAATTGCTCCACAGAAGTATTTACCTGTAAATTTATGCCAATGCAAATTTAAACTAAGAAAACCTAGTGCTCTTTCTGTTTCTAAAGTGCTTGAAATCATTTTAAATGGAGGAAAAACACAGCAGAAAAAGCAGAAACTCTCCTGTTTCTGGCTGGATGATTAAGAGCGTCATTCCAGTTTTCACTGATCTACAGTTAAGAACATAGGTTTGCAAACAAATTCTCAAGAATCTCAAATGGCACTGGACACCTCTCTTCAGGCAACTGAATCAAGCCTCAGTTGTTTATGGTAGCTGAAATCTCTCTACACTTCCCTGACTGTGTTTTCTAGGGGTTTGACTGAGTTGCCATCACGTAGGTGGATCATGCTATTTGAGAAATGCTGAGAGATCAAGGTTCTCCTCTAAATACCATGCCAGACCTGTGTGGATGTCTTGGATACTCTGCAGACACTTGAGAGAGCATTGACATCAGCCTTTTAGGCCACTTTGGGTGGTACGCAGCTATACATTTAGCGCAGAGGTAGAAAGCTACATGTATAGACCTAAATATACTGTCTTAAGAATTGAATCCCACCCTCAGTATATATTTCAGTTTTACTTATATTATACATAGCCTATATAATACTATGTATATAAATATAAATATTTTTGCTGGCAGTGAAGCTAGAAACCTGACTTTATAATCTTGGCAAGTTAAGATATAATCACAAAGGTTAAAGTTCACTGTTGGACGAAGATCATATTACTGAAGGGGGGAAGAACTGAGCATGCAGAAAGAAAAGGAAAACACTTTTGAAAAGTAGCTTGTCACAAGTCAGAAGCAAAAATCTTCAATGAATTTAGTCAATTGATTTGGAAACTTATGGTTAACTGACGTAGATCATCATATTGCTCGGGTGAAGGGCATGAGTGACTGTGAGTGCTAATTTACAGCACTTGGGGGAAAACCTCATCTTGTGAAAGAGGAATTCAGTGCAGCTTACAAATGTTGAGGACAGATCATAGAATCATAGAATCATAGAACCATAGAACGGTTTGGGTTGGAAGGGACCTTAAAGATCATCTAGTCCCAACCCCCTGCCACGGGCAGGGACACCTGCTGCTAGACCAGGATGCTCAGAGCCCCATCCAGCCTGGTCTTGAACATTGCCAGGGAGGGGGCATCCACAACTTCTCTGGCCAATCCTGTTCCAGTGCCTCACCATGCTCATAGTAAAGAATTTATTTCTTATATCTAATCTGTAATGTGCCCTCTTTTATTTTAAAGACATTACCCCTTGTCTTATCTGTGGGAGACTGAAAGAGTTAATGTGTGTTAATGTCTCCAACATAGTGGTAAAACAGCCACCACAGCCCCAGGGCAGCCCTTTCAATAGCTACCCTAACCTCCCAAACATCCTCCAGCTCACATTGCAACAGCAGGGCAGGACTGTGCCCACCTGCAGTTGGGGTCTGCCCATTGAAGGAAGGCTGCAAACAAGAACCTGGGTACCAAAGGACAAGGAGTGCATACCGGAGGATGCACAGTTCCGCGTTCTGATATGCCTGACCAAATACGGCCAGAGGTCATATACAGTTCATTTGAGGAGAGTCTTCAGACCTAAGACCACCTAAGAGATCCTTCATGAACACTCTTCCCTCACTGACTCATGTGGAGAAGACCATGAACCTTCTAGAACAAGTACCATACAAGTCCTCAAGAAGTGTCACTGAGGGCAGAGACTGAGCTCCAAAAGACAAACTTCCAAAGGGCTGGGCACGTGCCCACTGCCGGAGGACCCAAACCACCAACAGAAACCACCGCTGGATCCAAGGGTGCTGATATCTTTTCTCTTATTTCTTCTCTTGCTTTCCTCTCTTTCTCTGTCTTTGACTTGATTCATAGGCACATAAGGGTAATGTTGTGAGTCTGTCAATCCAGTACATTTTATGGTTTTGAAAAATCAGACATTATATTGTTGTAATTTTTGCCAAGTCGATATCCGTTGTACTCTCACTGCATTAAAGGTAATATCATTATAAAGTCACAAGGTTATCATATTTTGTAATTTTTTTGAATTTCAAATAAATCTTCGTTTTCAATTGAACCTCTTGGGTCATTGATTTGAATCCTGGATACTGCACAGAGAACTGAAAAAGCTCACTTCCCTTAACCGGTGAGTGGGATGGGACACTATGAGTAGATGCCCTGGTAAAATGTCCTTCTCCAAATTTCTTGTAGGCCCCCTTTAAAGTACTGGAAGACTGCTATAAGGTCTCCCTGGAGCCTTTTCTTCTCCAGGCTGAACAACCACAAGTCTCTCAGCCTTCCCTCATAGGAAAGGTGTTCCAGCCCTCTGGTCGTTTTTGTGGCCCTCCTCTGGACCCACTCCAACAAGCCCATGTCTTACCTGTGCTGAGGGCTCCAGAGCTGGATGCAGGACACCAGGTGGGTTCTCACCAGAGCAGAGTAGAGCAGCGGAATCCCCTCCCTTGACCTACTGGCCATGCTTCTTTTGATGCAGCCTGGGACACAGTTGGCTTTCTGGGCTGTGAGCGCACACTGCAGGGTCATGTTAAATTTCTCGTAAACCAACACCCCCAAGTCCTTCTCGGCAGGGCTGCTCTCAAACCCTTCATCCCCCAGCCTGTATCTGTGCTTGGGATTGCCCTGACCCACGTGCAGGACCTTGCACTTGGCCTTGTTGAACTTCATGAGGTTCTCATGGGCACATCTCTCAGGCCTGTCAAGGTCCCTCTGGATGGCATCCCTTCCTTCCAGCGTGTCGACCTCACCACACAGAATCACAGAATTACAGAATCACAGAATAGTAGGGGTTGGAAGGGACCTCTGTGGGTCATCTAGTCCAACCCCCCTGCCGAAGCAGGGTCACCTACAGTAGGCTGCAC
>Ga0065711_1005882_pt1 | contig 18915 bp, 10 predicted proteins | sample Hoacrofraction12_FD_59098 | JGI IMG/M metagenome (GOLD analysis project Ga0065711, IMG submission 59098) | Hoatzin crop microbial communities from Cojedes, Venezuela - Epithelial fraction 12 v2 (version 2) | ecosystem: Host-associated > Birds > Digestive system > Esophagus > Crop | place... | reverse complement strand
CTTGTTGAACCTCATGAGGTTCACACAGGCCCACCTCTCCAGCTTGTCCAGGTCCCTCTGGATGGCATCCCGTCCTTCTGATGTATCAACTGTACCATGCAGCTTGGTGTCATCTGCAAACTTGCTGAGGGTACACTCGATGTCGCTGTCCATGTCATTGATAAATATATTGAACAGCACGGGTCCCAGTACGGACCCCTGAGGGACTCCACTCGTCACTGGTCTCCATCCGGACACTGAGCCGTTGACCACTACCCTTTGGCTGTGACCATACAACCAATTCCTTATCCACCGAATGGTCCACCCATCAAATCCGTGGTTCTCCAATTTAAAGAGAAGGATGTTGTGGGGGACTGTGTCAAAGGCTTTACAAAAATCCAGATAGAGGACCATTTGGCCATTTCTTTTTTATTTTGTTTGTTTGTTGAACAATGGGGTCTCATTTAAAGATTTTTTCCCTTAAAAGTGAGATATAATGAGTAAGTAAGAGATAAAATGAATAAGAAGTAGCAAATAAACAGCAGTTCCATGAATATGTAGCTCTTCAGTAAGATTAATAGAAGTCCTTAACAGTTATTATTGGCCATATACTGTGCATTAGGAAAGAATCTCCTGTTGTCCAGCTCTTGTCATTGCCATCAGCCACACAGAAGAACTTGGAGAGGTTTTGTCAAGTGCCTTTGTGCTTAGATTTCCTAAATCCTTCTTCTTCCACCTGATGGAATTCCTCTACTTTGTAAACACTCATAACTTTTTTCTTGAACATCACTCAGCAGTCATAAGATTAAGGTTTTGAGCCCACTAACATCTGACCTAAACATAATTTCCACCATCTTTTTTGTCTGACGACTATACTTTCTTCTGCTGTCTCCCACTGGCACAGAGTATAGCTAAATCATTCTCCGTTACTGTTCAGGTCTTTGAGAGTCGGAGGTGCGAAAAGGTAGGCTGAGTCCATAAGAACCCCAGTCAGCATTGCAACAGCATCTAAACATCTGTATACACTGACTGGGATAAAATGTCTCTTTGTGGTTTTTCAATGTCGCGCAGCTTCTCAGATTAATGAGCGAAATACCCTAGTGATTCACCAGTGCCATTTCTGTGTAGGTGCTCAGAAGGTGAAAAGAAAAAGAAAAAAAAGCAAAGTATCATCTCCTAAATTCTTTACTCAGGACAGTTCACTGAATCAGTCAGTGACTTTCAGCTCTTTTACTTCCCTGAAGCAAAGCTGGCTTAAAGGTCCTGGGTGATGCCAACTTTCTCTGTCATTTTTCCTCAGACCAAACAGATTGACAGAGAGCAAGTGAGAGGAGTTGCAGCCTTCCTCCCTTCCTCACCCCACTGCCTCTGCACTGCCACATGAGTCTTCTACTGCTGCCTTTAGGCAAGGAGGTTGGTCTGGGTCCAGTAGCCAGCCCGGGGAGTGCTGTCTTCCACAGCACAACAGAGGTCTGGCTGAACTGGGAACCTGAACGAAATGAATTGGAGAACCTGACCCAAGGGCCCTGCAGTTTTTGGAAGGAACAAAGTTTCCTCACAGTGCAAAGCAACACTTCCCAGAGACAGTGCCATAACAGCTCCATGCAGGCACAGTGGGAGAGCGAAGCTGGAGAACCTATCTGACATGTCAGAAGGATCACACACACCCCAAAAAGGCAAAACCCAAGCAAAGACAACTGCATAGTTAGCAGCTGAAGAAGCTTTGAAGAGGAGACACAGTGAGCAAGGCTATATACAAAGTCCAGCAAAGATCCAAGCTGACGTTTTTAAGCTCTGGGCCCATGCTTGAACTACTGTAGCAATAGTGTTGAATCTCATAGGACCATTGAATACAAAGACCTGCATAGGATGAAAAGCTAAGCGAAAAACCAGGCATGAGGTGCACATGGCTGTGTTCATCATAAAGACAAGTGACACTGAATAAATGGAACAAATTTTTCCCCTGCAAAAGAATCTCCAAATTTCTCTTGCAAGAGTTTATGTAGTGATTTAAGGACATAGTGTTTCTTTCATGCTGCCTTTTTTTTTTTTTCTTTTCTCCAAAGCACTTCCATGCTGGAGTCATTCAGATGGCAATCATATTATTTCCAGCTTAGGTATTGGGGCAAACATTAGTACATGGTCCTAAAAGTCCTTCTACACGTGGCTAGCTTTATAAGCATAAGTAGCAGTTCTGTTGGCTTGCAGGAGGTTTGACTGAAGACTGCACAAGCGTATAGGTAATTTTATCCTTCTGTGAACTGAAAAGATTTGCTGAAACTTTTGAGGCTAGCCTACCCGTAATAAAACTGGGTCATAGTCATCTCTTGATCAGCTATGCCATTTAACCTGGTGCATAGTGATCTCGTGATAGGATATGCAAAATCTTTATTTCTCAAACAGTCATTTGAACGCTGTATTCGTTAAAGGGAAGTTAGCATTTCATTTTGTTCTCCAGTTTTTCTTGGGTCTTTTACCAGACTGAAAATTACACCTTATTTTCCTCCATTGTCTGAATGCCAAGCTGAGCATGGTTAATGCCGGTATTGCTTTGAATTATGTGCATACTAATCATTACCATCAAAACTGGTAGCATTGTGGAAGCACACAAAGTGGTACGCTGTAGGTAAAGATATCACCAAGTTGTCAATCACTGCTTAAAGGCATTTGGTGTGGTGGCATTTCTGTAAAATGGCCGCAATTCCCTTTTGCGAACACAAGTAATTTCACCTGGAGTAGGAAATCCCAATTTTTCTGCTCCCTTCCAATTACATTTCACCTGCTCAAAACCCCCTCATGAGACCATGCAGAAACAGCAGTTGTGAAAGGTTTTTTTTTGATGTTTTGTGGTTTTTTTCTGTTAACCTCAAAATCTGTGGGCTTTTTCCAGGCAGGATTTCTGGTTTTATTGATTCAAAAATAAAGCTTAGGTGCTTTCAAGAATTTCTCAAAATTCCAGTTTCCAAACCAGTGAGGTTCTGTCTCAATTGTTGCTTTCCAAAAACATGCTTTCACAGCTATTGAGTATCAGGAAATTTTGGTATTCTGAAATTTGCTATAACCTGCTTTTAAAATTTAACTGTGAACACCGGGTGCATTATGATGGTGGCACTCCCAAGGAGGACAGTTTTGCAGCTCTTCATTTTCAAATCCCCTTTGGTGCTTCTCTTGTCTCCTTACCCTGGTCTGTCTGCCAGAAAGAAAGAACCATCTCCTTAAAAAGCTTTGGGTTTGCATGTAGTGATAGGACAAGGGGTAATGGCTTTAAACTGAAAGGGGGGAGATTTAGATTAGACATAAGGAAGAAATTCTTCACTATGAGTGTGGTGAGGCCCTGGCACAGGTTACCCAGAGAAACTGTGGCTGCCCCGTTGGACGGGGCTTTGAGCAACCTGGTCCAGTGGAAGGTGTCCCTGTCCATGGCAGGGGGGCTGGAACTAGATGATCTTTAAGGTCCTTTCCAACCCAAACTATTCTACGATTCTACAATTCTATGATTCATTTTCCTCCTTCTCTGAAAAGCAGCCTCGGGCCATTGCTGCCTTCAGGAGCTCTCCCCGGGATGGTTGCATCTCGGCGTGCCCTTCGCTGGTTCACAGACGCACCGCTGACAGCCGGTGTGGGGCTCGCTCCCTTGCAGGCACTAAGCAGTAACCAACAGCAGCAGCAATTTATTTGCAGGATGCTGACCCGATAAACAAAACTGATTTTGAATCTGTAATTCAGAGTCAATCAAACGCAAGTAGAAAAAAATGGCTGAAAAAATTACTGAGAATAAAAGAAACCAAAAAGCAGACATACAGAGGTATGAGAGCTATTTTCTTTCATCATTTCTTAAAATAAGGGGGAGACCGAATAACTGGTAAATGCAGTGGTGATGGAAACTTCCTCAAAGGTATGACCATGGGGCATTTCTACAGCTCTTACTCATTCATTTAAAACTTGTCTCCATGTGAAACCTAAGGAGAGCTCAGTTTTTATCTCTGAAATAGTATTTCAAATTATCCTGGCAGTTTCAAAGAAAATTTTTTCCTGTCAGAATACCAGAATGGTTTAAACCAGATTGAGAACTAACTGCCAGAAATGCACTGTTTTCCCTCTACAGTAAGACCAAACAAATAAATAAAAGAGTAAGGCTTTCCATGTGCACAAAATTTGACACAAAAGGCATTTGAAAGTATGTCCCAAACCTCAGCATTAGTTCTTGGCTTCTCTGCACTGAAGAAGAAAATTAACTGGTTTAAGAAATGCATAGGAAATTTACCATCTGGCTAACAACATGGATGTTTCTGCTCACTGTGACAATCTGAAAATGCTGCTGAGATGTTTTAAAATCAGAGTTTATATCTAAAAAGCCAAATCTGCTACAGCTAAAGTGGCCATCCCTGCTTCCCTAGGATATAAATTAAGACAACAAAGTACATCTGAAACTCATTTTTAGAGGTGCCCAGCCATGTTTGATAAGTGCTGTTTAAAATCCACCTTTGTATGCTGATGCAGGTATTTAATTTCAAAACTGTTTTTTTTTTTTCCTCCATCAAGGAACATTTAATAATTAGGTTTCAAGCGCATAAATTTGTTGTTTATATTTACTGTCTAATCAGCTTAGCATTGTTAAATGTTTGTGTCATGTGAAAGCATACTGCTACAATTCTTAACTTTCAAAGGCTTCAGGTACTTTGGAAAAACTGATGATGTTATGACAGACAGGTAAAAAGCAGCATATAAAGCTGTCTGCTAGATACAGTGTATGCAGAAGCAATTTGCCTTCTAAAACTCTGAACATGATATTCTCTAATATTTCCTGGCAGATCTTCAGTAGCTAGAAAATAAGCATTTCCATATGTAAGAAAATACTCCTTTGAAATGTAGATTTTTCTTTACAAGAAAAGAACACGGAGAGAATTGCATTTTTAAGTGAAGGGTTCATTATTATTTATTTTTCTGCTTTGAAAAATGTTGTGCGTTTCCCATACAGTGCTTAGGTGGTAATTGCAATTCTAGTATGAGCTAAATTACTCTTAACAAACCTCCTAGCTGTCTTTGTCCACTAAGAATAAAGTCTCAATAAACAAATTTTGGCTAACACTTTAGCTGCTCCTCGAATATTTGGATTATGTTAAATTTAATATACTGCAGGACACATTACTGCATTTATCTAAAATTTAAAATACGTTCACATCACTGTCACTCTGTGTTGTGGTTTAACTCTGTTCCACTGCTTTTATAGGGTGTTTGCCCCTTTAAGGAAAGCAGTTTAAAATGGTTGCTAGTCATCTCAGTTGCTGCAACCACATGATGCAATCTATTGTCAAATTAGTGGGTGGCAGCAAGTGGAAACAGATTTCAGCAGCAATAAAGCCCGTCACATGATTTCATCTGTTCGCAGTCATACAATCTCTTAGCCCGTTCCTCCTGTTTAATCCAAAGGCCCTGTCCCCATGGAAGCTCAGCTTTGCTATCTTAAATGCGACAGCTGAATAGCAGGGTTTGTCTCCGTGGCTGGTTTACTATAAGTGGCATTTTGGAAGTGTACGGGGAATGAAACCATTTAGCACAGAAAATTTTGCATGTTTTTTAAAAAGTGGGCCAAATGCACAAATGTTTTGCCAAGTCAGAACTAAAGTTAAACAAAATAGAAATATTTGCAAAAAAGACCAAATCTAATTAAAGTCTGATAAAAGGTTATACTTCTAAAAGCTGAGCCTACTATACATACTTATAGCATGCAGATGAAAACTATATCTGCAGTACAAATAAAGTAACATCTCCAGCATTAAGTTAGCAGTAATTACATATGAATCAGCAAAAAGATGGAGGGAGAGCAAAGATGGAGAACAACTTGGTATAAAAATAGCTACAGACTTGTCATGTAAATGGAAAATTAAAATAGTTCTAACCAGAAGCACTCTGTTTTTCTTACGGAACCGTGTTAATGAGACTTGACTTCTAATTTTAAGTGCATTAAAGTCACTATCACAAAATATAAAGCAAATCAGGTGCTCTTGCTTCTTTCTAAGTTCACAAAATATCTTCAGCCCTGCCCAGTCTAGCAGAGCCAACAAATTCCAGGTCCCAGAGCCAAGCTCTTGGATTTCCACGTTTGTTTTGTAATGAGAGAGATCAGGGAATGGAAAGCATAGACAGAGCAGTGAAAAGCTTGGTAAAAAACCCGTAGTGAGGATGACAGAAGGCAGAAGTTTGCCCTACCCCTCTGTATACCATACCTGAAAACCAACTTAAGCAGTCACGGGGACTCAGGGACCCTCCCACCCTCTTGTACCGCAGACATTCTCTGTTTCCCAGAAAACTTCTGGAAGAGAGTAATTGTCTTGTGCAGTAATAACCTATGGGAAAGACCATTTGTCAAGGAGCTCAAGTTCCCTTCTGACATGTCAACACCAGCGAAACGTGGTTTCTCGTAACACCCTGCTCAGGGCTAGGCCTTTACCAAAACAATACTGCATAACTAATCGTCTGCGATATTGCTCTACTATAACTATCTATCCCAGTTTGAAATGAGGACAAATGTAATGTTCTTTAGAAATAGCTCTTAGCACTCGGGACCACCAGCTGAACATTGATTATTCCTGAATAATGTGATTCTCACTTAATAGCTTGGTCAGTTAAATTAAACATAAATATTTGTGCTGTCAAATAACATTCAAAGGCCAATGCATAAATTTTTCTGGAGAGGTAAATGTCACAGACTTCATTTTTAGAGAAATGCTAGGTAATGTGCAGATCAATAGGATCACCAGTTCCTTAAAAACTATGGAAATGATAGATACAGTGCACAGTACGTGTTTGAATTTCTCAGAGCTTACTCAGATCGGTTTTGACTATGAAAGGAATCTGGCTACAAAATATATCTGACAACACCTAATGCTGCATCCTCTATAAACTCTTTCCATTGAAATTTGGTTCTCTTGCACTGTAGGAAATTGGGAATCCTGTAAAAATGTAGAGCGCTGGATCGAAATATGGGTCCCGTTCAAAAAGGCACTGAAGCACGTGCTTAACTTTGCTTGGGTTTTAAGCTCCACTAAAGTTAAGCACATGCTTAGATGTTTTGTTGGTATATCTGCTAGGTTCACTGCTAAAACTACTTTATTAGTGAGGTAATTCCACATACACAAGGAACTATAATAAATTTAAGAGATTATATGAGACAGAAGTCCCCAATCTCCAAGCTAAAGGCCCTCTTTTTGTGTGTGTAGTCATTCATGTAAACAGATCTTCATTTACTTGTATTTCATTTCATTTCAAACATATCTGTATTTCATGTAGTCATTCTTGTAAACTGATCTGCTTGCAAAAAAATATTTATGCAAGAAGATCGAGTATTTGCACATCTAAGGACGCATTTTGCATGGGCAAATAGTTGTTTACACGTACAGATGAAAAATAGGGATACACAGATATGCAAGTGACTCTGAAATCTTGACACACGTTGCCTTACAGGATAAAGCTGGAAGAAAGTCAACAGTCAAGAATTATCCAATTAAAAGTCTGCAGTCGTGTATGCATTTGGAATTAGTTCTAAAGGCTCTGCAGAAAGAATCTACTGAAGTAAACATTTCATCGTCACTAATTCTGTCCAGATCCACTTGAAGCATAGCCCCTGCTGAATATCCATTAATACATTTTGGATCGAGAGGAAAATAGGCAAACTGTTTGTTCAGAAAGTTGCCAAAATCATATTGATCTTGAGACACATACAGTGGAAAAATATCAGGACTTTATTCACTGTCAAGAAAAAAAAAACAGAAATACAAATCTACTGAGGATCTGAGAGCAAAATCTGGCTCTCAGTATCTTAAAACAAAACAACTGAACATGCGCTGGTTGCTATAGAGAGAACCTCTTACTTTCAACCACAATTGCAGATGTATGTCTGATAATATATAACAGCTATGTAAAAGATGCATGAAAGTGATCTGAGATTTTTTTGTCCCCCAAAAAATGAGATAATTGTGAGTTATTCACTGACTGCCCAAAGGAATATATGAGCATTCCACAAATAACTGAGACTCAAGTAACCTTCAACAAAACACAACAGCTGGCCAAACAGTAGTGCTTGTTTACAGATAATACATTAAAAACAGTAAAATAAAATATGCATTAAACAATAGTCAAATGTAAAGAATTCACGCTGAGTTGCCTGATCTCTCTGTGTGGAAAACTGTGAAAGAAAGTCTGCAGTCACTAACGCGAGGCAAAGAGGAGCACATCTCACGGCTCGGTGTCGTAAAGATAGTTCACTGCCAGAGTACCCTCACCTGGTTCCCCACCCAGATCAGTGCCTTTTTTGTCATGTTTAAGTCCCTCCCTCCGTAAATAAAGCTAAGCGCACGGGTCTTCCTTGGTACAACAGATAGCAGAGCGTGGTTGAAAACTCCCCGCTGCTTGCAGCCATGAATACTTAACGCTTAGATTGCAGGAGCACCGAGAGGCCGCTGCTCAAGGCCACGTTGTTCCAGGCGTAAGGCAAAAATAGTGGAAGTGACAGTCTCTGCCTCAGAGAGTTTAGACTCATTTATACAGCCCCATTGGGCAATTTCTGTACCATTTGCTGGATTTATTTCCTTGCAGGCCCAAGTTCATTGTAAAAGCGCTGATTTTTCAAGCCATTTTTACAAGGGTGGGGGTTTAGCCGCCTCCTTCAGCACCTCTTCAAGCCCCTGTTGGTGCCTGCTGGTGGGTGGGAAGTGCGAGTGAGTGGCACCAGCGTTGGGGTGGGCTCCCGCAAGAAGACGCAGTGGCCTTGCTACGCGGTCTGAGCAGGGCTGGTTCACGCCCCATAGCCCCCTATGCAGAGGTGCATCCCCAAGCTTGTGTTGCTCAGCCTAACAAGGTGAAGACTTCAGAGAACATAGATCTGTCTTCATAAAGACATCATGGGCATTAATGTTAGGGCCGAAGATAGGCTGCTAAAGCTGAGAACAATTTTGGCACAAGAAGAAATGGCTACGAAATAGCAAGGGGGTTTAGAAGCTGTTTCTTAACCATCAGAGTAGTGAGGTTTCAAAGCAGTCACCCTTTGGAAAGAAAAATGGGGTGGAATCCTTAGGGATTTTTAAGACAAAGTGCAATCCGTTCATGAAAAGCACAGTGTGCTGTGACCACCTGGAACTGCAGAGAACTGGCCTGGATGAGTAAGAGCTCAGGTTTCTGAAGAGGATTCTCTACAGCATTCACATGTTTATCATTCTCCGACAACCCAGGATTCACACGATGTTGACAACTGTAATATATTCTTTGTAAATTGCAATTGGATCTTTGAATCTCCAGACAGTTGAGAAACTAGTTTCTTTCACCTGTTTAATTAACCATGTCATGTTTTCCAAAGAGAATTAATTGTCTCAGTGAAGCAGTAAGGAGACTCAAAGGTTTGAAAGAAAAATAAATATGAGCACGCAGCAGAGTAAACATTTATCCAATAAACATTTTCACAGCTGAGTTTCAAACTTCTCATGTTCCAGCTTCTTATATTTTATCATCTCATCCCACTTGGTCCTGGCACCACATCTCTTTAAGATACGCCTCATGGGAAAACACTGCCTTGGTAATCAAAACATTTAGACTGTGAAAGAAATATAAAGCGATTCTCAAGGAAGTTTTATGGTGCAGTGACTGCTCCAAGACAAAATGGTAACTTTTCTCTGCCTGGTCCTTAACAATTGATTAACTGAATTGGTTTTATATCAGGGTAACTCTACCCTGATCAGATCAAGTTTTGGCAGATGTTACCTCTGAGTAGAAGCCAGTAACTCTCCCAGTGACAAGCGCAGTGCATCTTCTTGTTCGCTCTTCTGCCCCTGAGATTGGCCGTTGCTGTTTTCCACAGCCAGAGTTAACCCTAAAAGTCTCAATTTTAACCAAATTGAAACAGCTTTTTTTTTTTTTTGCAACTGCTTTCATTTCTGCTTTTACCACCTTTTTTTTTTAGCATTACTCTGAGAATGGAGTAAACAGTTGCACGTGAAAAGGAGAAATGAAAATGATCTTCAGATAGCTGTTCCTACAGTGGAAGCATTTTTAGCGTTTGGCTGTGGTTACATGACGGAAGAAAACCTTTAGGGTATCTGTGAGATGGGTAAAGTGGCAATCATTGAAATGATGATGTTAATCATTGTCAATTCAATCCTGAGAGGGCTGGGGCCCTGAAAGTTTCTAATTCTCTGTAACATGATTCCATACAGAATGTTAAAGGGAAAGACCAGCATTTAGCATCTAAGCTGAGCAACTTCTTCCTTAAAAAAAGGAATCAGGGTAAGTCATGAAAAATACACATGCATTTCAACGAGAAGAGTTTCAGTCTGGGGGGGTAAAGAGTATTCTGTCTTTGGAAATATCCTCATTTTGCAAGCTTCTTACTTATAGCCTTGAATATTTCTTGGTCCTTAGAAAAACTGTTGCAGTACCTGCATTTAGAAGCAGGTTTTAATGCCAGTGTCCTCAAAGGTTTTCTAGCCATTTAGGTCAGGTTTTCAAAAAACAGACCAATATACCACAGCTCCAGTGAAGTCAACAGAGGTAAGTCATTTCTCATAACCAGCTAAAGGTCCCCCTTTGCATATTTCAGCTCTAAAGAGCAGTAAGTCTCAGAGAAAAAACAGAGAGCATCCTGTCAGATAAGTTTATTTTTGAAATCTGATGATATATTAAGCATGGTTTAGATTTTGCGTTAGTCAAACAAAACTGAGAAACACCTTCCTTTGGTTTGTTCATTTTGATATGGTTCAGAGTAAATCGTAAATGAGTAATCGATGCTTTAATAATTCCGTGTCTCTATGTCCTTGATGTCTTTTTCACTTTTTCTCCCACTTGTGCTTCTGCACGTGCATGTCTGTATTTAAATCTGCTCCTGTTCTCCCTAACTAGATGGCAAACTTCCTACAGCTGCACTTTCCCGGTTTTCTGAGCAGCAAAAGACCTGGCAGCCCCTGTGCAGTCCTCGGTGTCCAGGTCCAGCCCTTCTGAAATCGAGCTCCAGGTGTCAGAGGGCCTGAGCAATGGGGGAGACAATACAGATACTCTTGAACAACCCAGCCCTTTCAAATTAACAGAAACGCAGAATTTCTCTCCCCATGAATAAAGGAAAAGAGTCAGAAAGACCAGGGAGCCACCTGACTTTGCTGAACGCTGCCCCAGTGCTTGGAGCAGCTGCTGCCCACTGACACATCCCAAGATGCAGCACAAACAACTCCAGCCCAGCCCAGCGGGCAGCATTGGAGGGAAATGCATTTATCCCACTTGAACTGTGTAAGTACAACCTGTAGTGTGGCTCGCCTGCTCTTTTTGAGCTGGCGACTGCAAGAAGCAAGACTGCGATTGCCACTTGTCGAGTAGGTACCTGAGGAGACAAAGGCTTTGAGCTTCCCCACCTCCCCTCACTCGCACACCTGCTCCCAGGCAGCCACAGTCTGGCCACCAGTAAAAGCAATACTCTTTGCAGCATGAGAAACAAGCAGGCTGCTGAGCCTCACGTCCACCAGAGAGCCATTGCGAGGAACCGAGTAAGTGATTTTTTAAAGATGTGCTTATAAATCATTAAAGTGACATGGCATGGGCTTGGGGTTTGTTTTGCAAGCTAGAATGGGAATTGCAACGTCCGTATTTCAAAACACACGCTCACCCTTACGTTCCAATTTCCTGTGCATAGCATCCAAATTTAACCTTTCATTTCTTCAAGAGCAGTGTCTTACACTTATTTGGTAGCATGAGCAAACAGCTGACTACAGCAAATCCAGGGAGCTCTTAGAACTATCAGCTAACATCAAGATAAGTGCATTTCAAACATCCCCCAGGAACTTCAAAAATACACCACTTACCTGCTACCGGCTGCTTCGCTTACTTTTATCTTAGTGGACCTGGCACAGGCTCATCTCAATCCTTGGTGACCCCCGAAGCCTGAAACCAGCCCACCTCTCTTGCGCTGAACACAGCGGGAAAAGGCAGGCTGAGAGGAGCCTGCTGTCAAGCTGCTTTAAGCTTTCCCAGTGTGTCTTTGAGGAGCCACGTTATCTCAGATGACTGGTGGCCAGGCACCCGAGCACACCGATGACGACGACGACGATCGGTGCCCACCGGCTGGGAGACCGTGACGCACAGCAAGGGCCGTTCTCCCGGCTAGTTCGGTGTACAAAATGGGTGTCCCAACAGCATGCCATCACAGACACTGGGGGCTCCAGTTACGGGGCTTGCTGCCTCGGGGAATTAAGACAGGTTGCCTGTCGCAGTTTTAATGCACTTAAACACAGCCGCCAGAGTCACTGCCCATAGCTGAAGGAAGACCTGTAAGAGAGGGGTGATCCAGGAGGTGACACAAATGTTCCGAACAGCAAGGCCTTAGCTGAACGTCGGTCCCTGTTAATGGTAGCAGTACCAAACTAGGGAGATCTGGAGCTAAGCATTCCCTGCAGGGGCTTTTATGTAGTGGCTGTGGGAATGGCTCTAGCTCCGGCGCTCATGCGTGGACTGGGGAGGTGCAGCCATGTAACACAACACATAACAAAGAGCACCTGCGATCCCTGGCAACGACTGTTGAGGGTTATTGCCCCATTTAACTTTCACCCCTCTCCCTAGACTCCCACAAATCAGTGCCAAGGCTGCCTGCAATGTAACGGTCTGGACCTGATGAATCAGGAGCCCCGTACCCAGCACGTTGCTCTGAAACATGCAGGTGTGGAACCTCACGCATCCTCCAAGATGAAATTTAGACCTGGCCCTGCTTGCATCCAAGCTAATCCTTCACCTGTGATGCGTGATGAAGATGCTGGTTGCTGCAGTAGCTGGGCAACCAATTCTTAAATATTTCTATTTTTCCTTCTGGCTGCAGCTTCCTTCAGCGACTGCCACAGCACACTGCTTTCTCCACTGCAGCTACCTTAGTCTTGGCTGTCAGCAGGTAGAGAGGTGACTGCTGACAGATTAGATTTTGGTTCTTGTAGCCATTGGTGCTGGTTGCATTGCTTCTCTTTCAGCAAGGGCTTTTAACCTTTTTTTTTTTTTAATGTAACTTTGAACACGCACACAGTGTGTCACCAATCACGACGTGCCCGTTCCCGTTTACCATAAAGACCTACCCACTGGTGTGGCAGTGACGAGAGCAATGTCCGATGGCCCTTCACTGCCTCAGATTGCACTTCCAAGATCTGGGATTGCCACAAGAAATTGGTGGCAATCCTTCTCCATTAGCAGGAGTTGCAGGAGCTTTGAAAACCTCACTGAATTGCGTAAGAGCGTGCTTGTAGGAGCCTCAGGATAGGCCCCCATGCTTGCAAGCGCTGGCCTGAGTAACTAGGGGTTAACACAAGCTCTCTTGATAAATCTCGCTCCGGTGTTGATGCCAAGGGTTTCAGAGGGTGGCAAGCCTGGGGAAGGGAGGGGCTTTCCACATTGGTAGGCCCATCTGAGAACTTTTTAATCCTTATTACTGTTACACTTTTCTGTGCCTGCCAGCCTGCAAGAAGGTTTGAAAGTCAGCCTGACCTCCTGTGTGTCTGATCTAGATCCAACAGGGAATGAGATCAGGGAGCTGTGAGAAGCAAGCTTAGTGGGGAGACTGCTGCAAATGTAGCAAAACAAATAATAGAGGCTCGAGTTTTTTTGTTGTAGAAAATACAGTGCTATGGCTTTTGGGTGCCAAGAGGCAGTTCTTTTAATAGCTACATTCTTTGTAATGCTGATGAGTGGCAATATAGAAAGATGAAAGTAGGAGGGCATTGTATTATAGTCTTACATATATTATGCCACAAAGAAAATGCGGTTGCTGGGTGGGGATTCTTCGCCCTCCTCCTGCTGAGCTATTCATACAAACTCTCCTCTGTGGATGGCAATCCCCATTCCATCTCTCCTAAATCCCAAGGGGTTTGCCAACTGACTTTCAATTTTTCAAGTGGAAATCGCAGGACTGAATGGTGCATTGAAGTATTTCCTCCTACACCTCACTGCTCCTTTAGGAAGCGAGCGGGCATTTTTTTCCAAAAGATGTATGCCATCTCCTGGGAACAGTAGAAACTGCAAGCCCCTTGTATGGAAACCCTCTGTCAATTGTATTTGCCTCTTCTCAGAGGGCATTATACAACCACCAGAATAACGTCTGCATAATTAGGACTGCCCTCCATTTCTAAATTTATTGAACTGTCCACAATTTACACCAGAAAAACTCATATTACATTGAAAATGTCATCATTTATTTTGTGCATTGGAAGACTTGGATGTATGCCAAATAGTGTGACAGGATAAGATTTGTCAATACATAATACTAATCAGCTGCAAAGTAGTGGTGGAACTTACCATACCCTGATGCAATGTTTTAGCACAAAGGAATGAGTGCTGAGATGCAGTCCGTGACACTGCTCTGATGCACCTGGTTTTGTCCTACAGGACAAGTGCTAGAGGCGGAAGAAAAACATCAGAGATTTCTTTCATAAAACATCATATCATTCTGCAGCATACCAGGGAAGATGTGTTTCTTTTCACTCATAAGCTGCATCTTGCATGTGTCAAACCACAGGCTCGTCTCCTCATCACCCTTAGGCTTTTTATTTGCTACTAACATACCACTAAGCTTTGCCCTGTCAAGAAGACACAACAGGGAATAAAATCCATGGACACAAATAAATATATTTTTGCATTTTGAATTAATATATGTATAGGTGGATGAATCTCTTGTATTTGAACTGGCCCTTAGAACAAGCTAGTTATTTCATGAGGATATGCATAATCGTGGATTCATCAATAAATGGTTTTCTAGGTTGTATCTATTAAACATATCTGCAAAAATCATAAAAATAACTCTGTTTTCATTAAGATGGAACAATATCTACTTTTAAATAATTAAAGATGACACACTCTATGTGCATTGAATTTGCTTTTATCTGGCAAACACTATATTTAATCATCTTTTTTTTTTTATCACTTCCTATTTCTTCCAGAGACCTGAAGGACTTTGGATAAGAATTGAAATGGGAACCTTTTCTGAAAAAAAACAAGTCATCTGACAATATCAACAACTTTATATAATGGCATCAAAAAGTAAGTACACAGTCTTCAAACAAAATTTATAAATGCAATTTATAAACTAATGCCATTGTTCATCCCAGCAGCTTCCTGAGAGACACCAAGTTTCAGTTGGAGACTGGGTTTAACAAAACTCAGGTGTAAATTGCTGGTATGATGAGAGGCCACTCTCACTCTTTAATCCACTGTCACAGGCCTGTAACATCTTTTGGTTGATTTAGTAACACACATGCACCTTTGTGTACATACCCCCGTAAGGAAAGCAAACGCTCACGAAACATGGTCTTCGGTTTGAACTTAAAAGACTAGAAAAGAGAAAGCAGCTATGTCTCAGGAAGAAGAGACAACCGTGTCAGGCATCCACCTTGATGACTGGCTGAGCTTTGGCAGAGGTCACCTCATCACTCCCTGAAGCCAAGTCAGGATACTCCAGTCCTCGTCACCAAATTCCTAGCTTCATAGGTCTTCCCCTTGGTAGTCTGTCTTCCCGAGCTGTGCCAAGTGCCTCTGGCTGCCATTTGGGCTCTCCTTACCTGCTTTGGGGGTGATGGGGAGGGTGGGAGAAGGCAGGAAGAGATCCCTTGATAAAGGGAAGCAGGCTTTTCCGTTAGGGTGGATCACCATCCACCTACACAGAGGTTTTGATAGACCATGCTCTTTAATTTACGTCCAGCTTGTTGATTACCTCTTAACTCCCAGCTCAGTGAAATCCGTTTGGCACACTTGCAGGCATGGAGGTATAAAGTACGGCTTAAAGGAGGAGCAAGCGGGTAAGAAGTCTTTGCATGAACAGGAAACTCTCTAAATTTTGGAACACATCATCTCGATAACTTTAATAAAAAAATCACTAATCAAGGCAATAAACTTTAAGCAGTACAAAACCCTGTGGAACCTGTCTTACACCAGGGTTTTTAAGTGTGAGCAATCAGAGCTACAGCCTAGTAAGGTGCCCAAAGAGAAGGTACCTGGCTTGTCTAAAAGCTGCAGATGTCCTCAATTCCCACAGCAACTGCTCATTTCTTGCAGTTTTGAAAATCTGATCCTGTTCTTTTAGGCATCTTAAGTACGGTGCGAGGAATCTGCCTTTAGGAACTGACATTTTCAAGGTCTGGGCTTACACACAGGAGTAGCCTGCTGGCTGCCTGCTTATTCTGACAAGGTGCAGGGAAAATTAATGGAAGGTTAGTACCGTCTAAATGGATTTCTGCAATGTGTTTGCTATGTGCAGTAAGCATTTACTTGTCTTTTGAGACCATTAATTTTATATATGTGGAACAGTTAGCCGAGACAAACAACTTTTTTATAAAACATCAACACAATGCAGGACACTTCCACGAGTTCTTGTGATAAGGTCTCCATCATTTAGGATGTCTCAGAAGTAGAACTTTGGAGGGTGGCCAAAACCAGAGGGAGAGTATGTTTCTAAAGAGATATTATTGCTATGTATACTCCGTCGCTGACCTGGACTTTTCTTTCACTCTCTCTGAAATTACTTGTCCCAACAATGCCTGTATTTAGAATTCTAAATCTTTAAAATTAAGATTCTGTGTTTATATGGGTGGTCGATGTATCAAATTTAGCATCGTGATTAAAGAATGGTCATTTTAATTTATCCTGGTTTAATTTAGTTTAACTTCCCATTTGCAAACTCCACTCGACAAAGAAATAATTATTCTTTCTAAAGCAAACTAACTCCTACAGTTAAAATCTGGCTAATCTCTCTGCTCTGAGACAGGATGTAGAACACTCTGTGTTCCCCGTGCGGTTGCCTGGAACACAATGCACTTTTTAGGGTGGTTTTACTTCAGAAAACTTGTTACGCAACTATCACCACTGGTCCCATCAGTCTATTAGTGGACTATGCAATCCTAATGTAGTATGTATTAATTTTTGTTACTGAAATAAACAAAGATAACCCTAAATATATTAAGAACTGATGATATGAAGTGAAACAGCACTGTTTTTACAGTCTGTATTCTCCCTGGACTTTGTGCAGGGACACTACGCAGCCAACACACGACAGGTGAGCTCTGCTTGGCACTGAGGAGGCACCATCATTTACGTCTCCCCACCAATTCTCCCATACTGTATCCCTGACCAACTGAAAGATACAAATATCAAATAAACTTATAAAAATGTTTTAAAGTGAAAAATAAAATCACAGTGACAGCAGCTCTGGACTGAACATTGAAATATTATAAGGTAGAAAATGAGGAGAAAGCCCTCTGACTTTATATCCCAGTGAAGTGAGATAAAAAAAATCATCGGCATGTATGAAGTCTGAAGCAGTTGTTGTTTTTTTTATTATTGTTATTTTTTCTCTTCCTGTTTAATCCCACAAGCTGTTGACTGCTGAGTTCAGGCTCCCCAGGCTGCTGTTGTAAAAACTGGCGGAGGTCATTACAGAAATCTTCCTTCAGTGGACAGCAGCGGTTAAACTTGCCCAGTATTACCCAATAAGGAAGCCTGCGTATCGATATCATCAGTGGGAAACAGCAGCAGAACCCAAGAGAAGGAGGGGGAAGGAAAGTTTGAAAGATTGCAGGCCTTTGAGATAGATACAGAGCACGGAAACAAAACATGTTTTATTTATTTGGAAGGTCAGTTCCCTCAGCTGGAACAGAGGTTTTGGAAGTGTATTAGAGGAAAAGTTTAATCTATCATCACAAGCACTAGCTAAAGCATGTTTAAATTCTGTTTATGAAGCAGTTTAAGTAAATTTGGGCAATGGGAGTTAGGAAATTGTAACCACATTTGTCTCGTAGATTGCAGAAATTATAATAGCAGCCGAAGTTTAGGCATAATCCTTTCTAAAAAAAAAAATATACCACAAACCTCTGTACAAAATGACATAGACAACACTCAATTCCCGGATCAGTTAAAATGCATATATTGACTGCTATGAACAGTGATGTAGATGAGTTACTTGACTTAAAGCAACTATTTTCATGAGCCGTTAGCTTAAATTTGAAATGCCAGTGAAAGATGGAGCAGTCAGTCTTGTCACAGAGCAATAAAATAAAAGGCACTTCCTCTCTGGCATGTTTTTGATTTCTTTCTGAACAGCTTGGTTCAGTCAGATAATTCTGTTCATAGTTATATCTATTTACTCTTGGAGTAATGCCATCAAATTCAATGGAATTGTATGGATTTACATTGCTGAAAGGAGAGGAAAATATGTGTATTACATCACTAGGGTTATTCTAGCAGTGCACTTGGTGCAGAACGTGCAGCTAATGTGCTAGGTTATTTAACTGTTACTGAGATGAGACAGCACAGGGCATAGTCTCAGAGGCCACAGTACAGCAAATATTACATTCTTTTACTTTTCAGCATTCCCATATACCATTAGTCTCTCTTCCCACGCACATGGGTGGTTGCCCTTGAGGCCACAGCACACTGCACACACACAACATACACAGTCAATGCTTAAGAGGGTTAGGGAGAGGGCGTTAGTGTGTGCTCAGCATTAAAAGGAGAAATGGCACTCCAATCTGATGTTTTTTCAGTATTCCTTGCAAACTCCATTGTCCTCTCCATTGTGCAAGTATATACATGTTTTGGATATATGTTCACACTCATTTTGGGTGTCAGCTAATTAAAACCATTTATTTGTGGGTTCATGAGAGCTACAGCTTATCTAAGTGCATATGGATCAATGTGATTAATGCAAACACAGCAAGAAAAGAATGTATCCATAAGTTCTGAACAGTATGACACAAGCCAGGCTGGCGGTGATCAATTGTTTAAAAGAGTGCCATTTTGTGGAGGTAAGAGAAAAGGCCTCCTCCACTGGAAGCAGAAGGTGTCCGCTCAGTGGCAACTACTTGTCATTAGGAAGATCATAGAACCATAGAATGGTTTTAGGTTGGAAGGGACCTTACAGACCGTCTAGTTCCACACCCC
>Ga0065711_1038311_pt1 | contig 18916 bp, 14 predicted proteins | sample Hoacrofraction12_FD_59098 | JGI IMG/M metagenome (GOLD analysis project Ga0065711, IMG submission 59098) | Hoatzin crop microbial communities from Cojedes, Venezuela - Epithelial fraction 12 v2 (version 2) | ecosystem: Host-associated > Birds > Digestive system > Esophagus > Crop | place... | reverse complement strand
CTGCTGTAGGTGACCCTGCTTCGGCAGGGGGGTTGGACTGGGTGACCCACAGAGGTCCCTTCCAACCCCTACCATTCTGTGATTCTGCGGGCCGGGTCGCAGCGCTGCAGGGAACCCTTTACGCAGCTCTCGCGCAGTCTCGCGTCTCCACGCTCTTTCAGGGTTTTATTTCTCGGGCGTGCTCGGCTGCTCATCTTACTTGGGGTAAGACTTCCAGGCGAAGGGTCGTTCGGGACTTGGAAATATCTTCGGTGGGTTGCTTCGTGCCACTCTCCAGCAGCGTATGAAAGAATTATGGCTGATGTTTGTAGCGCAGCTTCCCTCCACCGCTGGGCAGCTGCAGGCGGTGCGGAACGCGTGCGGGCTGTGCCCATCCCGAGCGCCGGGGGTGCCCCAAGAAGTGCTAATGTGTGGTGGACAGGAGCTACCAAGTGTTTGTAACTGGGGATACGAAGGGCGGTTTTAAATAGCTATAAACCATCCTGCCCAAAGCTTGCAAAAAGGACTCTAATTCTGGAAGGACCTCTGAGCACGCAGCTACCACTGGAGCATATATATTGAATTCAGTGCTGCCGTCCTTTTTACGGAATCCTCTATTTGTTTTTAGAAGAACTCTTTGTATTTTGATGTGTTGTATCTGCTTTTCATTTACAACGTGTCGCTGAAGCTGCTGTGCGAGGAGAGAAGGTATTAAAGCACGCTGGCCCAGCGAAGGAATGCTCATTGGAGTAAGACCTGGGAATGCTGTGCTTTGTGGGGACAGGATTATAGCCGTCGAGGAGGTCTGACCCACACGGTGAGCAGCGCACAGCACGACCAGCCCTCCCCTGGGCCTTTGAGAAGGTGGCCCTGTAAGTTGCAGAACTCCGTGATAACGTGCAAAAATAGTTAAAGAACTTAATATGTTGAAAAAGGTTTGTGGACTTGCTGAGAACATCCATAGATGAGGCAGAACTGATGATGGAGGTGGGCAGGGAGCGGAGTGCCGCTGCGTCGGGAAGCTCTGCTGCAGAGGGGCAGGGCGAAGAGCACCCGCACGGTGTGTCTGCAGAACATCTGCAGGGATACCTGTTCTGGCAGCCACGATGGCGTACGTACAAGATAAACATGGCCTGGCTTGTCAGGAATTACTTTTTGCGGCGCCTTCCCCCCACGCCACCGTGGTATTTTAAAAGCTCAATTTGTAGTAATCAAGTCAGCGAAGAGCGCCGGGGGATCCTGTATTTACACATCTGGCTGCTTTTAAACTGACAAAATGCGTATTTCTGCAGTTGGCTGAAGAGGGATGGACAAGAGAGCATGCTTAGTGTTAAATAAATAGATCTGGCTGAGGCTTCTGTGGCGATTACAGTAAGGCTTCAGGTGAGGGAAGCTTTGGCAGGGGGTTTCTGTTTGCCCACCGTCTGTATTTGAAACAGCATCTCTAAAAAGCAGAGCTGGTGTGTCAGCATCTGCCAGGTGAAACTAGCTCTCGCCTGTGGCCTTGCTGGGTTTCTGCCTGCCTCGCCGGGAAGCTGAGAGCACCAGCACCCAGGCTCCTGGCAGCCACCGCTCTCTGGGAGGGGGAACCCCCAAGTCATAAACCCACATCAGGCCCTTTCATTTCAGTTTATTGTAACAAAAGGTGAAAACAGCCTCAGCTCGGGTGCTGGCTGAGGAGCAGATCAAGCTGGCTGGCTCGACGATGGACAGCATCTTCCCGCAGGGTGGGAAGGTCGGCGGGGCCAGCGCAGCCCCTGATGCGCTGTGTAGGACGTCACCGTGCCTGGGAGCTTCTCGGAGCCCAGTGTCCTGTCTGCAGGGACTTTAGGATGTCGGACAAATATGCCTGGCTGCTCCTTCCTTCGTTCGTCCCGAGCAGGGCCACTGAAGCACCCGGTAACAGAGGTTTATTGATTTGATGGGCGAGAGCGGTGGCCGAGCGCTGTGCTTTCCCAGCGGGGGGTAGCTGATAGCCGATGGGAACGGAGCCTGAGGCTGCCCCATGGCACGGTGTGACAAGTGACGGGGTGCCCCTGGGTGCGGCAGAGAGGGAGCGGTGGGCCCTGTGCTGATGTCTACTGCAGAAGAAGGAATTGCACATCTAGTGACTGGCAACAAAGAAAGAGACAAATTACAAGAAAGTGAATTAAATTGTCAGAACAGTGACAGGGTACCGAAAGGAGAAACATCCACCATCTCTCTTTATGCATATGTCCTGGGGAATTTTGTCTGTCAGAGGGAACTTAGATTAATGCTTTATAGTGGAAAGGTGCAGCTCAAATTGATGAGATCTTGAAATGTGATCTATGAGATTAAATAAATGTAAATCTGACAGATTACTGTAAACAGGAAAACAACGTGAAGGGTGTATACTACGGTACAAATATCTGAGAAGGGAAAAATGCAGGGGGAACATAATTTCACTTCACTCACAGGATTGATTCCTGTTGTTTTTACACTTTAGTAGCAAAAAACCAGTGTAATAGGTGCTCTACATGTTTTAGTAACTACTATGACAATGTAGATCTGTCGCTGCAGAGCAGACAAAGCGTAGCTGCTCTGCAGTGGAGACCTTTCCTGCGCAGACTAGCCGGAGCGTTTGCTGATTTGGGAATAAAGGACCCTGTTTTCCCCAGGTACACGTTGAGCTGGCCACCAGTAACGTGGTTTCAGCTTATACCGGCTGAGTGGCTGTCTTAAAAACTGTGAATCTGAGAAGCGAGATCAGATGAAGCAAAATCATTCTTATGGCAGTATTGCATGAGAGAAAAATGGAAGTGCCCAGCTCAGCCAATCTCTCTTGAGCGCGTTGGCTTGAAAACCCAAAGCCACACAGAAGAAGCAATTTTAAAAATAAAATAATGCTGATGCCAGGCTGAGACCTTTAAAAACTTACTGCTTAGGGTGATTGTGAGGGGAGGAAGATTTTAGTAAGAAGTGGAGGGGAAAAACCCACAGGCTGTTGAATAAGCAATGAGATACGCCAGTGTCAAGGAGAAAGTATAGCTAGTAGCGAAGAAAGGAGGACAAGGAATATATTTCACTTTGTCATTTGACTCAGTCTCTCCTTGTTGTGGCGTTGTGCACCTATCCTGCCCAGCAGCTCCACGTGCGCTCCATGGCCAGGCCACGGACAGCAACCTTCCACCACCCCTGCCCACAAACTGCACCCGCTCAGGGCTGTGGTGCCCGTAGGTGCCCCTGAGGTTCTCAACACCTCCTGCTGAAAAGTCGTCTGAATAGACCGCAGCGCGAAACGCAGCTCTGCCCTCAGTGCCACGTCTGCTGAGCATCAGGGGTCCGCGTCCACCCTGCCTACTCTCGGCGGAATTGTACTGAAACGTTAGTGCCAATGTGCTTTGAAACCAGCCTCACGGATTCGGAATGTCTGCTGTCACCCTGCGAGCTTCCTCAGAACAAGGGAACTTTGTCACCAGGAGGCATTTTTGAAAATCTGATACAACCACTTTACTAAATCTTCAATGCTAGCACCTGAGCCTGCGTGCACGGAACACCTCCAGACGCCGCTACGGGTGCGTGACCAGACTGCAGGTAAGGGACAAGGCCAGAGTGGAACGGAGAGCGGAGATCTGCAGGGCAACCCATGTCTCACCAACGCCAAGGTGCCGTTCATTTCTGTAGCCACCTCCGCTCCGTCTGCCCTGCGCTGTCCCGGTCTCGTACAAACACAGCCCTGGTCCCGTTCTCACGGGAATATCTCTGGGATAGCCGCGAATTTGCAGACGGGCAGTTAAAACACAACAGCCCAACATCTGTCTCTGCCTGACCTCCTAGCTTAGTAATTACTCAAAAATGTGTATGTTGAAAACGTCTAGATATGTTAATGGTAGCAACTTATTTTTGTGAGATTAATTTCTGTATTGCCTGCTTAATATGACAAGAACTATAAAAGAACTAATCATAGGCTGTAGGTGTAGCGTATTCGTGGTAGTAATGCAGAACAGCAAAGATAAATGTAATGGTCTTAAAATGAGATCATGAAATATAATAATAGGTTTTCAGTGTGTGATTATAAAATAGGAACAACACTATCATGTAAATGAATTTAGTATATTTGAACAGTTAGGTGAGCTCGTGAGTGGATAATATAAATAAAGAATATTTTAAACATCCTTATCTCTTAGGAAGGATGAAGCTGACTATAATCAGCTTTCTTTGGGAGCCTCTGTCAGTATGATTTTTTTTTTTGTAAGAACATGAAGAGTACTATAATAGTCCTGAATAAAGAAAATTAGCCAATGATAAGAGTTCTGTTGCAACTAAAGGTGATAAAAAATTCTGGAATTATACTGTGCAAAAAAGGCGAGCCTGTAGAAAACAAACAGGTAATCAGCTTACTGGACTGATGAAAGAAAAGCCAAAAATAGATTTTTTTCTTTAAGTGACAGAATTCCCAGAAACAATTATTTCAGTTCATCAGCTGCTCACCATTCACCAGAGCATTTGTTTTTAAATATTTAAGGATTTTTGTTGCTTTTTTGCGAAATTAAAATTATCTCATTGAAACATTCAGGCTTGCACAGACGGTGTTTACAGGAGGAGGGGAAAAGATGGATGGTGCCTAACCAGCTCTAATTTTCTGTATTTATTTACAGCTGTGTTTTACTAATGGCTATAGATACAGAAAATAACATCATAATGGGACATAATTCATTACAAGTTTATCTACGCATGGAATTCTGTTGCAGGATTTGGGCTTCTGTGAGTGACTGCGTATGAATTTAAGAGAAAGCAAGCTCTGACGTTCTTAATCTACTTTTTTTTCCCTCACCCTTATTTAAGAAAGGCCAGAAACATAAAATCTGTTGAACGTTGAAAAAACACTGCAGTTGTTGTAAAGGCCATCCTAACTCTTAGAAAATCCAAATCCAATCTGACACGAAAGCAAAACACTATTCTCATTTTGTTGTTGCTGAGATGCATTGTACAAATTTTGCAAAGGATTCAGGATTTTACTGTTACCCTTCTTCTTGTTTAGGACAACTGTTGGTTAGAATAAGAATAGTTAACGCATTGCTAATTAATCACCTCCCTAACTCATAACAATTTTCTTTTAGGAGGCCATAAATTGTAAGATTTTAAGAAATTATCACCAAGAAATACCAAAGTAGGTGTTCTTTCGGGAAGAGATCTCTACGATTAGAAGCAACAGAAGTAATGAATTATGAAAGACTGTGTCTGAAAGTGAAAGTGATGGGGAGTGGCCAGTGGGGACACACAGGGCCTGTGATCTCGTCCCCTGGAATCCACAGCTCGGCGTTTTGTCGGTATGCGACTTCGTATCTGAGGAGGAGGAGATGTTCTGCCCACGTGTGGGTGTTGCTTGTTGCAGGCTGCTGTGGTTGGTTTGCTTGCTTGGAAAAGAGCGGGTGATGAGGAACGCTACCAACCGAAGACATTGCCTGAAGCAGTCTAACTTTTTAGCCTTGGAAAAAATATGTTCTTCCGAGGTACTGGTAGGTGGACACCAACCATGAGGAGTTGCAATGGAACAATGATATCCCAGACTTAAAAACAATACAAAGAGTAGAATACAGCCTTGTTTCCTGAGCTCTTTCCGACTGAGAAGTACTCGCAGCAGAATGTTTACAGCAGGGTGAGTGAAGAGCAGAATATCACACGTGATAAATCGTAACCACCAGCAAAGAGATGACATTGCTCTTCCTGAAGTTGCTCTCTCCCAAAACAAGCGCATCCTTTCGCTCTCCTCCGTGCAGCAAAGGATAATATCTCCTGTAAGAGGACAAGTTAGGGATGTCGCTGTGGGGTATTTTTCTTCATTAAAGTAAAACAAACACAGGTTTATGCTAACCAAACACCTCTGATTTGAAAACTGGTGGGGAGATGAGAACTCCCCCAGCCCTAACGAAGCGGGGCGTGAAGGCTCAGCTTCCCCACCGCAGACACCGCTGCCTACGGGCGAGCCTGGGGGCGTGTGCGGCAGCTGCGAGAGAATTTTCCACAGCCGGTCCTGAGGGTGTTGAATTGTTATTGAAGGGCTGAAAAGGGTCGGTGAAGTACTGCAGGATGAGAGAACCATGTGAAATGCAAGTATTTAATTAGTAGCACCATAAGGATAGCATGTTAAATGCCATCTAGCCTGCCCCTAGCATACCAAGCTAGCATTTAAAATGATTTAATTGTCACCTGTCTGCAGTGCCACAAGCGCCTCCCTTTTTTCTTTTATTCCTAAATAGCTACAGCCTTTTACAATGTCAACGTATTGCTACAGTTGGGGTGGCAGCGTGACTTATTTTGAAGACATTCCGCAGTAACCAGACTTAGAACACTTGGCGTGTAAACACACGTTAACCCTCAAAAGGGGAAAAGAATCCCAGTTTCTTATGCAACAGAAACCCGTTCATCAAACCTGAGGGATAAATGTTCACCTGTGAGTCTGCACCTGACGGCTGGGGCCCGTGGACCCTGACCTAGCGTCTCCGTTTTTCCCCTGCCCTTGACTTCTCCTGACGCGGTCGGGAGCGGTGAACGGCAAACTGCTGAAGACATCGTTTGCTCTCTGCTGAGGTAAGGAGCCTTTTGCAGAATGTGTTGAATCATTTACCTTGCGGCAAAATAAACCTAACACAACAGGACACGGCTTAGACAGCAGCTTTTAGCCAAAACAACAGTGAGATCTGGGCATTTTCAAATCCCCAAGCAAAGTGCATCAGGTCAGATATGCGAACCTTGGGTCTGATTTATCACAAGCCATACCTGCTTCTTGCTACTCCTTCCCTTTTAAAAAAACCTTGTTTTGTAGGCAATTTATGAGTTTCACAAGTGAAACGAGGTTCGTATTTGCAAAAGAAACCTTTTAGGTATTGCTGCTCAGCCTGGTTCCTTATGATCTTTGGCTTGATATGATTTTACTGCGTTAGCGGTTCCCCTCGGCTAGCTCTGCGCATGGGTCAGGAGAGAAAGGAGATTTGGCCCATCCCGTCTCTCTCAGAACTGAATACAGAGCTGATGAAAATCGAGGGCTGCCTTTTCCGCTCGTCTCAGTGGCTGTGGCTCTCCCTCCCAGTGCGCGTGTTTAACGAATGCCATAGTGCCTGGGGGTGCGGAGAGCGGGCTACGCCTCGCGCGCTTGCTGCAGTCCCGCTGTGTGAAGTGGCAGAATAAGCAAGATTCCCCTTAACAGTGTTTTCATAAATGCATTCTTCTGACCTAATACAGGTTTTTCTGTACAATGGATATTTTACAGAGGTATATACTTAAATGGAGAATAAAATACCTAGTGGATAGAAAGTCAAATTTGCCTTAATGAGCACAAGCTCCAGTTCCTAGTGCGGGGGTTGTCTGCTGAACAGCTCGATAAGCAGCTTCATCTCGCCGGGTGCCCGTTCCCCTCCCTGTGGAATGGAGACCTCCTCTGCAGAGCGTGCAGAGATAACGCGACAGGGACAGTACGCTTTGCTTACCTGCACTAGACCTTGTTATCTCCTTAGTGTTGTATATCATCAGGATGGTTAAATAATAACCATGTTTTCATTAATCATATTCGTTACTCCTGGATCTTCCCACCTTTTTATCTTTTCTTTCTCAGCACTCAGTATTTGCAGTCACAGTGGTTTTGTTGAGGGGGTGGGGGTGATTCCCCCATAGCAACTGTGTGTGTGTACAGTGAAGGCTTTGGGGTCGATCCGTCTTAATTAGGGAGCCCCTTGGGAAAGACAGACAAGTCGTCTGCTTATGCTCTGCAGCACTGAACCAAGTTGCAGAGCTCAAAACACGTGAAACGGGCATCAGCGAGGCAGTGCTGCTTAGCAGCGTTTTCTTAGTGGGTTTGTGTCTTATTTTGCTCCCTGTATCAGTGAGCTGAAAGGACCATATGGCACCTAACCTCCAGAAATGGTGGCCAAACTTGGCATTTCTTTATTTTGTCATGAATGCCAGTTTAAAGAAAAGACCAGAAACCAAGAGCTACAACTGAGTGTTTGCTGCAAGCAGTACCTGGAAAAATACCTCTGGCTTGACGTACACAAGAGCTGCAAACGGCTTCACCTTGTTGTCCCGATGATTGATGCCTTCTCTCCCTGCGCAGTCCCTGCCATGGCTGCTGTCAGCAGAATGCGCCTTGTTGCTTCGCCCAACAAATCACTGTTGCCTTCGCAGAGGAACAGCGGTTTGTGCCAGTCCCCACTCTGGCCAGTTCGGCACAGCGAGCGATTTTCCAGACGCTGTGTCGGACCAGTCTAGTGTGATAACTGGGAGCAACAACTGCAGTGCCACCAGACCCCGTGGATCCGGTTTTCTTCTAGTTCACCAGCTCAGGTCTCTTACCACCACAGAGTCTGTGAAGGCAAGACACGAGGGGTCACTGCCCGAGATCGAAAGTGAGCTACCGGCTTCGTAACTGAGTAAATAACACTCGGATAAGCTGAATTTGAAATTTTTGCTCACTTTTCTGTTTTCAGTGCGTAGGAATTTGCATATTATTTAAATGAATAACTTTACAGTTCATAAATCAAAAAGACACTCCTAAACTAGAGCTCATGACAAATGATAACTGCATTTTAACTGAAGTGTTCAATGTTATTTGACGGAAACTCTTAAACCATTTTTCATTTTCCTACACAAGTGACAAAAGTAGTTTTCCCTGTCTGGGTTCCAGTTTTGTTTTGTTTTCTTTTTCTCTGCTCCGCCTATTTACTACATTTACAAAAGATAGAAGGTTAAGGGAAAGGAGGAAGAAAGGAACAAATGTAAAATCTTACTTTTGTTGGTTATTCTTGGCAAAAGCGTGTAATTGATTACTCATTTTTTTGTATATGACTTTAAAAAAAAAAATCGTAGAAAACATGGTGAAACCCCAAGCTAGCTAAAGTTCTGAGACCACGAACAAAAGAACTTCAAAAAAAGAGAGAGAAAACTCAAAATGAAGTGGATGGAAAAAAGGACTCTGTAATTTCGTATCCTCCTTTGTCTGCTGCGTCCTGCACGGCAGCTCCTTTTTTCCAGTGCTGCTCCCTGCCCGCTAGCTTGCCGTGGTCGTGTGGCTACAGCAGACTCCACGTCACCACTCCCTGGGATCCCCGTGGAAAGCGTCTCCCATCTGACGTTGCCTCCATGACCTGCTCTTGTCTCCCGATGGCCGCTCTTCCGGAGGGCATGGCTGTGCACCACTGGTTGCTCGCAGAGGCGAGGTGGTCTCCCTTCCCTCTCTGGTAAGTCCGGCCACGTCGATCAAGGGGTTTCTCGAATACCATGGAAAAGAGAAACCATGCTTTGGGCAACCAAAACAGAAGACAAAGACTAGGCTGCCTCTCATACGGGAAAGGGACAGAAGAAGATGATAGGAGGGGGGCAGAAACGCGAATGTGAGAGGCTAAGTTCATCTTTTCATTTTGTTTATTTGCTTTGCCACTTTTTTTTTTTACATGATATTTTAGTGAAAAAGCTTCTCTAAGTGATGTAGATGTGTTGTATTCCGTTCTGACATGACAGTTTATAACGGCTTTCTTTTCCTTGTAGATACACTTCTCTTCCATATTTCAGTAGTTTCAGTAGTTGCTCAAAATAAAGGAAATTGGAAAGCCTTGAGATATGAGCAGAACGATGGATTTCATTTCAATGAAAAGCCACTTTTGTGTTGTAAAGAGCAAAAATACATTTCGTGCCTTTGAAATTCCCTGACAAGTTCCGGAAGTTTTTTCAAGATGTTAAGCTCATTTATAGCCTGACCTGACACCATCCGAGCTGACGGAAGTCTTCGTGCTGACGTTAGCGTGTTCTGAGTCGGGATCTTGGGCCCCGAGACTCGGTCTCAGTGGTACCAACGTTGTGCAGTGCTTAATTAAATGGAGACTCTGAAATATGCGGTGAGCCACCTGCAGGATCCCAGGACAGCAGTAAGGGGCTTAATACCAAAAAGGAGTAATGGTTTTAGTACCAGTTTTCTCAAATTAACTCTTTAACAATTATTCTAGGTATGGGAGGTATTTTGTCCCTCCGAGTGCTAGGTTTTGTTTCAGTCTACTGCTCACACACAAAATATATACGTAATTCTCAACGCTTTTTATTTCTGTCAAGCTGTTCTGTGTGTTGAAAAGGGTTTGGGGAAGCAGAGGACGTGCTTCACTCAGTCTCTGTTATCTGATGTGTGTTATACCAATTTTCCTTTGCTGTCTCAAGTCCTCAAGTCTAATACGAAGGAAAATACTCTCATCAAAATGAGTGAATCTAGTTGCATTCAGTAAATTGAAATATGTCTTACACATTTTTGTAAGATAAGGTCTTACAGGCCTTGCCTGCCCTAAATATTCAGTCAGGCATTCCCTGAAATGGTGTTCTAGAAACTTCTAACCAGTAAAGATGGCATGAACCACCCAGTCACTAGGAAAACGTCAATTTGGATCTCTCTTTTTGAACTGGCCTCTATCCACTCAGGCAGCAAAAAGATTCATTAGAAGAAACCTCGGCTGCCACAGAAACTTCCAGGGTGGTTGCCTGGGCACGCGCCGGGCACCGGCGAGCCCTGCCGCTTCGTGGGCGTCGAGCGCGCAGCAGCACGCAGACAGGGTCCCTCGTCTTACCGGGGCTCCCTGCAGAGCCCTCAGCGGGGCCGTCTCACAGAGTGAGCTCTCCAGGGTGCAGTGATGGCTACGGAGTCTGGGAGGTCCTGAAAAACTGCTGTACTGTGCATTGTCACCACAGGAACTTCAGCCCTGCCCATCCGAAAGTCTGTCCCCGTCCCCTTGCTGCTGCCTTCTCTTCCCTGCCTCCATGTACATTATTTTTCCATGGTAATAAATTCCGTTGTTTCTACTGGGAAATGTGCTCAGGTACCATAAATCCTGGTCACTGCTTTTACAAGATTGCTTTCCTATTTGCATATTAATAATGATGCTGAGAAATAAGGAGCCTTTAAAGCCAACTCTAAATGAAAACATTTCAAGTTTAGAAGCAACATGTTTTTCATTTCACGAACAGTATGCAGTATTTCTTAGCAGGTAGTGTGGGTAAATTTACATTAATAGGTGTTTGCTGATAACTTACTCTGATTCCCCCCACCACCACCAGGAACTCTGAATCAGTATAGTGAGTTAATTACTTCTGGACTGCAGACAGTAGGTTTGAAACGGAACTTTGGACCAGTCGACATTTTCCTGATTTTGTCTTCCAGCAGCTGTCTTCCAGTGATGGTCTGTGACCGAGCTGAGGAAGCAAGCACACTTCACTGCTAAGCTTCCCATAGAACAAGAATCTGATCCTTTTGGTACAAGTTCAGTCTGTCAAGCAGGAAGGTAAGCTGGAAGCCACAGTGTTATGCAATAGAGATGATTTATACCTGAAAAACAGAAGTGGATTGAATAGTACTTAAAGTGCAATTATGCTCTGAGAAGTGACTTTGGGAAGAGTCATGATCTGACTGAAGAGCTCTGCTATTCAGACTCATTCAGAGTCCTGTCCTGATTTAGGCTGACTCTATGTGTATTTTGCATCACTTTAAATGTATCTTTTTTCCCCTAATATATAAATCAAGAAATATACTCATTATTTTAATGTGAATGCATTTACACTGATAATAATTGATGAGTATACCTAACTAAGCAGTGTCATTTAAAGACCTAATATATTCCTGCTGTTATTTCTATGTTTCCATACATAAATATTTGCAGATATATATATATTATGTATAGTCTACGAATTGTGACAAGTGAACTGAGACAAAAGCCCAGATCATACCTAGTGTAAATAATATGGCTATGAGAGAGAGAAGCAGCTTTTGTCACAGTATCAGCAGAAACACTGAGTCCCACACCCATTCTGCTCCGTTACAGACGGGTCTTTATGCGTAGCTGGAGAGAACAGAGACAAGAGTGAAGGTGCTACAAGCACTGTGGTGAAGAACCTGCAGGTTTCACACAGTGCGAGTCAGCAGAGGAATATCCTGCTCGCCCTTGTCCTCAAGCAGAGGAGCTAAGTCACACACATGTCAAAAGTGAGTACCTGGTACTTCCGCTGAGCTGGGTAGAGTTACTCACACCTCTGTGGCTAGGTATGTCCACAAGTGTTGGCTAGAACTGGCATCTGAGTTTCAGCAAAGTAAATTCACGGTACAGGTGAGCGCAGGAGTGTACACGTGTATGGGTAGGGGAGAGGCAGGTGGACAGACATTCTGAGCACGCTTGCTTTGGAAGGTATTTGAAAGTAATTAACTGCAGACATTCCAACGTATTTGATCCTCGTAAAGTGCTCAAACCCTGATGCTCAACACAATCAACAGCTTTATTACTACACGCTTTTTAGTTACCTAAAAAAAAAATCATAATCAAAGTGTTTTGTAGACTGTATGGCTCTCTTAGTGAGCAGGGACCGCCCTGGCATGTGTTCAGTCTTCGCTTTTACTTCTCCACGTAAGACCTGCTCCAGATGTTTGGCTTATGCAGGTCAGCAATGCCTTCTGCTGGGCTTGATTAATGCGTGACCTGCTTGACTTCTCTATCTAATAATATGCTGGGTGCCCCTCCTGGCACCGAAGGAAAATATCAGATGTGTCATCCCCAGCCCCCAGGGCATTTGTGATGCCGTTGGGCGTCTGGGGCACTGGCGTGGCAGATGTGACGTGGGACTTGCAGGAGACCTGCAGTCTTCTGCTGTGGCAGCTGGTGGCCAGGCAGGATGCCTGGGGGCATTTCAAGGGCGCTGAGGACATACATGCGTGCAATTGGATTGAGCCTTCTGTATCTGGATAATTTCAACGTTAGGTTGAATGAGAAGGACCAATCTCCCGTTCTCCTATCGTCATCTCTAGAGCAAGCTCTCCATTCTAAGCCTCAGACTGCTTTGGGCAGAGTGAATTGGCGTTGCTGAATCTGTCCAAGCAGATGTACCTCAATACGTCTTGAATTTAAATATCAACTTCTACTGCATCACTGAAAAAAAGGCTGATATCCCTGAATGTAGATAAAGCTAGAGAGTAAAATCTTCCTGCTGCTGAACAGGTTAAACACTATTTTAAAGCTGCCAGTAACAAGCACAGAGTAAGTAAGGGTAATTATCAGAATTTTTCCTATTGCTCAAACCCTGGATGTGCAAGCCTCTCAATCTCGTTTTTAACGAACAGCCCAACACAGATGTGTTGGCTCAAGCTTAATGTGGCTGTAACAGATTCATCTGAGGAGTAGCTAAGGCAACCAACTAATTGCACATGCCCAGAGGCTGAACTCAACTTTACTGCCCAGAGGTTCTCAAGTGATTTCAGAATCTTGGACTATCGGGTAACTATGAAAGTGTTTTGCGAATAGTAGACATCTCATTGTAACCACTCAGTGCGTTCATAAGTTGGCATTGTTATTTTTAACAACAACATAAAAATTGAGGACGGTTTCACTGCAATTTCTACCTAAAATGTTCCAAATACTTTGTAAAGTCAGGAATGGAAAGTGTTTAAGCATGATTTCTCAAAATTCAAATAAATGAAGAGACATTCAGCCGAGATTATTGAATCCTATTGTACAAAAGCTGTTTTATTCTTTTGAGGAGGCAATTTAAATCTGGCGTGTATATTGTGTGAAGTATTCTCCAGCTCATCCGTAAGATGTCTGCAGGAGTCGTGTCCTGTCCAAAGCCTGGGAAAAGCAATTAGTGTGAGAAAATTATCCCTACCAGGGTTCTAGCTACCTTGAGGCCTTGTGTTCTTTTTACCCCATTCTTTTTGCTTATAGAAATATAAAGAAATCTTTTGAGTAGAAAAGCATCAGTCAGTTCAAGGATCAAACGTTCTTCCCACATCAGCTCCGTAACGACTTGGTCACACAGCCTTTGCTACGGCACGAAACTGGGCATGGGAGAGCAGGGCTGAGCATCCGGCTCCGCCGAAGCTGCCTTTTCCGCACGGCAGAGAGGTGCGAGAGGGCAGCGGGCTAACGGCCGGGACGCCTGGGGCGCGGGGCAAGGCGCTCAGCTCCCTGCGGAGTGGGACGCTCTGCGCAGCGGCTCCTCGGGCACCCGGCGCTCTGGTCAGAGGTCTCCTTGAGACCGCAGCCGTGCAGACTGGGGACGCTCCCAGCCGTGCTCGTACCTCCCTCCCGTCTGTTCCCGTGGCTGCCAAACCTCGGGTGCAGCACAGCGGCGAAGCGCCTTTGCTGCCTTTGGCTGCGCGCTAACAGGGCAGGAGGCATCACACAGGGCACTCGGGCAGCAGCTCTGGCCGTCGCCGTCCCGCAGGCTGCGTGCTTCTAAACCAGATCCAGGTGGTGCTGCACCTGAGACCTGGAGAGTCTCCTTTTCCATCCGCAGCGGTTGTGATAAAGGAGGCCGTGGGTGCCATTGCAGCCCTCCTTGGAAGGCTCCTTCAGGGGGCCAGTGTGGGGAGCTTCTCCCCACCGTGTAGGCAGAGGCTAAGGTTACCTGAAGGCAACTGCCAAAGTGCTTCAGGCTTTCCAGTTGTGAACTGGCAAGCGATGGCAGTCCGTGACCATGGTGTTCTTCCTCCTCCGCATTTTGATTCCGCCCTAGCTCCTCTTCCTCCAATCGGTTCCTTGCGTCTCTCTGAAATGCCCATATTCCATCCGTACACATTGGCTTATTAGAAATACGGTCGCCACAGATTGCCTGAGCTCTCTGCAGGTTTAAAGCACTTCAGAAACGTGATCTTTTGAGAGCACTCTTGTCTCTTACCTGGACACAGTCCCAGGCTAATGCAGTGACACATCTGTAGGACCGAGGTGATTTGTGCCCGGGTGCTTGAGCTGCACAGTGCAGATATGCCCACCATCATATTGCCACACAGCGTCAATGCGAGTACTGGCCCAGCAGGACTATAAATCGTGCATGGTATATCCATGTGCTTCAGATAAGTATTCCAGCTTGTTAAATTTGCAGCCCTATCTTAGAAGAAGTTTATAGCAGCAAACAGTGAAGCCCTAGCAAATAAACCACTAATTGCATACCCAACTCTTCGCCCTTTCTAAGTAGCAGGAAGGGTAACAGTTGAATTTCCACCCTTTACCAAATGAAAGACCACCTTGAAGCAGGGGGCATCCTCCTTAACTGGGTTAACCATGGGTAGGCTGAAGCCTTCTGTTTCTCTATCAGCAAAACAAAGCATTACACAACCTGTTGTACTGGTGACTCATCCAACTGATAAACAGGTACAACCCTCACCACCTTTTCCTTGCTGCTTCTGTAGAGAATTGCTGCTACTATTCTTTCAGTTTATAAGTAGATTTAACTGTTGGGTAGCCCAGTTGTTTAACCCAAACAATATGGGTTAAAAAAAGAAAAGTTGGCACAGTTGTGGGTTTGTTTGGCTCTTTTCAAGATAACCACCAGGTAATCTCTTCTCTGTTCTCACACCCATCCACGCAGGTCCATTGTATCTGCCTGACACATCTCCTATGCACTCAGGTTGTGTGCTTTTCTCCATGGCCTTCTCTGCTCAGCTCCGCAGCATCCCCAGCTTGTCCTATGGTCCTGCGTAGCTACAGGATAAGATTCAGACCATTCTGCCTTAGAAGTCCATGCAGCGTAAGGCAATAGCAACCGCCAAGCCAAGTTCCTCAGTGCTGGAGAAGGAATGCTGCATAGCCAGGTGACATCTTTTCAGAAGAAGCACCCTAGTGAATCTAATTTTTCTCAGTGTTGTTTTTTTTTCTGCTTAGTGAGTCCAGGCTAAAATCCTGCTGAGGTAGTTAGATGTTTCACACGCAAAGACATCCAACATGACCAAATTTATCAGTTCAGTATTGGTCTGTATAAAGCGGTACTGTTACAAATTACAATGGGAAATCGAAATGCTGTCGTTATACTGATGTAATTACAGTGACTTAGTATGGCTGGAATAGACTGCAGGTACAAGGGAGGGAGTGCATCTCCCTGCCCAGCCTGACCTCTGCCTCTGATGAACCAGAGCTGCCTAGATCCTTGCCTGTTCGGAAACGCATAGTCCGAAGACGTACACCTTTGTAATCCGCTACATGGGTGTCCTCATTCTGCTGGAAGATTCCTTTCCCCTTCCTCTTCCCTTTCCATTTTTTCCTTTTCCTTTTTTTTCCTCTTTTTTTTTCTGTTTCTCTTCCTCTTTTTTTCTCTTTTTTTGTCACCGTCACACTGTGATTATGCTTGTGACTGTGTGAATAGACTGTATTCAGTCTATTATTTGTACGTACCACATCATTACATATAATGGCAGCAGTATAATTATGATGCTACAACAGAAAACACTGGCCGTGTAGGCAAGGCCGTAACAGCAGCCTGAGTGCTGCGAGTTAACCCCCTCGCTCTCCTCCACCACCCTGCCCGGGCCTTTTCTTGGGAGAAGTTGTTACGCAGAATCAGTCGTGTTCACCCTTTCCCAAAGACAAACAATTAGCATCTCGTATTAGCTAAATCAAACAGTTAATTCAGGAATTTAAGCATAGCCAAAAATAATTTCAGCACTGTTCGAACAGTAATGGAAGAACTTTGTTCATCTCCGTTGTGGGATATGATCTGGGTTTATTCCAGTTAAACCCTGGGTGTGTTCTGCAGCCGCATCTGAGCTACGGTGGCCTCCAGGGTTCCGTATCGCCCGAGACCCCTCTGAAACGGGTCTGCGTACCGGGCGCTGTCGTGGAAGGGTTTCACTGCAGCAGCAGCAGCAGTCCCAGCCTCTCTGACGCTCCTCAGGAGCCAACAGCCCTTGGTAACAGCTGGCAGACGGGTGCTGCAGGACTCTATTATCTTATCTAACAGAGGATTTTATGGCTATATTTAGTTTAATTGAAGAATGTCCTAGAAAGGGGCTAATGACAATGTTCATTATCACTATACCAGTTCACATGCAGACAAAATATTAAAAAGAAGAAGGCAGGAAAAAAGTTAATTGGAACCAGAAACTACTTCTGGCAGTGAAAGACCTTTAGCGTTTTTTTGATATGTAGCTCTTCTCTAGTCTCTGCTGATGTGGTCCATCACTAGATCTTTTTCTCCTAGTCCTTTTGAAACTAATGGTCACAAACGTGCTCAATTCCGTTGGGTAAGTATTTGTTTACTTCAGTAATCCCACCAAAATTACATTCGTTCCCCATGGTGGCAACTTGTTTACCGTATATTTCAAAATCTGACTTCTAGATAAAAAGGCTTTGCTTTGCCCTGTGTCTGGGAGAAGAAGCGTTCTCTTCAGAGGAAAAAAATAGCAGAAATCAGGCACGTGTTTTTACTGGTAGGAAGTAATTTTGCATTTTCATTGCCAGATTTCAAAATGGGTTGTTTCACAGTGTCGCGGGAGAATTCAAGCTGGAAGGACTTCAGGAGGTCTCTGGCCAGGCTCCTGCTCAGGGTCAGCGCTGAGGTCTTGGGACATGTCTTCACAGCAGAAAGTGTCAAGCAGAGAGGAACAGAACCCGTGGGCTGGGAGCTGAATTCATGCAGTACCTCGCCCGGGTTCATTAGCCTGGCTGAAAATGAGTGTCACGTCAACGTGGCTCTGTTGCTCCCGACGGGAGCTAGCTCGGGCGCCTCAGCCCGGCGCAGCCATGCTGATCTTGTTTCTGACACCAGCGCCTGGGGAGAGGAGCTGCCCAGAGGTGCTGGTGGAGACACCGCAGAGTCAGGGGTGCTGAGCAGCGTTGCCTCCCAGTAACGAATGCCGTACTTCCCACTATGGGTAAAAATGTTACTGGGTGTATGGCGCGAGGTGCATTTGCCTGGGGAGGGCTGGTACTGGCTGACCTTCGTAGGTTTGGACACTTCTTATGGCTTCTATGGATGGACATCTGCGAGCATCTTAGGCCTTCTCGATGCTCGGAATTGTCGCTCTCATCTTTTGTGTTTGTTTTGCCTGAGATGAGGCCAGTTTCCCTGCATTTTGTAGCTTTCCCAACAACACGCACTGCTTGCGTCGGTGGTAGCCAGGTTTTAGTTCGTGAACCCCATGGAAAGCTGCGTCGGCTGCGGCAGAGTTCGTGCTGCAGGACCAGTTCCAGCGTCCTCCTGTTGGCACCTCCCTGCCGCGCCTCGCGGATACAGCGTCTGACCCAGCGGGTGCTGTGCTATTCTCGTTCCGTGCCTGGAGGCAGTTTTTCCCCCTGCTGATCTGACTTAGCGGGGAACGGATGAAAGCACACCGAAAGCTGCTTGGACACTTGGTGATTGAAGAGCCTGCTGGCTCGAGGCTCACGCTGTGAAAATGTCACATATCCTAATCACAGAATCACAGAATCACAGAATGGTAGGGGTTGGAAGGGACCTCTGTGGGTCATCTAGTCCAACCCTCCTCGAGTCTCCGGCATCCGCAGCGTCCCGCTCAGAAAGGGAAGCACCGCTGCTGGAGCCTGGCTCAGGTGAGCGATGAATCGCCACTAGCAGTCCCGTTGCTGGTGGGGCTGCGACGCTGCCCTGGCCTGGCAGCCCGGCCCGGCTGAACGCTTCAGTCCCTCGTAACGTTGTGTCACCGGTACCCGCTGCCTTCTCTTTCGGTTTGTCTAAACGAGCTCCATACCCAGTCTGGCGCACAGAGGTCTGCTCGCTCGCGTTCCTACTCGGTTACGTTTAGCCGTAACGGCTGTTATTTCCCCCTCTGAGTTGAGGGAGAGGTTTTGTACCTCTGTAAGCACGAGGGCTTTCGTGGAGTGGGGTCCAGTGAACATCACCTGAAACAGACCTTTCCTTGGGTCTGTGGCGTTGCCTATTGCTGTGCCCTCACGCCCGAAGAAAAAACCTAACCTACTCTTCAGGTAGAGTAAGAGCTATTTTTACTACCAAACATCTAGAAAAGAGCTCTTTCAATAATACATCATTATTTACTGAGACAGCTGTTCTGTCTTTACTGACAAGGGCCGTCTGAGGCCAGGAAGCTGTGTCCGTCCCCAGCGTGCCGTTGCCGGGTCCTGTTCCCACCTCGCCGCGGAGGGCAGGCATGGCCACCGAGCCGTGCGGTAGCCGTGTGCCAGGACACGCACCTGCAGCCGCGCCGGGGCCCAGC
>Ga0065711_1038310_pt1 | contig 18916 bp, 12 predicted proteins | sample Hoacrofraction12_FD_59098 | JGI IMG/M metagenome (GOLD analysis project Ga0065711, IMG submission 59098) | Hoatzin crop microbial communities from Cojedes, Venezuela - Epithelial fraction 12 v2 (version 2) | ecosystem: Host-associated > Birds > Digestive system > Esophagus > Crop | place... | reverse complement strand
TTTTTTTTTTTTTTTTTTTTTAGTTTAGTTTAGTTTTTTGCTTTCTACAGTAAAACCAGATAGTTTGACTGGGGTTTCTTTGAATTAATTTGGATTATTAGTGAATATTAGTGTAACTGAACTAATGCTTTGGGCTATTAGACTGTTAAAACATTCATTGGGCTAATAATAAACTCTTAGCTCTATATATGTGGTTTGTGCCCTTTTGTTTATAACAAACCAGTGACCATGTCATCATTTTGTTCTGAGAATTTGAGCCTGATCTTGGCCACAGCTGCTAAAGCAGTCTAAACTTCATCTGGGTAGATACTGATGAACATAAGGCTAGGATGGCAGGTTCGAAATATCTTTACTCAGTTACATGTCTTTCTCTTTGAAGTGGTAAACAATATCATTTTCAGGCAGTATCAGAAACGTACTTTACCAAATAGGTTGGTTGGGATTTCTGTCGTTTTTACCTTTGATATTACAGAGGTGTTTTTTTTCCCATTGCTTATGTGCATTCATGTACTATATTATGCAGTCACAGACTGTAGCTATTTTTATCTGTTATTTATCTTTCCTTTCTTTGTTGTACTAATCCATCCCATGCCTTTAATGTTGAAAGTGTAAGTTTTTGCAGCAAATATAAAAGCATATATTTCACACTTCATTGCACTGAACAATAGTTAATATTCTGATTTAGTCTTACATTTGAATAAACTTTATTGTGTCTCGTTCTATTTAAGCAAGTTACAGTGTTAAGGAAAATCATAAAGATTATACTTGCTTCTTCCTCAGGGAAGGCTCAGCTGTATTTCTCTAATTACATTAATCAGCGTGACAGAAGTACTAAAGATCTACTTCACATGGTGTCATTGTCTTCCCGTAAAATGGGTCACAGAAACTAAAATATGTAGGGAAGTTATTCTTTGGATACCTTTTATTTGCAACATTACTGGCTTTTATTTCTAATTAGAGAATGAAATGCTTGAGAGCTGTCAGTGAGGCACTTCCTACAGTTTGAAGTCTTCTCTTTATAAATATTAAATGCATAATGCTTGAAGTAGGTAATCACAGTTTCATAGCCTGTGAACCTCAGCCATGGAGAAACCACCTTTAAATCTCAGAACTATATGTCAGATCTCTATGTCTTACAATGGGAAAAGCTTGAAAATTATATTGAGTAGCTAATTTATTGCAAAGTGTAATTAGTAAAACTTTAAAATAGAAAGTGGTTTTTGGTCTGTCCAAAGGAGACCTTTAAACCCTTCTGTTCTCAGTATGTCAAAGCCTAAGACACTTGCTGAATCTGATCTGCTGGATCTTTACCTCATCGTTTTAGTTTGGCCTGGATAAATGCCAGGTACCTACCAAAACAACTCTATCACTCCCCCTCCTCAACTGGACAGGGGAGAGGAAATAGGATGAAAGGTTCGGGGGTCCAGATAAGGAAAGGGAGAGATCACTCACCAATTACTGTCATGGACAAAACAGACTGAACTTGGGGAGAAAAGAGAGTTTAATTTATCACCAATCAAATCAGAGTAGGACAGTGAGAAATAAAACTAGATCTTAAAACACCTGCCCCCCCACCCCTCCCTGCTTCCCAGGCTCAACTTTAATCCTGTTTCTCTACCACCTCCCTCCCCCCCCAAGCACACAGGGGGATGGGGAATGGGGGCTGCGGTCGGTTCATCACATGTTTCTCTGCCGCTCCTTCCTCCTCAGGAGAAGGACTCCTCATACTCTTCTCCTCCTCCAGCGTGAGGTCCCTCTCATGGGAGATAGTTCTCCACAAACTTCTCTAACGTGGGTGCTTCCCACAGGCTGCAGCTCTTCATGAACTGCCCCAGTGTGGGTCCTTCCCACAGAGTACGGTCTTTCAGGAACAGGCTTCTCCAGCGTGGGTCCCCCACAGGGTCACAAGCCCTGTCAGCAAACCTGCTCCGACGTGGGCTCCTTTCTCTCCACGGGTCCACAGGTCCTGGCAGGAGCTTGCTCCAGTGCGGGCTCCCCATTGGGTCCCAGCCTCATTCAGGCATTCACCTGCTCCGGCATGGGGTCCCTTCCATGTGCTACAGGTGGATATCTGCTCCACCATGGATCTCCACGGACTGCAGGGGGACAGCCTGCCTCACCATGGTCTTTATCACTAGCTGCAAGGGAAGACTCTGTGCTCTGGTGTCTCAAGCACCTTCTCCCCCACCTTCTTTACTGACGTTGGTGTATTCAGAGTTATTTCTTTCACATCGTCTCACTCCTCTCTCCTCACTGCTGTTTTACTGCCCATTTTTTTTTCTTCCCCTTCTTAAATATGTTATCACGGAGGCGCTACCACCATCGCTGATTGGCTTGGCCTTGGCCAGCGGCGGGTCCGTCTTAGAGCCAGCTGGCACTGGCTTTATCAGACACGGGGGAAGCTTCTCACAGCTTCTCACAGAAGCCCCCCCTATAGACCTCTCACTACCACAACCTTGCCACTCAAACCCATGACACTCGTCTGAATGGAGAACTGTAGTATTCTTTGAGGAAGACCACATAAGTTTTTGCGAATCCTAATATTTACCAACATTGTAGTATTTTGTAACCCAAAGCCAGCTCTAAATGTCTCCCTTCAAGTACCCAGCACTCTTACCTGAATGACAGTACGCAGGAGAAGTAAAAGCTGACATTAACAACACTGCTTGTATAGATTGCTTACCCTGCCTCACAGAGGAAGCATTTTCCTCTGCTTTATGCTCTTGCAGCAGACACTGGCTGTCAAAATGTCAAAAACAGAGACTGAATTCATTTCTGTTCATGATCTGTTTTGAGATTCTCAGTTGAAAAGTTTAGCACAAAGGAAAGTTCATACTTCTTTCTAGGGAGAAATAAGACCCATTATGGTTTTGTCTGAATCGCAGCATCTCTGTAAATACTTCGTCATATGAGAGTCCTACTTTTCACAAAATAGGAGAGGTGCCTGTATTTATATCTTCTTCATGCAAGTTTATGAAACATACTGAATTTTGCCAGACCTTCTTTCTTCTTTGTTTTGTAACGAACAGAGAATTAGGAAAGCCTTGTAAAAATAATTTCTTTAAGACTAGATTTTTGACAGTTTCAGTGAAGGCAGATTAGAAGAGCTGTGATTAGCTCCTAAACACTCCTATTCACATAGAACAACACATAGTTTTTGAATTACTTTGTAACTTCAGCAAATAAACATATTCCCTTGGTGTTTGATTATATGAGGACAGTAAAATCCATAAAGAAGAGACTGTTCAGCTTGTTGCTTGTGTCACAGGACTCCTTATCTGTTGATAGGATTCCTTTTTCAGAACAACTCTAAACAAGATAAAAAATGTGGTGGTGTGGTAGGGAAATTTGTAGGAAAAGAGTGTCATGGGCATAAAAGCTAGCCTATTAGTGTTCTAAAATGAATGTACACCTGATTAAGTGTGATATACACGGCGGGATTGTCCTGAGGCTTTGAAAGGCTTTGCACTGAGCCTGGTCCCCGCTGGAGGGGACGCTGGTTATGTTCAAGACAAAGGCGTTGCAGCCCTTGTTGTCATGTGTGTCCATCCCCATGCTGGCCCCCAAGGTCCCAAGGTCTGTCCTTGTGCCAGGGGCTCCATGCTGCTTTCTGCGTCGGGCCGTGTCCGTGAGTCCTGCAGGGATCCATCTGTCCTGGCTCCCCTGTCAAAGGGCTGCTTCCCCTGGGGAAGGAGACATGGGAGTCCCGCCCCCCCCCCAGTGTTATTAGTTGATTCAACAACCATAATATGTAAGTGATTTCAATATCAAAGATAAAAAAAGAAAACAAAAACATATTCTATGGCGACTACATATTAACTACAATGCTATCAGAAGAACTGTTGAATTTGCATGATAAGGTCACAGTGTACTTTATAATAGCCTGAAGGTTTTAGAGAAATACAGACAAATATCCATTATAAGATGTTATTGTTTTCCTCTTAGTATTTTTTTCCTTAGAAGCATAGGTAATCTGGGCTTGTATTGCTGTTTTTTTGAAGAAAAAGTAAATAAAATTAAATTACATCCTTCTCATTGAGTAGAAATTTCTGGAAAATAATATAATACTGCTTATCTGTCCTGATTTTTGTACATATTGATTCAATATTACAGTCACCTGAATTATAATATCAATTTGAGATCAACATATATATTCATGTAAATGTCTCAGTTTTTTAAGGGAAGTTACAAGAAGTGTTATAGAGCAGACTGTGGCAAAGCAAATATACTTTTTAAAGTTTTTATTCCTTTGATTTTTTAATGAAGATTTTAGCTTGTTTTTTTAGATAATTTTGAGGTTGATGTCGTTGTTTGGTGATCTTGTGGTGAAGATTAAGCTGTGCCCCTCAATTTATTTAGATATTCCAGAGGTACTTGCTACAGTCTCAGCTTCACCAACCTTTTAAGTGAAGATCACTTCAAAGCTTTGGCTCATATTGAAGGTAGCTACATGCTCATTTAGTTCTAGTCCAAAACTACTATAACTTTCAGTTGACTGCCTAACAAAATTTAACATTTCTAATAAGTTAAATTTAATTATATGTTTAAAATTTCATTATATGTATTAATTACAAATTTCATCAGATATACACATTTCCCCAGTCAGAATACCACCAAGTTTTCTCCCAGTGGCCTACTCTATTGGCATAGGCTTCATTCAAGGTATGAGGTTAGACTCCTCATGAAACCACCTGCTTTTGTTTATTTCTGTTTTCACCATCTTGTTGATCTGTCAGCTGGAGTCCTCTTTTACTAAGTCACATGGCCTGACCACATCACAGCTATGTCACAATATTCACTCCTTTCTTTGTGCACAAAGTAGCATACCTGAACAATGCTCAGTATGTTTCATATATAAATTCATTCTACAGAAAGCGCTGACCGCTGAACAGGAGGAAGCAGAAGCAAGTTATAATACTTTTATCTTGTGAGAAAGAGTGAGTCCAAACTCCAGAGATAATTGTCTATATGCTATGTTTCAAAAGTGCTTGGCCAGAATCTTCTTTTTACAAGCAATCTACTGATTATATTCCTTGTGTTAGGAAAATCATGGTGTGGTTCTCCAAGGGAGTTACAGTGTGCTCAATAGCTCTAATGAATAAATACATTACACGTATACCATAAAGGAGGAACTGGATCACCAACTAGGGCTGATTGCTGAATAACTTCTCTGTGCTTATTTTTCAGTGATATACAACATGAGGCATGTTTTTGTGACTTTTTATCATTGTATTCATTAAACTCCCTTTTAATTTTTTTATTAAAAGAATATCAATGGATAGCATCTTAATTCAATTTATTTAATTTCTTAGTTTTCTACTGTCTACTTACAGAAACTAATGAGTATGTGAGCATATTCTGATAAGTACACTTTTGTATTTTCTTATCAAATCCTGCCACCTTATCTTCCTTCCCTGTTGGCAGATGAATCCTATTTGATTAGTATGGTAAACATTTAATACCTTTTTTTTACAGTAACTAGGGCTAGATTGTAATAATGCACAACTCATTAGTAAAAGGACCTGACTGTAGCTCATGTTTTTGCCTTTATTCTGTGGGTCTTAGGCTTCCAACACTGAAGCCATTCAGGTCAAGGAGAAACTGGCTTTGCTAGCTGGGTATCTCGTACGTTGTGCATCTAAAGCGTATACTTCATTTCTATGCATGAAGGTCAGTTCAAGCAAGTAGAAAGCTCAATTTTTCCTTGCTGAATATGTTAGACTCCTCTGCACCCAAAGGAATATACTGCACAAGATGGATTGCTCTGTTAAACTGCGGCTGTTCTGAAGACAACATAGGACCTTAAACTTACACAGCTCAAGGGAATTGCTTTTAATTGCAATTAGCTTGGCAGGATAGCCATTGCCTCTTTACTTCTTTGTGAGAAAGTACTCACCTGGGTTTGATGTACAGTGTAGCAACATTCTCTGACAGAAACAAAGGATGCAAGTTTAACACTTCTGCGTACTTCTAGCAGACTAGGTTGAGGAGTTTATTAGTTTTGGAAAATCTAATTCTCTGACATTGTCTTTTTCTCATTTTATTAAGTATAGAACCTAAGTACTTAAAACAATGAAGAGGAAAATAAAGTTGAATGTTAAAATATGTTATAGATCTAGATGTTCAAGAATGATTAGCAAGTGGAAAGAAGGTAGTAGTTAGAATACTCCCTTGAGCAAAAACTATTGATCCTGTATACTTGTCCCCAAAATTTCTTCTACTGTATAAACGACTCAGCATCCTTTTCCTTATTTTCATCTCTTTCTTTTCTTCTGCAAATGACCAGATATATTTCAAAAATTCTTTGTAGGATATTGAACTAAATAAACTCTAGACACTCCTCTTACTGAATTAAATAATTTGGGTCATTGGTTTTCAGTGTCAGATATGCTTTTCAGCTATTAAATATTCTTACCTTCTTCTCTGAACTTTTTTTTTGTTTATTACCACCTTCTTGAATTATCAATACCAGAACAGAATATAGTATTGCAATAATGGTTATTTCACTGCCAAAATCAAAGCTAATATAACATGTCCAGTCTCTTTAATATTTTACAGTTTGTACATCTAAGGATCATGTTATATCTTTTGGGCCAAATCTTACCATAGGAGTTCATTCATATTCATGTCATCATTCACTAAAAGTGTCGAATCTTTTTCAGAACCAAGGTCACAGTTCTTCATTTCCTACATTTGTTCTATATTGTTCTTTCTGGTTAATTCACTCTTTGCCTTGTATTTCAGGTCATTAGTAGAATTATTTAAGAGTCCAGGGTCAAAATTTCAAGAATACACAAGTAATATCTCCATTATGAATATTTTTGTTTGTAGTGGCTTTTGAGGGCTAGGACTTCATTGGGCTTTTATTCCATTTCTCTGTGTTTTACTGATTTTGTACTTTATTGTTTAAAAAGTCACATTTCCTATTCAAAGATCTTGCAAAATAGGTATATTCCACCCATGTTATCAATCATACTTCATTCAGTCTTCGTAATGCTTTATTACACTAATGGCTAATGAATGAAAAATTACATTAGTCAGTATCTACTCCGTGGCACTAGTTCTTGCCTTATACTGTACTAAATACTTACACAGGAAAAGAACAAGGATGCAGAGGAGGTACCATCTCATTAGTGTACCTTTTGCATGAAGGGAGAAGCACAAACTTTACAGTGTCTTGAAAGGTGTGTCTACTGCAAGGTGTGAAAGAGAAACAATGACGTTGTACACTGCTCCGAAAGAAATCTTTTCAAAATACCAGGAAGTAACCTAGAACCTATGAAAAAAATTAAGAAGGAAGAATTGTTTTAATATTTTTACATGTAGAATTGTTAGTAGAGATCTCATGAAGGACTACAAACAAAGAAGCAATGAAAAATAAACATACAATATCATTTTTTGAGGATTTAATCTTTGCAAAGAGGCTATCTAGACAACTCTGGTTAACCATGCTACAAGGTAAACATATGAAATACACTGTTCACTCACGCTCCTTGCTGAATATTGTGCTTCCACATCTTTGAGCTATGGTTGATTTTTTTGGCTTCAAATCAGGCTGGATAAGAAAATGAGAATTTGATCATGTTTTGTATTTTATGTTCCTGTGACCATTATGGAAGTGGGGATCTTAATGATCTGTACAATTCCATGTCAATCACCAGAATGAATTCATTGACATTTATGTCTTAAACAATATGCATGTATTTGCTGTCAAGTGTTATTTGTCTGTACAAATATTTATCTGCCATAGTATTGACTGTATTAACATAATCTGACAAATAATCAATATTTGTCTGAAGCTCTAAAAGCCTGACAGCTAATCCTAAGTAGCATAATTGAGTGAAGAACCATGAGAAAGATTTATATGGTATTTGACCTGCTTCCAAAGTTCTGTGTATATTCTACGTTTCCAAGATTGACAATTTCAGATTAACCATTAGGATCCCAGAATTTCAACTGAACAGAAATTTGTTTGAGTAGAAGAGGTACCTAGTACTAATGTAAAATATAAATCCAAGATGCTGCATAGGAAATTCAATAAAAGGAGTTCGTATTTTAAGAACACTTTTAGGATTAGGAGGTTAAAGAAATTATTACTTTTATTAAATTGGAAATGTTTGGAAACATTTACTGTTTTTATCAAGAACTCTTTTAAGTCCAGAAAGAAGTGCAGGAAGGGTGATTATGGTAAGAGAAGGAGTGGAAAATGAGAAGAGGGAAAGAAAAGAGGGAGGCAGCTATTTAAAACTAAAAATAAAATATAGTAATATTCAGACAAATAGTTAAGACAGTCACTTAAAATGCTGGAGAACAGGAAAACGATCTTCTGTTTTCTCATTTTTATTGAGAAATTCCATCCAGATACACTTGTCTACAAGTTGATCAGATTTCTCAGAGTTTTCTATTTGTTTCATGGAAGAGCTTTCTTGTATCTATGAAAATATATCAACCATTTTTATTTAGAACAATGAATTTCTCTTGGAATCAATATCTGATAAGTTCTGCAATATTGTGGATTCTATCTCTATAGTAGCAGGAACTAAACTCTTACACCTTTGCACTGTTGAACTAAGGCAGTTTGAAATATTATTTGACCGAAAGATTTGAAACTCACATCTCAAGACCTTCATTGCTGGAAATATATATAGTTTACTATTATGGATTAAGTCTGATCCAGTTGTAATTTCCTCCTTTTTTGTAACTACTAAAAATGCATAGTTAAAACAATATCCTTAAATCTCAGCCTAGAAAATAGTTGAAGTTAAGACAGAAGTCTGAGGTTCTCCTTCCCCTCTACACTGCCCTAGTGAGGCTCCATCTGGAGTACTGTGTCCAGTTCTAGGCTTCCCACTTCAAGAAAGATGAGGAGCTACTGGAGAGAGTCCAGCGGAGGGCTACGAGGATGGTGAGGGGACTGGAGCATCTCTCCCATGAAGAAAGGCTGAGGGAGCTGGGCTTGTTCAGCCTGGAGAAGGCTGAGAGGGAACCTTATAAATGCTTATAAATATCTGAAGGGTGGGTGTCAGGAGGATGGGGCCAGACTCTTTACAGTGGTGCCCAGCGACAGGACTAGGGGCACAAATTGAAGCATAGGAAGTTCTGTCTGAATATGAGGAAGAACTTCTTCCCTCTGAGGGTGACGGAGCACTGGAACAGGCTGCCCAGGGAGCTTCTGGATTCTCCTTCTCTGGAGATATTCAAGATCCACCTGGACAAGGTCCTGTGCAGCCTGCTGTAGGTGATCCTGCTTCAGCAGGGGAGTTGGACTAGATGACCCACAGAGGTCCCTTCCAACCCCGAACATTCTGTGATTCTGTGATTCTGTGATATGTGTGATACCGCTATGCCTAAAGGCTGTTCTGTAAATTATTTCCAAGTATCTTGTAAAAGTAAATGTCAGAGATTACAAATCGAATAACAAGCAGGTATGCACATGTAGACACTTGTAACTATTAGTCAGATTTAATAGAGATACAGCAAGACCAGAATTTGTATAACCTTAGTCTTAAATTCAGTGCTTCAATACTGAACTAGTCCAGTTTTCATTAACTTGAAAACTTAAATCCAGTATTTCATTATTTTCATCAAGATGAACCAAATGAATATGAAGACTGCTGTCAGATAATATTTTTTTAAATCCTTCCTTTTGGAACCCAGTTGTTTGTATATAGTTGCAGTTTTTAACAGAGAGGAAGCAAAACAAAATTAGCCAGCTATTGATTAAAATTTTAACTACTTGATTGTATCAGATAAGCTGTCACTCGAACAAAAAAATTACCAAAATGTTCAGTAGTACCCAATAGTTCTTATTCTTATAGTCAAAATTCCTATTAGTTTTCTCACTATTAGAGTATTACTAATACTGTGTCTTAGCAGAGGTGGGTATGAACCAAATCTTGAGATCCTGGCACCTTCTGTTTTGAAAACTGCTGTCACAAGTCATCATTAACTCTAAATTTTGCATCCGAGTTCTATCTTTACTTTTTGTAAACTCAGAGGGAGGAAAAAAGACCTAAAAAAACCTTTGTGAAAGTATAACAGTCGCTCAGTGGGGCACAGCTGCAAAATCTAACCCCATCTGGAGTTTAGTATGCACTTTTAGAATCACAGAATCATAGGCTGGAAAAGATCTCTGAGATCATCAAGTCCAACCATCAACCCAACACCACCATGACTACTAAACCATATCCCAAAGAACCACATCTACACATTTTTTAAATACCTCTAGGGATGGGGACTCAAGCACTTCCTTGGGCAGCCTGTTCCAATGCCTGACCACTCTTTCAATAAAGAAATGTTCCTAATACCCAGTCTAAACCTCCCCTAATGCAACTTCAGGCTATTGCCTCTCGTCCTATTGCTGGTAACCTGGGAGAAGAGACCAACAGCTGCCTCACTACAGCCTCCTTTCAGGTAGTTGTAGAGATCTATAAGGTCCCCCCTGAGTCTCCTCTTCTCCAGACTAAACATGGACCAAACACAGCTGTTGTCTCTGCTGTCCTCCGGTACAAGCGCCAGGCTCAGAAACTCCCTGAAGTCACAGACCTGGACACCTGTGTTCTTGTGTGGGACCTCCATCTGTGTGACCACACTCCTTCTGGCAATGGCTTTCATGTGAGTGGAAACCACGGCTAGAACATCTCCTGGGAGGGCTATGTCCACTAGTCAGGTTGCCAGGAGATGGACTGTGCCCTGCCCACACGCCCTGCCCTCACGAACTGCCACGCTGCACACTGGCTGACGCGCAGCACCCTGTTTGCCAGCCCTGTTCGCCCGCGCTCCCTCGAGGTTGCTCTTGTATGTGAGGGGGGTTTGACCGCTGTCACACTCATACCCGTCCACACTGAGTCAGAGCTGCCACTCGTCAGCAGCTCTCGGTGGGGGTGGCTGGGGTCTCCTATCTCTCCTGGTGCTTTTGCCGCCACGGTTTTGCCACTTCAAGAAGGGTCCCTCAGCATGAACCACTGCTCCAGAACCCTTTGCCTTTTGTGGTTTCTCCTTCACCTTTGATGGCTTCAACTTAAGTTAATTGTCTCAATAGTGCAGGAATAGAGTTCTATTATTATCATTATTTCTCCGTTTAAGTAGTATTTCCAAATATTTGCTACCTCATAGAAGTCACTTGTTGTACCCTTTGTGTTAGATGATGATGATGGTAGTTACCTTGGCACTTACTGTCAAGCCCTTAAGGAATTTAACACTATATATTGAGGCATATAATATGACAGAAGAAAATGTGCAAAGAAACTGAGCCTATGACCATTTGCATATTAATAAGACATTTCTTTTTTCAAAGATATGCCAAAAGAGTCTGAAAATTGTCTGACCTATCAGGTGTCTGTCACCCTTTGTCTTTGAGTAAAATAGATAAGTAAATTAAAAAAAAAAAAACTTTAAAAATTCCAAAAGTCATCAGAAAACTATGAATTATACAAATAAAAATTATTTCTTTTGTTAAATATAAAGAGATGGTGCTGCTAATCTATACAACAAATCTGTGTGTCTGTTCGTGAATGTAACTTTCTACAAAAAGCTGGAGGGACAGATATAATGGGAGAATTTTTTGATTAAAATTATTTTCTTCAAACAGCTTGTGAGAATCTATACCTAGACTTTTCTGTGAAGCAAAGTATTGAAGCACATACCCAAACTTTTGTAGAAGAACAGCTATTTTGACTTCCAAGGGGCCAGAAAATTATTTCCCAATCTGCTGAAAAGATTTAGAAGACACATGTTCTCACCTAAGAAGCAACCTAATGTGGAAGAAAATTGTTGCTACTTACAGTAGTTGTTATAGCTGTTTTACACATTTTTTTAAAATTTTGTCTGAGGAGAACTTAAAATTTGTTTCCCCATACAAACAAGTAGAAAGTTGGTAAGAAACATTGCATCTTGGTGCAACTTGTTAGTATTACCCTTATAGTGAAAGTATGAGAAAATTGAGTTTACGTATGCTCACAGACAGATCAATAAGTTTTTGTGGTGATCTGTCCCAATGCAAATAAAAATCTGAATGAGCTATTTACAGTCTGTACAGGATAAGGATGACTGAAGTCTAGCAATAATCTACAAATGATAATATGAAATATTGAGAAGGTATCAAATGTAATGTTCAAAATTTAATTCAGAATCCTCAAAGAAATCAAGTTCCTTACTGTGATGTTAGACATAATTCATCAACATCAAGCAGTTGTTTGAAGGCAACTTTGCATTCACAGTCTTCTAAAAATTTGTCAAATGTAGCACTGAATGTGTCATTTTTCAGTTATAGGTAATATAGCTGATAACAGTTTTACCGAATAACTCTTCCTGCCTTTGGCTAACAAGGAAAGCATCTTTGGGAGTTTTAGCTGTTACTCTAACTAATCATCCTTTTAAATTCCCAGGACTAAATTACAGAACTCTATTCTCATTTTGATGAAAAGCAGATTCATTCACCATATATACGATTCTTATTACTCAGGAGACAGAGTAATTTATCGTTCTGAAGCCTTTGAAAGCAGCTGAAAGCTAAACTTCATTTTTTTTTTCCTACATGTGTCGTCTACTAATTCATACACTGGGTGGCAAGTCTTGCTGTCAAAGAAAGCTGTTATGATAATCTTGCATGGCATCCCGAGTAATCAGACAATCATGTAGTGATTTCAGTGTCAAATTTTGTCAGTGTCAGAATTTAGGTTTTGGTTGTAGCACATCTTTTCCAAGGTATATGGTTTTTCTCAAAAGTCTTTGAGTAATGGTAAGTCTGTTTCTTTCTCCATAAAGATATTCCAGGTACTGATTCCATTGGCTGCTTAAAATTTGCTGATTTCCAGTCCAGGACTACTTTTTTAAACTAGAACATTTAGCTATTTGTCTGTATTATGGCCTTTTATGCTAAAACAAATGAATGTCCAGCAGCAAAAAATGGTATTATGAGATATCAATTCACAATTGCTACGATCTCTTGGAAAAACTGAATGTAAAAATCTTAAATTTAAATTTTTATTGTTCATGGATCCCTTTCCAGTAAGGGCATTAGACCAAAGAAAAATATTCCAGCAATAGACGCACTGTGTCATACAGAGAATTAATACTAGTGTCTTAGTCCTACTTAATATTTCTTGTTTATATATTCAAGGATCCCATTCAAAGTGGAGATAGGTATAATTGCACCTTACACAAGTTTGTGCTGTCATACATTAATGTTATTTAGTTTGTTGACAAAGGAGCTAGTTCATATTGAACTGAAAATTTGCAAGTTCTGTGATGCACTGAGTTTATTTTTTTTGCTGATTTTTGTTATACATTATCTCTGGTACTCATTTACCTTTTGATGTGATTGCTTTATGCATTAGAGGGTTGTTGTTCTGTTGCACACTTTAGTTCACTCAAAGAACTGGAAGTATATGACCAATGTGCAAAAAAGGATATTGGGCTAGAAACTGTATAACTGCATCAGACTTCAGGCTTCAGAAACTGAAGTTGCAAATCTAAAAATAACTTTAGTTTTCCAGCCTCTCAGAAAAATGATCTTTCTTTTATATTGAAGGAATTTGCACTGCACACTAAATTCTGAAATTTTACTATCTATGAATCACAGATTTCTTTCCTCATTGAAAACTGTGCAAAACAGGTGGAATTAAAAAGCAAGTGAGTATATCACAAGAATTAATATTTTTGTAGCTGATGTTATGTTATTTAATAAAGCCATTCCACAGTAATTAGCTAAGGATTTACTCTTGTTAGTTTTTACTTATGGATAAGTTGGGATCAATGATCATCTCATAAATCACTGTGGCTGCAAAGCACATTTTGAAGTTGCTTTTTTTTACACTTTATTTGGGGACATGGACTGAACACTACCTTATTTAATGCAGTTATAATGCACAGTCAACAGTAACATTGTATCTCATCAGAGGAGCTGAAAAATAGTTTGCATGGATACAGAAGTACTGAAGAATTTTATTTCTAATTTCTGTGAAGACTTATTTGCATAATTTAAAATTATTCTTGCTACCATTTACTGTGTTAATTTTATTTTTGGGCTGGGATCTTCCCCCTGGAGTTTTAATACCTAGGCACGAGTATTTCAGCTTTACTCCAGGAAACTCTTCTTAGCCAACCTTTTTAGTCAACAGGTATCTGATACTGTCAAAACCACTTTGCACCTTGTTACTGTGTTTGGTGCAGGTGGGTAGTAAAAGAAAGACTTTTGCATATTTTGGGTCATGAATTTAAATTAACTGGTTTCTGATTACAGTTTACCAAGTCATACTTCATGATTAGCTGAGAGAAGACTTTCACAAGAAGATTTCACTATGTTCTGGTCTATGCCTTTATGGTACTAATGCACCTAGTTAAATATGAAGTATTCTGCATTGCTCTTAAGAAAAAAGAAAGAATTTTTTTTTTTCAATTCATTATAAGGAACACTACCAAAATCCCAAACCTCTTTCTTAAGTCTACACACCTTGGTCTTATTCAGTGTCAAATCTGTGTTTGATTCACACACAGTCAAAACAGAGCAAACCCTGAAATTTTCCTATCCCATTGTGGTTTACAAGTGTTTTTCTTCACAGCGATATGTATTTACATCTCACATCGCTTTCTGGGGCTACTGCCAGTCATGCACTATTTATGATGAAACTGGTCACTAGTCTCCTCCACTGAATTCTGAGCATTCATTTGGCTCTTTCAATTCTAAATATCTATGCTTTAAAAAATTTGCCCCAAGACACAACAACAACTAAACAGTGCTGTTTAGAGTAGGGTATGTTTGCCTGTGGGAAGACAGCTTTCCAAATTAACTTTAAATGTGAACATGCCAAAAATGTTAATATTTGCATAGATTAAAAAAAAAAAAATCCCCATGTCCTGAGGTTTTACCTAAAAATAATAAAAATTTTCAATAGATTTTCCAAGTCACCAACATATAAATTATTAATTTTTTTTTTTTTTATAAAAAGGGTATACTTAGATTAGATATAAGAAAGAAATTTTTTATGATGAGGGTGGTGAGACACTGGAACAGGTTGCCCAGAGAAGCTGTGGATGCCCCCTCCCTGGCAGTGTTGAAGGCCAGGTTGGATGGGGCTCTAAGCAACCTGGTCTAGTGAAAGGTGTCCCTGCCCATGGCAGGGATGGTTGGAACTAGACAATCTTTAAGGTCCCTTCCAACCCAAACCATTCCATGATTCTATGAATGGCACAAGGCTTCTGTTCATAAAGAAATTTCTATGCAGGGAGCCTTAAGATAGGGAATCTTGCAATTGTAATTTCTACCTAGAAGTGATGTTATGGTTGTAATCCCAAGTGTTTGTGCTTAGAATCCCAACCAGGGGGGTGAGCATCATGTTTTAGTGAAACAGTCTGCAGCACTGTGCAAATATGGTGACTATTGGTATTTCTCTCAACAGCCATTGTTATTTCCAAAATAATTAAAAATATTATCCAAGATAAAGTGAACTTTGCTCACTGTGGACACTAGTTTGTACTAGATTTCAAAGGAGAGAAAAAAAATCTTGTGCAGCAAGATCAGATAAACCATTTTCCTTGTTAGGGAAACCTAGTGCTGCATGGAAATTCCTGCACAGGTCACAGACACACTGTTTCTAAGCACGGTGTTAAATTCTCCTCTTCTAACCCATTAGGAGAATGGTAATCTACTGCACCGAGGCTTCCAAACAGTCTGCTTAATTTCAGTGTAACTCAGAGGGTTTTTTTAAATTTTAAAGTGTATTTATAACTGTAGAATTCTATTTACGTAGTAATACATGGTCACGATCTGAAATAAATTTACTGTTTCTAGAATGAAAGATACACCAAAATTAATGAATTGATTATTTATTGCATTGGGGCAAAACAGCCATGAGATTTATCATTTTTTCCACTCTGCCAAATTCCACTTTTTTGGTTTTTTTTGAAGGGGATGTACAATATGTCAATTTATTGTGATACTTTACACTGGAAATATAAGTTGCCAGGGCATTGGCAGGCTGGTGGGTCACTGGGGTTGGGAGGTTCCCAGGGGTCTGGCAGGGCAGGGCCTGGCAGCCAGGGCCCATCCCGCTGCCCCAGCCAGAAGCAGGGCAGATGCGGGGGGCAGGGGGCACCCGGGCAAGCACAGCCCCAGGCATCCGACACCTCCTTGGGGATGGGACTGGGATGAGGCTGGGCCAGGACTTGTTGGGGCCCATGGCTGGGCAGGACAGGGCTGTGGGGAGCTGGAGAGTGGCCCTGCTGCAGTGTCGTTGGGGTGGGGACTGATGGCTCCAGGAGGCTGACTTTGGCTCCTGTGCCATGGGCAGGGTGTGGGGGCCCCTGAGGCAGCATCCAGGCAGGGACATGATGTCCTGACAGTGCCCTCTAGGCCCTGGCAGTCATCGTATATTTTAGAGATGTAGCTTGTTAGTAAATGCTTTCATAATGGTAAACTTTTCAATAGCTGCTGAAGATAATGGCATTTCATTGTGAAATTCTATTTTACATCCTGCATTCTCACTTAAAATCATTACGACTTTACATCTGACCTAGAGATAAGATTTGTTTGAGTAAATAGAGGTAAAAGCACAGTTATGCCACTCAGAACACGCAGGGCAGATCCAAAAATGCAATTGTTAAGTGGGAAAACATCAATTACTTAAACAAAAAATCAAACATCATTAGAGGCGGCGGTACTCTAGGGAGAGTTCTTCCTTAGCAGAGTTAAATGTAATTGTAATAAAAATTATAGGTGATTTTACAAAATATTTGCTTTGAAGCTAAACTAGTGGAATACTAAACATTGAAAAGAACAGATTATCATTACAAGTATGGTTTGAATCATCTGGTAATTTGGTCACAGTCTAAGATAATAGTTTTAATGCAGTGATATGCAAAGCTGTCTATAGAAGAACTTTTATGAGAAGTCTGCTTTGAAAAGCATTTACTCAGAGGTTTAATATTCTTTGGAGATATCTTCCTCAGGCTGAGTGAACTGCTGTGGCACCAAACACTAACAAAATACTTAGAAAAAGAGAAAGAGGCAGTGAATGGAGAAACCAATCTTACTTTTACTGCTGCAGCACTTGAATCGACAGCCTCTATCATGCTGCCCCTGATTCTGGTGCCAGTTCATTGAAATGAATAGGAAACTCTTGGAAAACATTTATACTACAAACACAGATACATTCCAGTATGCATAGTGGGAAATGCTGTGTTCTATGAGACTTTGGGAGCGTGACCTATTAGCCCTACTAAGTAGATCTCAGAAAATTCCTCTCGTCATTCCGTATCTGTTTATAGACCTGTGAAAAGAAGTGAAAGGATTGAGTTCGAAGTCAAAGAAATTTAAGCTTATGATAGTCAGAATTTCATAAAAAGAAGGATAAATTGTCACAATATTAGGTTAAATAGGAAGAGAATAAACTCGTAATGACTGTGATTGGAAGTGCACAGACATGAGAGAATCACAAAATCACAGAATCACAGGATGGTAGGGGTTTGAAGGGACCTCTGTGGCTCATCTAGTCCAATCCTCCTGCCCAACAAGGTCACCTACAGTAGGCTGCACAGGACCTTGTCCAGGCAGGTCTTGGATATCTCCAGAGAAGGAGACTCCACAAGCTCCCTGGGCAGCCTGTTCCAGTGCTCCGTCACCCTCAGAGAGAAGAAGTTCTTCCTCATGTTCAGACGGATCTTCCTATGCTTCAATTTGTGCCCATTGCCCCTTGTCCTGTTGCTGGGCACCACTGAAAAGAGTTTGGCCCCATCCTCCTGACACCCACCCTTCAGATTTTTGTAAGCATTTACAAGATCCCCTCTCAGCCTTCTCTTCTTCAGGCTGAACAAGCCCAGCACCCTCAGCCTTTCCGCATAGGAGAGATGTTCCAGTCCCCTCATCATCCTCATAGCCCTCTGCCGTATTCTTTCCAGCAGCTCCTCATCCTTCTTGAACTGGGGAGCCCAGAACTGGACAGAGTACTCCAGATGGGGCCTCACTAGGGCAGAGTAGAGGGAAAGGAGAACCTCCCTCGACCTGCTGGCCACACTCTTCTTAATTCATCCCAGGATCCCATTGGCCTTCTTGGCAACCAGGGCACACTGCTGGCTCATGGTCAACCTGTCGTCCAGCAGCACACCCAGGTCCCTCTCCGCAGAGCTGCTCACCGGCAGCTCCGCCCCAAGCCTGTACTGGTGCATGGGGTTGTTCCTCTCCAGGTGCAGGACCCTGCACTTGCCCTTGTTGAACTTCATCAGGTTCCTCTGCATCCACCTCTCCAGCCTGTCTAGGTCTCACTGAATGGCAGCACAGCCTTACAGTGTATCCACCACTCCTCCCAGTTTGGTGTCATCAGCAAACTTGCTGAGGGTACATTCTAACTCTTCATACAGCTCGTTCATGAAGAAGTTGAATAAGACTGGGCCCAGTACTGACCCCTGGGGGACACCACTAGTTACAGGCCTCCAACTAGACTGCGCCACTGATGACAACCCTCTGAGCTTTGCCATTCAGCCAGTTCTCTATCCACTACACCGACCAATCATACAGCCCACACTTCCTCAGCTTTCCTCGGAGGATAATATGGGAGACAGTGTTAAAAGCCTTGCTGAAATCAAGGTAGACAACATTCACTGCTCTCCCCTCATTTACCCAGACAGTCATGCCATTGTGGAAAGCTGTCAGATTGGTCAAGCATGATTTCCCCTTGGTGAATCCATGCTGACTACTCCTGATAACCTTCTTTTCTTCCACTTGCTTGACGATGACCTCTAGCATGAGTTGCTCCATCATTTTTCCCGGGATGGAGATAAGGCTGACCGGCCTGTAGTTCCCTGGATCTTCTTTGTTGCGTTAAAGGGGGGGGGGTAAGGGGAGTCTGATATTCAACTAGCCTGCCAGAGCCCTTCCAAGGACTTTCACTGAAACAGTTTCGCAAAGTTGAAACAATAGGTA